>Ga0187893_10005925_pt1 | contig 21375 bp, 17 predicted proteins | sample MA1701074metaG_FD_139574 | JGI IMG/M metagenome (GOLD analysis project Ga0187893, IMG submission 139574) | White microbial mat communities from a basaltic lava cave in the Kipuka Kanohina Cave System on the Island of Hawaii, USA - MA170107-4 metaG ...
GGGGTTGGGAAGGCGCAGACGTGGGTGATGCGCTCGGCGGGTCTGGATCCCAGACGTAATCGGGGCTGAGCATCGGCTGGTAGTTCGGGGGAACCGGGATCGGAAAGGTGAGAATTTCATAGGCTCCGGCGATGGTGCGCGCGGCGAACATGCCCAGGCCGTCGAACGGTCCGCGGAGTGCGCCGGCCACCCACCCTTCGTTGGAGCCTACCACATAGATCTGCTTGGGGATCTCGACCCAGCCGGTCGTGAGGTTGGCCACGCCCCGCACGAACTTGGTTCCAATCTGCTGGGGCAGGCTGGGGTCTTCGGCCGCAGCGTGGACGCTCGTGGCGATGAAGGCGCAGAGGATGAGGAAGGTAAATACCCGTCGTCTTCCCCTCATTCACAATCTCCACTACTTAGCAGTGACTATTCGTCCGAAGACCCCCTCACCCTCCCCTCTCCCCAAAGGGGCGAGGGAGGTGCTCTTGTACCCCCCCCTTCACAAAGGGGCGAGGGACTCTCTCTTTCAACCCCTCTCCCTTGAGGGAGAGGGCAAGGGTGAGGGTGGCCGCATGATAGCCTATTCGGACGGCCCCCGTCACCTTGAATGCTTACTTGAATGCTCCCCGCCGTTCCGATAAGGTACGCCCCCGATGGGTGAAGGCATCGCGCGTCCGATCGTTCTCGCCGTCGTCACCGGTCTCCTGTATACCCTTTCCCTTCCCAACTTCGACCTGGGTCTGTTGGCCTGGGTCGCGCTGCTCCCGCTCCATATCGCCATTGACGGTCTGCCGCGCCGCCGCGCCTTCTGGATCGGTTGGCTGGCCGGGACTGCCTCGTTCGTCGGCTCCATGTCCTGGGTGATCACGGCGATGCATCTCTACGGGAAGGTCCCCGTCATCATCAGCTTCGCCCTGATGTTGCTCCTTTCTGCTTACCTTGGTCTCTACGTCGCCCTCTATGTCCTGGCTTTCACCTGGCTGAAAGCCGGCTTACCGGCTTTTGCCTCCCTCGGCACCCCCTTCGTCTGGGTGACACTGGAATGGGTCCGGACGTACCTCTTCTCGGGTCTTCCCTGGTCGCTCCTGGGTTACTCCCAATACACCTGGCTTCCGGCGATCCAGATCGCCGATCTCACCGCTGTGTACGGAGTGTCGTTCGTCATCGTGCTCGTGAACGCGGGGCTGGCTGAAGCATGCTTGTGGTTGCTCCGGCGCCGGGTCCCCCCTCACCTTAATCCTCTCCCCACCCGGCCCTTCCCCTGGCCTGTACCCACCGCAGCGGTTCTGGTGCTGGCCTCGACGCTCCTCTACGGTCACATGAGGCTTCAGACGCTTGGCGCCAGGAACGTCGGGGACGAGGCGCGAAGCCGCACGATCACCATCGGCCTCGTCCAGGCCAACATTGATCAGGCGGTGAAATGGGACGCGAGCTATCGTCGCGCTACTCAAAACCGCTATTCCCGACTGACGGCCCAGGCCGCCGCCAATGCCGACCTCGTCGTCTGGCCCGAGGCCGCCACGCCCTATTTGTTCGAGGTGGAGCCCGAGTACCGCGCGGAAGTCGCCGCACTGGTGAAGGCCGCCGGCGTCCCGCTGTTGTTCGGCAGTCCCACCCTCGGCTACTTCCCGAACCGTCGCCCCTACCTGATGAACAGCGCCTACCTGCTTTCGACCGACGGCCGCATCCTGGGCCGGTACAGCAAGCGTCACCTGGTGCCCTTCGGCGAATACATCCCGCTGCACGATTCGCTGCTTTTCTTCCTCGATAAGCTCGTCGAAGGAATCGGCGATTTCCAAGCCGGCACCGAGGCCACGGTGTTGTCTCTACCGCAGAAACCGTCTTCTCCTGCCGCGAACCCCGAGCCTCTTGCCACGTCCCCCTCACCCCCCCCTCTCCCTCCAGGGGCGAGGGGGCAACTCCGTTTCGGCGTGGTGATCTGCTATGAGGTGATTTTCCCGAACGAGGTTCGTGAATTTGCGGCCGGCGGCGCGGATTTCATGGTCACCATCACGAATGACGCCTGGTTCGGCCGCTCCTCGGCGCCCTACCAGCATTTCGGCATGGTCGTCCTCCGGGCCGTTGAGAACCGGCTGGCGTTCGCGCGTTCAGCGAACACGGGGATCTCCGGGTTCATTGACCAGACCGGCCGAATCATCGAGGCCACGCCCATCTTCAGTGAGGTGGCCCTCTCCGGGAAGATTCCGGTCGGGCGCACCCCGACATTTTATAGCCGGCACGGCGATGTCTTTGCGTATGCCTGTGTTATAATCAGCGCTCTCTTGCTGGCCTGGGCGCGCTGGCGGGACGCGAGGAACGTGCGAGCCGAGCAAGGCCGTAGAAAACGTACAACGCGAGGACTGAGAGGACTGAAAGGGAACAATCATGCTTGACGATGTGCGTGCTCGCGTCAAAACGGTCAGCGATCAGGTCACCGAACTGCGGGGGCATCTTTGACCGTTCCAAACTAGCGAAGCAGCTCGCCGACCTGGAACAAGAGACCTCCAATCCTGACTTCTGGTCAAACCCCAAGGCCGCCGCCCGCGTCAGCCGTCAGAAAGCGTCTCTCGAGCGAGAACTCCGGCGCTGGTCCGATATCGAACTCCGGGAAGGTGATCTGCGCGCCATGGTGGAACTGGCGGAAGAGACCGGTGATGCCGGCATGGAGGCGGAGCTCGAAGCCGAGCTGGCCTCCTTCGAGAAGACGGTCCATGACCTGCGCATCGAGCTGCTGCTGGCCGGGGAGCGCGACGCCACCAACGCAATCCTGGAGATCCATCCCGGCGCAGGTGGAACCGAGTCGCAGGACTGGGCCCAGATGCTCCTGCGCATGTACGTCCGCTGGGCCGAGCGCCGAGGGTTCAAGGTGGAGACGCTGGATCTGCAGGCCGGGGATGAGGCCGGGGTCAAGAGCGTCACGCTCGCCATCAACGGGGCCTATGCTTATGGATACCTGAAAGCGGAAGCAGGCGTCCACCGCCTCGTCCGCATCTCCCCCTTCGATGCGAACAAGCGCCGCCACACATCTTTTGCCTCGGTCTTCGTCTACCCGGAGATCGAGGACGATGTCGAGTTGGTCGTGGACGAGAAGGACCTCAAGATAGACACCTTCCGGTCCGGCGGGGCCGGCGGCCAGAACGTGAACAAGGTCGAGACCGCCATCCGGATCACGCACATCCCGAGCGGACTCGTGGTGCAGTGCCAGAACGAGCGGTCCCAGCTCCAGAATCGGATGGGCGCGATGAAGATCTTGAAAGCACGGCTCTACGAGCTGGAACAGAAGAAGAAGGAGGCGGAGTTCCAATCCATCGTCGGCGAGAAGAAGGAGATCGGCTTCGGCAGCCAGATCCGGTCCTATGTCTTTCAGCCGTATCAGATGGTCAAGGACCACCGCACCGGCCACGAAGTCGGAAACGTAGACTCCGTCATGGACGGCGGGCTGGATGACTTCATCGAGGCATACCTGAAGAAGCAAATGACGGGGAAAATCGGTCAGCAATCAGCGATCAGCTCTCAGCAAAAGAATTGAGAGCGTCCACCGAATCTTTGCTGACAGCTAATTGCTGAACGCTGAGAGCTAAGAAATGGACGAAGCCAACGAACAGCGGCTGCAGCGGATCAAGAAGCTGGAGACCCTGCGCGGGATGGGGGTGCCGCCCCATGGCACCCGCTTCGAGGCGACCGACCGGGCCGGCGACCTCATCCGTGCGCACGGCCAGAAGACCAAGGAGGCCCTGGAGCAGGAGCAGATCCATTGCACGATCGCGGGGCGGATTGTGGGACTACGCCGTTTCGGCAAGGCGGGGTTCGCTGTTCTTCAAGACGGTGCGGATCGCCTCCAGGTCTACCTCAAGAAGGACACGCTCGGCGACGCCGCGCACCGCCTGTGCGATGAACTGGACATCGGGGACTGGATCGGGGTCAGCGGGGTCCTCTTCCGGACCAAGACGAACGAGTTCACGGTGGACGTGCGCACGCTGACGTTCCTCACGAAGGCCCTCCGTCCTCTTCCGGAAAAGTGGCACGGGCTCACGGACGTCGAGACCCGCTACCGGCAGCGCTACGTGGACCTGATCGCCAACCCTGCCATCCACGAGATCTTCGCCGTCCGCAGTCGGATCATTGCCGGCATCCGGGCCTTCCTGATCGAGAAGGGCTTCCTCGAAGTCGAGACTCCGATGATGCACCCGATCCCCGGCGGCGCCACGGCCCGTCCCTTCGTGACCCACCACAATGCGCTGGGCACGGACCTGTACCTGCGGGTCGCGCCGGAACTCTACCTCAAGCGCCTCATCGTCGGTGGATTTCCCCGGGTGTTCGAGATCAACCGCAACTTCCGCAACGAAGGCATTTCCACCATCCACAATCCGGAATTCACGATGCTGGAGTTCTACCAGGCCTATGCGGATTACAACGACCTCATCAGGCTGACCGAAGAGCTGTTCGTTCGGCTCGCCGAGCAGGTGCTTGGCAAGACAACGATCGAGTATCAGGGCCAGGAGATCCGGCTCGCCGCACCCTGGCGTCGATGGTCCTGGCTGGAGTCCATCCTGGAGGTCAACAAGCTGGACCCGGTGGTGGGTAAGGACCGCAACCTCGCCCTGGATGCAGCCCGCTCGCTCAAGGTGGAGGCGGACCCCAAGGGCGGCCTGGTGGCAATCCTCAACAGCATTTTCGAAGAGACAGTCGAACCCAACCTGATCCAGCCGACCTTCATCACCGAATATCCGACGGATATCTCGCCGCTCGCCCGGCGGAAGGATTCAGACCCGTCACTGACCGACCGGTTCGAGCTGTACATCGCCGGGCGCGAGATCGCGAATGCCTTTTCCGAGTTGAACGACCCGCTCGACCAGCGCCAGCGGTTTGAAGCTCAGATGGCTCAGCGGGAGGCGGGGGATCAGGAGGCCCATTATCTGGATGAGGATTTTCTGCGGGCCCTGGAGTACGGCATGCCGCCGACCGCCGGCGAAGGGATCGGCATTGATCGGGTCGTCATGCTCTTCACGAACCAGGCTTCGATCCGCGATGTTATTCTATTTCCGCAACTCCGCCCGGAGAAATGACGATGGCCACACCGTACGAAATCTTCATCGGGCTGCGGTACCTCCGCGCGAAGCGCCGCGATCGGACCATCTCTCTGAATACGTTCGTCTCTGTGACCGGCATCACCCTCGGTGTCGCCGCCCTCATCGGCACGCTGGGCATCATGACCGGGTTCAAGGAGGACCTCCAGGCCAAGATCCTCGGCACCACCTCCCATATCCTCGTACACGATCGCATGCGGGAAAACATGACCGACTACGCGCCGCTCGTCGCCAAGGCCGAGCAGGTGCCCCATGTGGTGGCCGCCACACCCTTCATCTTCCGCCAGGTGCTGCTGACCTCCCAGTCCGCCGTCCAGGGCATCATCCTGCGCGGCATCGATCCCAAGAACGAAGTCCGCGTCACGGAGCTGGTGAGAAACATCAAAGCCGGCGACCTCAATGATCTGGAGCGACCGGCGGAGGCGGTCCGGAAGGCTCGCCAGGACGAGGGGCGTCCGCCGGTCAGCCGGGGCGCGGAGGCCGGCAAGGAGCCGGAGCAAGCCCACCCGGGCATCATCCTCGGGAAGGAGCTCTCCACGCGCCTGTCCGCCTTCGTCGGCGACACCGTCAATGTGGTCTCTCCTGTCGGCAACGTCAGCGCGATCGGCATGATCCCCAAGATCCGTACCTTCACCGTGGTGGCCGTGTTCCAGACCGGCATGTACGAGTACGATTCCTCGCTGGCCTACATCGCGCTCAAGGACGCCCAGCACTTCTTCAACATGGGCGACACGGTCACCGGCATCGAGGTCAAGGTCGACGACATCTTCCAGGCAAGCGAGATCGCCCGCTCGATCGAGCTGGCGCTCGGGCTCCAGTACTGGGCCCGGGACTGGATGCAGCTCAACCGGAACCTGTTCTCCGCCTTGAAGCTCGAAAAGACGATGATGTTCCTGCTGCTGGTGCTGATCACCCTCGTGGCGTCCTTCAACATCGTCAGCACCTTGACGATGATCGTGACCGAGAAGCAGCGGGAGATCGCCATTTTGAAAGCCATGGGCGCCACGCGCAAAGGCATCATGCGGATCTTCATGCTCAACGGCCTGGTCATCGGCGCGACCGGCACCATCATCGGCGTTCCGCTGGGCTATGCTTTCTTGTGGCTGATTCAGAACTACTGGACCTTCGATCAGACCGTCTACTACATCTCGCACGTCCCGGTGCACGTGCAGGCCGTGGATGTCATCCTGGTCTCCTTCTCGGCCATGCTGATCAGCTTCGGCGCAACGCTCCACCCATCCTGGCAGGCCGCCAAGCTGGAGCCTGCGGCCGCGCTGCGGTACCAATGACAGGATGTTGAAACAGGCCCCCAGCTTTGTTCTCGCGTCTCTCAACGCCTCAACGTACGGCGAAGAGTACGCCTCGGCGTTTCGCTCGCTGCGGCCTCGCTGGGTGACCTGTTTGAACATCCTGGGGACCATCAGCGCCACCCTCACCCTCCCCTCCCCTCCCCCTTCCAGGGGGAGGGTCGCGGGGAGGGGCCTTCGGAGGGCACCACGTGATCAAAGTCGTTGACCTCTGCAAATCCTTTCCGATGGGCGGCCAGGAGCTCGTGGTCCTGAAAGGCCTTCAACTCGAAATCGGGCGCGGTGAGGTAGTCGCGATCGTCGGGGCATCCGGGGCCGGCAAGAGCACGTTTCTGCACATCATGGGCATGCTGGACCGTCCCACAAGCGGCACGGTATCCTTCGACGGACAGGATCTTTTTCGGTTGACGGAGCAACAGCAGGCGGAGTTTCGCAATAGGCGGATCGGATTCGTCTTCCAGTTCCATCACCTGCTGCCGGAATTCACCGCGCTGGAGAACACCTGCATGCCGGCCTTCATCCAGAAGCGTCCGCCCGAGGAGGTACGGCAGGAAGCCGAATCGCTGTTGGCCGACGTGGGACTGGCCAAACGCCTGCATCACAAGCCAGGAGAGCTTTCAGGCGGGGAACAGCAGCGGGTGGCAGTGGCGCGTGCTTTGATTCAGCGGCCCGATCTGGTCCTGGCCGACGAGCCGACCGGCAATCTGGATACCCACACAAGCGAGGCCTTGTTCTCGCTCGTGCGCGACTTGAACCGCCGCCGGGGCACGACGTTCGTTATCGTCACCCACAACGTAAAGCTCTCGGCCCAGGCCGACCGGATCGTTCACATGGAAGACGGAATGATTGTGCAGTAATAGGTGTCAAGAGGCCATGGCCGACTTCAGCGTGCGGACAAACCGGCCGACATATTCGGCCAGACGGGGATCGTGCTGATGTTCTTCGACCTGGCGGACGATGGCGCTGCCGACGATGACCCCTTCCGCCATGTCGGCGACTTGCGCGGCATCCTGCGGTGAGGCAATGCCGAACCCCACCGCCACCGGCACCGCGGTCACCCGGTGAATCTTCTCCACGTTGTGCCCGAGGTCTTGCCGGTCGGTTAACTTCGCGCCGGTAATGCCGGTCAGCGACACATAGTAGATGAAGCCTCGCGACTGCTTCGCGACGGCCGTCCTCCGCACCGCCGTGCTGGTCGGCGCCAGCAGAAAGATCAAGGCGGGTCCGGCTTCGCGTGAAGCGGCCTGGAGCGCCGCCGATTCCTCCGGCGGCATGTCCGGCACGATCAGCCCGTCCACACCCGCTTTCACGGCCTCACGACAGAATGCCGCTTCGCCGAAGGCGAAGATTGTATTGTAGTAGGCCATCAGGACGACCGGGATCTGCGTCTTCGCGCGCAAGGCTGCGACCGCGGGGAGTATCCGCCTGAGGGATGTGCCGCTGCGGAGCGCCCGCTCCGCAGCTTTCTGGATGACCGGCCCATCGGCGATCGGATCGGAGAAGGGTACGCCGAGCTCAATGATGTCCGCCCCTGCCCGCTCCAGTTCAAGCACCAACGCTTCCGTATCCTGCAGCGACGGATCGCCGGCCATGATGTATGCAATCAGGGCCTTCTGCCCTTTCTCCTTCAAGCGCTCAAATGTCGCGTCGATGCGATTCATGCCTTGAAGCGCGAGACGGGCGCGACGAGCGAGAGGCGCGAGACGTGGAGCGAACCAAGAAAGGCCAGTCCTTCCGCTACACGCGCGTCCCGACCGTCACGCTTTTCTCGCCTTTCCCGCATTTCCCGCCTCTTGCGCGTCTCGCCCGTCCCGCTCGTCTCGCGAGCCTTACAACCCGACTCCTCTGATTCTCGCTACCTGATTCACATCCTTATCGCCGCGACCCGACAGATTCACGACGATCACCTGACGCTTTTTCATGGTGGGCGCCAGCTTGACCACTTCGGCGATCGCGTGCGCGCTCTCGAGTGCAGGAATGATGCCCTCCTCGCGCGCCAGCAGGTCGAACGCAGCCAAGGCTTCATCGTCGGTTGCCGAGGTATAGCGGATACGGCCGGTATCATGGTACATGCTGTGTTCGGGACCGACCGCCGCATAATCCAGTCCGGCTGAGACCGAGTGGGTCAGATTGACCTGCCCGTCCTCATCCTGGAGCAAGTAGGTCATCGTGCCGTGTAACACACCGGACCGCCCGGCGGCGAAGCGCGCCGCATGTTTCCCACTCCCAATGCCGAGGCCCCCCGCTTCTACCCCGACCATCCGGACTCCACGGTCCTTGATGAAGGCGTGGAACAAACCGATCGAGTTGCTGCCACCTCCGATGCAGGCCACCAGACAGTCCGGCAACCGTCCTTCCGCCGCGAGCACCTGGCGGCGGGCCTCGCGCCCGATCACCGCCTGAAAATCGCGGATCATCATCGGATACGGGTGGGCGCCCAACACCGAGCCAAGGATGTAATGGGTGGTGCGGACATTCGTCGTCCAATCGCGCATGGCCTCGCTGATTGCATCTTTCAACGTACGGCTTCCGGCGTCCACGCCGGTCACGGTGGCACCGAGCAACCGCATGCGAAATACGTTCAGCGCTTGCCGTTGCATGTCCTCCGTGCCCATGTAGATTTCGCAGGTCAGGCCGAACATCGCGCAGACTGTAGCGACCGCCACCCCGTGTTGTCCTGCGCCGGTCTCCGCAATGACGCGGCGCTTCTTCATACGTCGCGCGAGCAGCCCCTGCCCAAGCGCGTTGTTGATCTTGTGGGCGCCGGTATGGCAGAGGTCCTCCCGTTTCAAATAGATCTTCGCCCCTCCTAATTTCTTGGTCAGCCGTTCGGCAAGATAGAGCGGCGTCGGCCGGCCGACGTAGCGTGCCAGGTAGTGGTTCAATTCCCCCTGGAACTTGCGGTCACGTCGAGTAACAAGATAGGCATGTTCCAGTTCGAGCAGCGCCGGCATGAGCGTCTCCGGCACATACCGCCCGCCGTACTTGCCGAACCGTCCATTTTTATCGGGAAGCGAAGCCATAAGCGCACAGCTTTCAGCACTCAGCGTTCAGCAATCAGCGAAAGATTCCAGGCCCTCTTCATCATAATGAAGCTGACGGCTGATCGCTGACTGCTGATGGCTCTAAGGCGGCAGTATAACTGCCGCCTTAGAGCGACACAAGCCTCGCGGCCCGAATGAAAGCCCTGACCTTGTCGTGGTCTTTCTTGCCCGGACTGATCTCCACGCCGCTGCTCACGTCTATTCCATAGGGTCGAACTGTCCGGATCGCCTCGCCGACGTTTTTTGACGTCAGCCCCCCTGCGAGAAGGATCGGCGCGGCGCTCGCCGCTTCGGCAGCCAGCGACCAATCCGCCACCCGGCCGGTCCCCCCGTAAGCCTCCTCTGAAAATGCGTCGACCACGAAACCCCGCACTCCCGCCCGGCCTCGATACTCCGCCATGTGGAGAAGCGTTCCTCGATCACGCAATCTGAGGCCCCGGAGAACCGGTCGCCCCAGCGCCTCGCAGTAAGATGCCGACTCATCGCCATGAAGTTGGGCCAGAACCAGCCCGCAGGAGTCCACCAGATCACGGGCGGTCTTGATCTCCTCGTTCACGAATACGCCGACCGGTAAGACGAACGGCGGCAGCGAAGCCACGATCCGCTTGATGATCTCTGGCTCTACATACCGGGGGCTCTTGCGGTAACACACGAACCCCAAAGCGTCCGCCCCGGCCTCCACTGCCGCTAAGGCATCTTCGGCGTTCGTGATTCCGCAGACTTTGACCTTCACCGTGCCCATAGTCTCAAGAGATCGCTCTTAGGATGCTCCATTTCTGATTGTCTTTTCACCGACTCTCAGATCCAGAACAAACGACCTGGTTTCAAGATATCGAAGGAGCGCATAGAGAAATACGGCCACTCCTGTCATCTCAAGAGCCTCCTCAATAGCCGAGATTGTCGTGTAAGTCATGTTTCTAGCACCTACTGCGTCGTGGTATGCCCCTCCTAACATCTCCATTCCTATCGCTCCTCCGACATACAGAACTCCGGCGTGCAGAAACAAACGGCGCGTCTCGAATGGAAGTGACAAGAGAAAGCGCCAGTACACCACCACCACAGCCAGGACGACTGCCGAATATGGAATGACCCACGCATAGTAGAGGAGCCCTGAGGTCTTCATGGCAAGATGAAGCGGCGCCGACGGCAGCTCATGGATCATCACCGCCTCGTCCATGGACATATAGAAGAACATCGCGGCTAACCCTTTCCAGTGGTTGGCATACCGATTCTTCTCCCGGCTTTCTTGAATTGCAATCAACAACAGCAGGATAGAACATAGGAGAAGCGACAGAGAAGAATACCAGGCAGGGATATTCCCCTCTCCGTCAGTGTCAAACAGCCGAAAGAGCACCGGCATGAGGCCATGCACATAATCATGCCCAAGGTAATAACTCACAAACTTGAGCCCCAGATTAACCAGCACCAGGGTTCCGACGATACAGGCGAGGAGTCGGGTGGCTCCTTTCAAAGAGATCGTCGCTTTCACAACGAGACCTCACCCGGGGGTGTACTGCCTGCGCGCTCAACCGTTGCCGAGATGATCCCAGCTTCTATCTGTGCCCTACGGCTTCGACAAAACTCTGCCCGAAGAATACGAGCGGCCGTCTCGCCCACTGCCGCAGTGCACGGCACAGCTCCCCCACGTCGGCTCGACTGAGGCCGGGACTTGAGACAATTTGCTTCCCGACCCCCTCCTCAATTTGCTGCGCCAGGAGCTCAGCAACGAGCGGCACGTCTTCGTAGCAGTCATAAACCGCCGACAGCTTGATTCGCAAAAAGTCAGCCTCTTCCAAGAGGCCCCCCAATTCTCGTCCCACGTAGGGGTTTCCGCCATTTCGCTGCTGGATGGCTTTAAAGATTTCGATGGCCCGCTCGACCTCCGGATCGTGAGGAGCAATGAGGTTACCGGACCAATCGGGACTGGAGAGACCGACAAAGCCGCCAGGACGGAGCACGCGCCTGATCTCTTGCAACCCGGCTTGCGGCTCGCCCAAGTGTTCGAATAGGGCATGGGAAAAGACCGCATCGAAAGAGTGGTCGGGAAACGGCAACTGATAGATGCTGGCCGCCTCAAATCTGAGATTCTTCATCCCGCGATCGTGAACCATCTTGGATGCAACCTCGACCTGCCCCGCATTCAGATCCACGCCGATGACCTGGCCCGGCGCAACGGCCTCCGCCAGTCCTACCGTGATCGTCCCTGGTCCGCAGCCGCAGTCAAGCAGGTTCATGCCGGGCTTGAGATGCGGCAACAGAAACGCGGCATCCCGTGCCGCATTCCGCCGCATCATGTACCGAACGGCGACCTCGGTATAGCCGACGGTATACGTTTCACGACTATCCATCGCGGTTTCCCTCGTGCCCACCCAGACTCTTCGCCTCAACCCTCAAACATCGGAAAGGATCTTTCCCGACTCACTCCTAGCGCTTATCTTTTTCAACCGTCCCCAGCAACTCTCGCACCTTAGCCCCTATATCATCCGCCCGGATCAACGATTCCCCCACCAGCATCGCGTGGACACCGGCCTCCGCCAGCCGCTGCACATCCTCATGCTTATGAAGGCCACTTTCACTCACGATCACTTTGCCGGGCGGAATGCGCTTTGCCAATCGAAATGTAACCGCGAGGTCGGTGGAGAACGTCCGCAAATCCCGGTTGTTGATCCCGATCAGACGCGCGTCGGGCAACCACTCCAGCACCCTATCGAGCTCCCGCTCGTCGTGCACCTCGATCAGCACGTCCAGAGTCAATTCTTTCGCCAGCGCAAAGAAGTCGGTGAGCTGCCTGCGCTCCAGCGCCGCAACGATCAGCAGTACCGCATCCGCACCATAGGCCCGCGCTTCATGGAACTGGATCTCGCCGACCATGAACTCCTTGTTCAGCGCCGGAAGGCCGACCTTGTCCTTGACCGCTTTCAGGTCCTCCAAGCTGCCTTGGAAGAACGTCCCGTCGGTCAGCACTGAGACCGCTGATGCACCGTGCTCGCGGTAAGCCTCTGCAATCTTCACCGGCTCAAAGATCTTCTCAAACTCCGGCCGCAGGAGGCCGAGACTGGGCGACGCCTTTTTCACCTCGGCAATCAGCGCCAGGCTGTTGGGCTTCTTCGTCGCCTCCAGCGCGATCATGAATCCGAGGGTCGGCTCCCGATCTCGAATCTTCGCCTTCAGATCCGTCAGATACCCACGGCTCTGCTTGTGCCGCAGCTCAGCCCTCTTATGTTCCAGAATCCGCCCGAGAATCATGAGAGTCCTGAATTACCCCTCCCCCCTCCCCCCTCCCTCAAGAGGCGAGGGTTTCAGGCCTTCTTGGTGAATGCGATGAGCCGCTCCAACTTTTCCATTGCCGCCCCGGTATCAATAATGCTTCCCGCCAGCACAAAACCTTCCTGCAGGGTCTTCGCCTTCCCCCCCGCCACCAACGCCGGTGCCGCGTTCAAACAGACCACCTCCCGCTTCGCTCCCTTCCATCCACGAAGAATCTCCCGCGTAGTGCGCGCGTTCTCCTCCGGCGACCCGCCCGTGAGCTCGCGCGGCCGGACGCGCTCGATCCCGAAGTCACCCGGATCCAGAAAGTAGCTGGAGACGACCCCCGCTTTTCCCTCGGAAATCCGCGTGCGATCGGTCAGCGTGATCTCATCCAAGCCGTCCATGCCGTGGACCACAAAGCAATGATGCGTCCCCAGGTGCACCAGCACTTTCGCCAGCAACTCGGTCAGGCCCTCCTCATAAACACCCAGTACCTGGATGGTGGCCCCGGCCGGATTGGTGAGTGGACCGAGCAGGTTGAGAAGCGTTCGCACACCCATTTCCTGTCGAGGCATCGCACAGTGTTTCATCGCGCCATGATAGAGCGGCGCGAACAGAAACCCGATACCGACTTCATTGACGCAGTCCTGGACCCGATCCGTCGGCAGATCAATCCGGACGCCCAGCGCCGCCAGCACATCGGCGCTTCCCGATCGCGAGGAGACTGATCGGTTGCCATGCTTGGCGACCGTCAACCCTCCGCCGGCCACTACAAAAGCGGCCGTGGTGGAAATATTGAAGGTGCCCGCGCGATCCCCGCCTGTCCCGCAGGTATCCACCACCAATGGATCGGCCACCCGAATGTGGGTCGCACGTGAGCGCATCGCTCTGGCGGACCCCGCGATTTCAGCCACGGTCTCCAGCTTCATGCGCATGCCCATCAGGTAGCCGGCAATCTGGGCAGGCGTGGCTTCGCCGTTCATGATTTCCAGCATGACCTCCTCGGCTTCCTTCTCCGCAAGGTCGCACCGATCGGCAATTTTGGCGATGGCTTCTTTGATCATCTTGGCAGCAAGGAAACGTTCAGTACTCAGCCGTCAGCACGAGACGAGGGCACTGCTTTCGTGTCTTAACCGAGCGCTGATAGCTGATTGCTTATTCACAGCTTCAAGAAATTTCTGAGCAGATCCTTGCCGGAGGCCGTGAGGATGGATTCCGGGTGGAATTGCACGCCTTCAACACCCAGGGTGCGGTGACGCAGACCCATGATTTCCCCTTCCCCGGTCTCGGCCGAAACTTCCAGACAGTCGGGCAGGTTCGCGCGGTTGACCAGCAAGGAATGGTAGCGGGTTGCCTCGAAGGGATTCGGCAGGTCGCGGAACAGGATCTTTCCATCGTGGTGGATCATCGAGGTCTTGCCGTGCATGAGCCGATCTGCCCGGACCACTTCTCCCCCGAACGCCACTGCCATAGACTGATGGCCCAAGCACACGCCCAACACCGGCAGGCGCCCCCCAAAGTGCCGGATGGCATCCACCGAGATGCCGGCCTCTTTCGGCGTACAGGGGCCGGGCGAGATCACCAGCCGCTGCGGTTGCAGCGCTTCCATCTCCTCCACAGTGATCTTGTCGTTGCGATACACCCGGACATCCTCCCCCAACTCCCCGAAGTACTGCACGAGGTTGTAGGTAAAGGAATCGTAGTTGTCGATCATCAGCAACATAATCAGCCCAGAAGCTTTCAGTTATCAGCTTTCAGCTGAGCGCTGACTGCTGATCGCTTGGCCTCATTCGAGGCCACTTTCCGCGAGTTCGATCGCCTTCATCATGGCCCGGGCTTTGCTGCAGGTCTCCTCGTACTCTCGCTCAGGGTCGGAATCCGCGACGATGCCGGCTCCGGCCTGAATATAGGCCTGTCGTCCCTTGATCACCACCGTGCGGATGTTGATGCAGGTGTCCATGTTGCCCGAGAAACTGAAGTAGCCCACCGCCCCTGCGTAAGGTCCGCGCCGGGTCGGTTCCAGTTCCTCGATGATCTCCATGGCGCGAATCTTCGGCGCTCCCGAGACGGTGCCGGCCGGGAAGCAGGCCTTCATCACGTCATAGACGGCCTTTACCGGATCGAGGTCCCCTTGGACGTCCGACACAATATGCATGACATGCGAATACCGTTCGATCTGCATCAGCGACTCAACGCGCACGGTGCCCTTGCGGGCGACCCGCCCGACATCGTTCCGGCCAAGATCGACCAGCATCACATGCTCCGCCCGTTCCTTTTCGTCTGCGAGGAGTTCCCGCGCCAGCAAGCGGTCCTGGTCTTCCGTCGCGCCGCGCCGTCGGGTTCCGGCGATCGGGCGGACCGATACCCGCCCTTCCTCACAACGCACCAGCGTCTCCGGCGAGGATCCGACGAGCTCGACCCCCGCGACCCGCAAGTAATACATATAGGGCGAGGGATTGATCACTCGCAACGCCCGGTAGATCTCGAACGGCGCGGTCTGGATGCGGGTCTCCCAGCGCTGAGAGAGAACGGCCTGGATGATGTCACCCGCGCGGATGTACTCCTTGGTCCGCATCACCATCTTTTCGAAGTCCGCCCGGCTCATGTTGGGCGTGAAGGTGATGGGCTTCCGCCGGCGCTTGGACTGAGGCCTCCGCAGGGGTCGCCGCAGGCGCGCGATCATGCCCTCGATCCGGACGGCGGCGTTTGCATACGCCTTCTTAAGCTCGGCCTCCTTGCCGGAAGGCACATGGGCATTGGCCACCACCTTGATAGTCTGGGCTAGGCGGTCGAAGATCAGCAGCGTGTCCGTGAGAAGGAAGGCCAGCATAGGCAGGCCGACTTCTTCCTTACGGCGGGTAGGCAGATCTTCAAAATGCCGAACCACGTCGTAGCCGAGGTACCCCACTGCACCGCCGACGAAACGCGGGAGTCCCGGTACAGGGACGGGATGGTACGCCGCCATGGCGTCTCGGATACGATCCAGAGGCCCTTCACCAGGATTGTGGCTCATCGCCAGGCGTTGGACTCGAGACCCGCGGGTGATGACCAGTTCCCCGCGCGCTTCATGGATCACAGTCGGAGAGCCGCTGCCCAGAAAGGAATAACGCCCCCAGTTTTCCCCGCCTTCCACACTCTCCAGCAGGTAGGCGGAGGGACCGTGGTCGATCTTGCTGAACGCCGACACCGGCGTCTCCAGGTCGGCCAGGATTTCCCGGTACAGGGGGATCAGGTTGCCCTGAGAGGCGAGTGTGCGGAATTCATCAAAGTTGAGTGAGTAGGAGGGTTGTTGCATTCAACGTCCGCTCATTCATGGCCGACCACCAGTTTCTGCCCAACCGAAATCTCATTCGATCGGAGATTATTCCAATCCCTCAACTCGTCCGCGCTGACCCTGTATTTCAACCCTATCCGGTAGAGGTTTTCCCCCCGCTTAACGACATGGTAGACGGGTCTTCCTTCCTCCGCCATGCCGGCCTTGGGCGGAGCCTGTCGGCCCATCGATGAACCCTGCCGCCCCATGCTCGACGAGGCCTTTGACAGTTCGCGATCGAGATCCAGTTCGGTAGACGGTTCCGCAAGCGGGTCCAATTCCGGTTCCCTGGCCATCTCCGCCCGACCACCCTTGCCCTTGGCCACCTTCTCGCCTCGCTTCGGCTTCAATGCTGATTCGAGGTCGCGCCCAAGATCGCCGATGTCCGCCATTTCCTTCTCCCGCGCACGGTCTTGCTCACGCTGTTTGAAGGCCATCGCCTCTTCCTGAATCCTGGCCATCTGTTCGCGGAGGGCCTCCACCTGGGCTTTCGACTCCCGATTTCGCGCGTCCATTTCCGCCGCCTCGCGTTTTACGCGCTTGACTTCAGCATCCAACTCGCCGGTCCGCTTCTCTTCCTGGGCTAAAAGTCTCTGGAAATTCAGGCTCCGCGCCTTTTCCGCCTCGTACTTCTCGGCCATGACGCAGCCCGTGAGCAACAACGCTCCTCCACCTATCGCGAGCAGCAGAGCCAGTTTGCCGTTCCTCATAGTATCCCCCGCCCTCCTTCATACATAGGTAATCGTCCCCCTCAACCGGCTGCTCCCCCTTACCGGGCGCGACCGGGTCCCCAAGAATAGAGCCAAACCGTTGGAATGTCAAAGCGTGCAAGCGAAATGGGAGCTTCCGGTCAAGCCGTTCGCAAGGTTTGACCCCCCCCTTACCCCTATGTTACGGTTTGCCCGCCCGACCGGCGCAACACCTGACAGAAGGGAGCCGAGCGCTCTCCCAATTCCCGCACCATGGTCCAGGACAGACAGCAGCCCGGGAGCGGACGACGCGTCGTAGTGGACGGAGTGTCGGTGCGCCTGGCCCTACCCATGGAATCTCCGCAGGAGTGGATCGGGGAGCGTGAGATTCTCACACAACTCCTCGCCTGCTGGCTGATCATTGACGACAAGGATCTCCCTCTCTCCCCACGGATCACCGGACAGCCCGGGATCGGCAAGACCACGCTCGCCATGGCTGGTGCGCGGGAGCGCAAGCAAGATCTCTACATCTTCCAGTGTTCGGCCGACACGAGGCCGGAGGATCTGCTGATCACCCCGATCCTGGCCGAATCAGGGACGATCGCGTATCAGGCGTCTCCGCTCGTGACCGCCGTGCTGACCGGCAACGTCTGCGTGCTCGACGAAGGCAACCGCATGAATGAGAAGAGCTGGGCATCGCTCGCGTCCCTGCTGGACCATCGGCGCTGCGTGGAATCCATCGTGGCGGGCATCCTCGTGAAAGCGGATCCGGACTTTCGTTGCTGCGTGACGATGAACGAGGATGCGTCCGTCTACGAGGTGCCCGACTACATCCTGTCACGACTCCAGCCGACACTCGCCCTGGGCTTCCCTCGGCGCGAAGACGAACTCGCGATCCTGCGTTACCACATGCCCTTTGCCCCGGCCGACATGCTGGCCCTGACCGTGGACTTCCTGCAGGATGCCCACCAACTGAATCTGGAATTCTCGGTTCGGGACGGGATTCACCTCCTGCAGTACGCGCTGAAGCGCCTTGCGCAGGACCAGGCCCACCCGCTGGCCAAGGACGCGGTCTGGCGGGAGGCCCTCGTAAAAGTCCTGGGCGAGGAAGCACTCGACCTGGGAGGCATGGCCCGGCGCCGGAAGCGCGCGCTCGGCGATCAGCCGCTCCCGCAAGGACTCGGTGATTTTTTCTTCGAGGGAGACGATCCGCTGCACCCGGAACGACCGTGATCGCCTGCAGTCTGATTCTAACTCCTCTACTTGAGGCTAGGTTCCATGGCTCGCCCCACCCTCGCCAGCGAAGCAGTGCTGCGGTTGTCGGATAGGATCGAGGTCCTGCCGATCCTGCACGCCAGCGGCGACATGGCGCAGGAGGTGCGCGAAACCTTGATCACACGTCCCTTCGACTGCCTCGCGGTGCCTCTCCCTCCTTCAGTCGAGCCTGCGCTGGAACGTGCCATTGAAGACCTCCCGCGCATCAGCCTCGTGACCCTACCGGAACCTGATCGGGACGGGTCCCCGGCTGTGAGCTTTGTCCCTGTGGACCCCTGCCAGGCGGCGGTCATGGGAATTCGTGTGGCGATGGGCGAACGCATTGCGCGAGCCTATATTGACCGTGAGGTGACCACGTTCGAGCCGATACCCTTCAGCGCGCCGGACTCCTATGCGCTCAAGCGGGTCTCGCCCGCCCCCTTCGCCGCCGCCATGGTCCCCTTTCTACCCGCGCCGGCCAGGCCGAGTCAGCGTTGGGGCCGGATCGCGTGGATGGCCTTCCGCCTGCATGAGCTCGAATTGGACTTCGACTCCATCCTGTGCCTCTGCCCACTCGCCGACTGGCCGTGGCTCCGGGACGCGTACCGGGAGCGGCGCGCCTATCAGCCGCCGGAGCCGAACATCGGGAGCCCCTCCGTGTTTCTCGTCGATCCCTCCGCCCTCTATTTCATCCTGGGCGAATTGCCGTTTATCACCGAACTCTACGAACGTCGCCGCGCGGAGGTTCGTTCGGATCGCCATCTCTCGGTCGATGGAATCAAGGAACTGTTGTTGGAAGCCCGTGCCCGCTGGATGGCCGAGCGAGAGACGGAGCACACCTCCGTGACGAACTGGGTTACCCCACAGCTCCTTCAATCCTACTTGCAATACGTCCGGAACTTGGCCCTGATGGACCATCGCCTTACCCCGGATCTCTATTCCCTGATCATCGCGGCCAAACAGATGGCTGGCGATGCCTTCGCCATCACACTCCTCAAGGCGGCCAGGAGTTACAGCTTTCAGGACCAAGATACCGTCAGCGGGCCGACGATTTCCGCGGGGATCGGCAAGCTGGGATTCCCCGACGGGCAGGTAACCCTGGCGAGCAACCGGCTTGCGGGGCCGCCCCTGGTCTGGCGCTCCCTGTCTCTCCGACCGACACCGACGCGGAAGACCAGCCGCCGGTGGGCGCTCCAGTGGAATCCCTTCCGGCAGTGCTCCTGGCCTCCGGAGGACAGCCGGGTTGAGAGCTTCACCAGCCACGTGCGCGAACAGGCCCGATCATTGCTGGGTGCCGACCTGGCGCGCGTGGAGAAGTTCACGACGTCGGTCAAGGACGGGGTGGATTTACGCGAGAGCCTGCGACACGTTCACGGCCACGCCGGCCGCGTGTCTTTCGACATCTACGTCAAAGAACTTCCCCCGGCGAGAGGGAATGTCGAGGTAGTCATTTTCCTCTTCGACACGCCGGCTGACCCGGACCTCTATAGCTGGCAGGCAACCTGGTACGCCGAGCACGCCCAGGAATCCACCCTCTGCTTCTATGCCAGCCCGTTCCGGGAACAGATGGTCGGTCCCGGCATCGGGCAATCCCGCTACGGCGGCGCCATGTTTCTGTTTCCTCCCAGACCGATCCCTGATATCTGGACCGATAGAGCGCTCGGGTTCGCCCGCACCCTCGAGGAACGGCTGATCGCCGCGGCAGCGGTCCATTCTCAGGAGCCGTACATCGCACTCGTGAGCCCGATCCCCCCGCGTGCCCGGTGGCGACGGATCGCCCGGCAGTTCCACCGGAACCTCGTGACGATCCCGCTCAGCCGGTTCTCGGGACAGACCGTCGACCGCCTCCGTCGTTTTCACGTGCTCAACGGACATGAAATCCGCAGTTATGCCGCGCGGTTCATTCGAGAATGAAGCAGCGTTCAGCAGTCAGCCGTCAGCCGTCTGAACCGCCTCTCCCTGACAGGGGAAGGGCAGGGACTGGATAGATGCTGATCGCTGACTGCTGACAGCTTGCACCACCATGAGCCAACAGCCATCACGGCAACCACTCTCCGAGGCAACCCGGCGGATCGAAGAGCTACGGAAAGAGATCCGCCGCCACGACCATCTCTACTACGTCAAGGACCGGCCGGAAATTTCCGACGAAGCCTACGATCGCCTGTTCCGTGAACTGAGCGAGTTGGAAGCAGCTCACCCGGACCTCGTCACCGCCGACTCGCCCACCCAACGGGTCGGCGCCGCGCCGCTCGACGAACTGACCAAGGTTCAGCACGAGCGGCCCATGCTGAGTCTGGACTCGGTTCTGGACCGGGAGGAAGTGCTGGCTTTCGACAAACGGATGTACCGGGAGCTGTCCAAGGAACTGGGTCATGAATTGCAGGCCGGATCGATTCAGTACGTAGCGGAGCCGAAATTCGACGGGCTGTCCGTCGAGCTGGTGTACGAAAACGGCCGCTTCACCCGCGGGGCGACGCGAGGAGACGGGACCACAGGCGAGGACGTCACCGTCAATCTGCGGACCCTCCGCACCCTCCCACTCCATGTGTTCCCGGATACCGGCCCGCCCGTGCACCTCGTCGTGCGCGGAGAGGTGTACATGCGGCTCGGCGATTTCCAGGCGCTCAATCGCCGGATCACGGAACGAGGCGAAGAAGCTTTCGCGAATCCGCGCAACGCAGCCTCCGGGGCGCTGCGCCAACTGGACTCCCGCATCACGGCGGAACGGCCCCTGGTCGTGACCTGCTATGAGATCATGGCCCAGTCCGGCGCGCTTCCGCCGACCCACTGGGAGGAGTTGGAGACGCTCGCCCGGTGGGGCCTCCCGGTTCCGGCACAGCGGCGGCGCTGTGCCACGATCGAAGACGTCATCGCCTTCCACGTCGAGACTGAGCGCGCGCGCGACGACCTGCCGTTCGAGATCGACGGAGTCGTCGTCAAGCTGGACAGGCGGGAATGGCAGACCGCACTCGGCGAGAAATCCCGCAGCCCGCGCTGGGCCATCGCCTACAAGTTCACGCCTCGCAAGGAGATCACCGTCGTCCAGGACATCGCCGTCTCCGTCGGGCGTACCGGCACGCTGACGCCTATCGCACTGCTCAAGCCGGTCGAAGTCGGGGGCGTCACGATCAGCCGGGCCACCCTGCACAACGCCGATGAGGTCGCCCGCAAGGATATCCGGGTCGGCGACACAGTCAAGGTGGAGCGGGCCGGGGACGTCATACCCGCTATTGCCGAACGGGTGCCCGTCCCCGGTGAAGAACGGCCCGAGCCTTTCCACATGCCGGATCGCTGTCCGGTCTGCGGGTCGGCCGTGGCCCGCGAAGGTGCCTACTATTACTGCACCGGCCAGGCGGTCTGCCCGGCGCAATTGCAAGGCGCGCTTGAGCATTTCGCCTCGAAAGGGGCGCTCAACATCGACGGTCTTGGGAGGAAGACCGTGGCGCA
>Ga0187893_10005926_pt1 | contig 21373 bp, 21 predicted proteins | sample MA1701074metaG_FD_139574 | JGI IMG/M metagenome (GOLD analysis project Ga0187893, IMG submission 139574) | White microbial mat communities from a basaltic lava cave in the Kipuka Kanohina Cave System on the Island of Hawaii, USA - MA170107-4 metaG ...
CAAATACTCCTCCACTCGGGTCCTTTCTCCCCCGAACTACCCTGAAATCGACGGCCGCATCCGCGTTAATATGCCGCCAATAATGCCGCTCACGGAAAGGAGCAACTAACGATGTCCTCGCTACGAAAAATCCTCGCCAGCCGCGCCAATGCCCTCAAATCCACCGGACCCCGCTCTCCCATGGGTAAACGCATCTCCTCTCAAAATGCCATCATCCACGGCTTTACCGCCAAAAAATCCATCGTCCTCAACGGCGAATCCCGCGAGCGTTTCGAACGCCTCCAGCGCACTCTGTTCGACTTCTTCCGGCCCTCCTCCGAAGTCACCGCCCTGTTCGTCGAGGAAATGACCGTCGCTCAATGGCGAATCCGTCGCCTTTGGGCCATCGAAGCCGCTCTCTACGACCACGAGCTCGACTCCATCCGCGAGCACCTCCAAAAAACCTACGCCACCCTCGACAACGAGGTCCGCATCGGTCTTGCCTATCGTTCTCTCAACGACCGCTCCTCTTGCCCCACCGGCCTCCGCCACTACGAAGTCCAGCTCACCCGCCAGTTCGAGCGCGCCTGCGCCATGTTCCTGCTCCTCGAGTCCTACGCTCCCGGAAACGAACCTGCCGATTCATCACAAATCATTGAGCTTCCGCCTCAGGAGGCTGCGTGATCCTCGAAGCCTACTGGACCATCGGCGAAGACGAGATCCTCCCGCGCACAACGATCGTTTCCTCGCAGCCTGCCCCAATCCCCTCCACCGCGACGCCATCCACAAATGACCGCGACTGGAACCGCTTCCTCCGGATCATCGTCCACGCCATCACGCCCTTTCCTGATGCACTCCGCGCCTTGGGCGATGCCCTCCTCACTCTTCCCCCCGATCTGCGCGGCCAGCGGGTCGAGGTGCCAACATGATCATCGATTTTCTCAACTCCACCTTCGCCCACTTCCCGCCCGAACACACCGTCTCCTTCGCCACGCAAAAACTCCAGTTCCATCCCGACCCCCACCAGTCCCGCGTCCTCGATCCCTCCATCCGGCGCGGCATCCTCAACTGCTGCCGTCAATGGGGCAAATCCACCACCACCGCTGTCAAGGCCGTCCATCACGCCTTCACCCAACTCGGCTCCCTCACCCTCGTCCTTTCTCCTTCCGCTCGTCAATCCTCCGAATTTCTCAGAAAAGCCAAACACTTCCTCAAGAAACTCGACATCCGTCCCCGCGGCGATGGCGACAATGAAATCTCCCTCCTCCTCCCCAACGGCTCCCGCATTGTCGGACTCCCTTCCTCCGAGGACACCATCCGCGGATTCTCCGGTGTCACGCTTCTCCTCATCGATGAGGCCGCGCGCGTTACGGACGATCTCTATCGCGCCGTTCGACCCATGCTCGCCACCTCCAACGGCGCCCTCTGGCTCCTCTCCACCCCCAATGGCAAACAGGGCTTCTTCCACGAAGAATGGCTCAACCTCGATCCCGCGTGGACCCGCGTCTCCGTCCCCGCCACACAATGCCCCCGCATCGACAAGCGCTTCCTGGACGAGGAACGGAAGACCCTGGGTGATTCCTGGTTCCGCCAGGAGTACCTCTGCGAATTTGTCTCCGAAGGCTCCTCCCTCTTCAACGAAGCCGACCTCCTCGCCTGCCTCGACCCCTCCATCCAACCCATCTTCCCCAACCGTCTCGGTGGAGGTTCCGGTGGGGCAAGCCTCCGGCTTGCCAGCCGGCTTTCAAGCCGGCCAAAAGAGAATCAACAATGACCCGCCGCCTCTCTCCCACCTATACCTGCGGCCTCGACCTCGGCCAGCAGCGCGACTACACCGCCCTCGTCATCCTCGAAACCTCCACCCTCCTCTTCCCCGAACGCAATCCAGTCACCTTCGAATTCCTCACCAGGCATCAGATCGCCCTATGCCACCTCGAACGATTCCCGCTCCGCACCTCGTACACCGCCATCGTCGAAAATCTCAGCGACCTCCTCATCCAGCGTCCCCTCTTCGGCCTCTCCACTCTCGTCCTCGATGCCACCGGTCCCGGCCTTCCTGTCTACGACCTCCTCAAGCACGCTCGCAACTTCCCCGCGACCCTCAAGCCCGTCACCATCACCGCCGGTGATCACGTCACCCGCGATGGCAGGTTCTACCGTATTCCTCGCCGCCATCTCCTCTCGCACCTTCATACCCAGCTCACCACTCGCTCCATCTCCGTCTCACCCGGCCTTCCCGATGCCCAGGCTCTGATCCGCGAGCTGGCCGCCATCACGCACTCTTTCGAATCCTCCGCCAAACACGACGACCTCGCCATCGCCACCGCTCTCGCCGCCTGGTTCTCTACCCAACCCAAAATCGGCCACCAACCCAACCCTTTTCGCCTCTAGCTGCCGATACGTCTGGAAGTGGGGCAGGATTTTATCCTGCGGGCCGATTTTCAATCGGCCCCTAAGGAAGCATGCCGCCGCGGCTTCTCCGCGCAACCTGCCGGGCGCCCGCCGTGTTCATCCAAACAGACCACGATTCGGAGGAATCAAGGATGAGGGAAAACAAATCGATTGCAATGATCATCGCCTGCGGACTCGTAGTACCCGGCGCCTGGTTGCTCTATGCGCAAGGCAATCAAACCTTCAACAGCGCCGCCAACCACGCCGAATTCTCCAATTGCATCCACTTCACGGGACTCCGCGACAAGATCGCCGGCGGCGTGCGAAAAGGAATCGCAGGTAAGGCCAGCGCCGCGGCAACTGTCACCGCCGAGGTGGCCTCCAAGCTCGCCAGGCCGGAAGCAAGCTGGGCGCGCGCTGCGGCGCAAGAACCCATCACCGCCGATCCGCAGGGTACTATCGACACCAACCTCTTCGCCGTCATGAGCGAACAGGGCGTCAAAGCCGCCCCCAAGACCAATGACTACGAATTTATCCGCCGCGTCACACTCGACCTCACCGGGCGCATCCCAACTGCCGAGCGTGTGCAATCCTTCATCGCGGACACCCGCTCCAACAAGCGCGCCCTCCTGGTAGATGAGCTCCTCGCTTCGGCCGAATGGGTCGACAAATGGACCATGTTCTTCGGCGATCTGCTCAGGAACGTCACGCGCAACACGCAGGTCAACCGCTTTCCCAATGGGGTTGCGGCATTCCACAAATGGATCAGGGATTCGCTCACCGCCAACAAGCCCTACAACCAGATGGCCACCGAGCTCATGACGATCAACGCCAAGGACAGTCACACTGTGGGCGAATTGAACTGGCTGGTCGGCGCGTTCGTGACCGGCGGTCCCGTACAGGATGTCTGGGACGGGCAGGCCGTCGCGGTATCGGCAACGTTCCTCGGCCTCTCGCACCTCAACTGTTTGCTGTGCCACAACGGCCGTGGCCACCTCGACTCGCTCAGCCTGTGGGGCAAGAACACCACGCGCATGGACGCCTGGAAACTGGCTGCCTTCTTCTCACACACCTTTACCTCCCGGACCACCGTCCAGACCAATGCCAGCAGCGGCATCTTCTACTACTGGAACGTCGAGGACAACACGCGCTTCCGCGGCGACTATCCCCTCGATACCAACTCTGGCAACCGTCCCGCGCGCACCGCCAGCGTGCAGAGCGTCGCGCCCGTCTATATCTTCAACGGAAAGACTCCGTCCTCCGGCGAGAGCTACCGGCAAGTGCTCGCCCGCGAGGTTACCGCCGATCTACAGTTCGCCCGCGCTGCCGTCAACTACATCTGGAAGCAGTTCTTTGGGCTTGGCATCGTCGAGCCGGCCGATTCGTTCGATCCGGCGCGCCTCGATCCCAACAATCCGCCCGGCGACGGCTGGACGCTCCAGCCCGCCAACGCAAAGCTCCTGAACGCGCTTGCACAGGACTTCATCAACGCCAAATTCGATCTCAAAGCGCTCATGCGCCAGATCGCCAACTCCGAGGCGTACCAGTTGTCCTCCCGCTACGAGGGTACTTGGAAAACAGAGTACGAGAAGCTCTTCGCACGCCATTTTGTGCGCCGTCTTTGGGCCGAAGAAATGCATGACGCCATCGCGCAGGCGAGCAATCTGATTCCGAGCTATGACATGTCGTCCCGATATCCAGGTATGGCCCCTGTGACCCGGGCCATGCAACTCCCGGAGCCGGTCGGAACCCCGGATGGTGGCATGCGGGCGAGTGGCCGCGTATATCTCTTTCTCGACGCCTTCATTCGGGGCAACCGCGACGACGAAGATCGCAGCGAGGAAGGCGGCATCGCTCAGGCTCTCAACCTGATGAACGATAGCTTCGTCATGACCCGCATCCGATCCACCGGGACCGGCGCCAACGCAAATCTTTTGCTGGTGAAAAATCTGAGCAAGACGGACGATCAACTGGTGGACACGCTCTTCCTCACCGTGCTCTCGCGTCCCGCCACAGCCACCGAGAAAACCGCCGCGCTCGCCCAGCTCAAATCAGGCGACCGCAGCCAGGCCGCGGAAGATCTGTTATGGAGCCTCTTCAACAAAGTCGATTTCACGTTCAACTACTGAGCCGCGCGCGCCAGCAAGCGTTTATAAAGACAAACGGAGGACATCATGATTTACGGAGAAGACAAACACAAGCGGCTGATGGAAAGACTCGGCCACCGCCACCGCACCATCGGACACGGCTCCAGCCTCAGCCGCCGGCGGTTCTTCGAGATTCTCGGATCCGGCGTTACGGGCAGCTATCTCGCCGGACCAATGCTTGCCAGTGAGAACACGCGTCCGCAGGTCTCGTTGATCAACAAGGCCAAAAGCGTCATCTTTATTCTGTGCGTCGGCGCGCCCAGCCACGTTGACACCTTCGACCTCAAGGTCACCGAGGGCGTCACGCCATCTGACTTCCAGCCCACCAATGTCAATGGAATCGACTGGCCCATGGGACTGCTTCCGAAAATCGCCACCGTGCTCCCGCACCTGGCCATCGTCCGCAGCGTCCGCTCCTGGGCGCTCGTTCATTCCCTCGCACAGGTCTGGTCGCAGATCGGCCGCAACCCCGTAGCCGCGCTCGGCGATGTCTCCCCAAACATGGGGAGCGTCGTCGCCGTCGAGAAGGAGAGCGAGCGCACTGCTTCTCAAGTGTTTCCCACTTTCATCGCGCTCAATGCCAACTCTGCCGTCAGTCAGGGTTATCTGTCGGCCAGGTACGCGCCGTTCAAGGTCATCCCTGCTTCCACCGGTTTGAACAACACCGCCAATGCCGACGGACAAACAAGGCTCGATTCGCGTCTGAAGTTCCTGCATTCGATCGACGACACCCTGCGCGTCAACTCGCCTCTGAGCAAGGACCTCGAGGATTACGATGCCTTCTACACCTCGGCCCGAAACATGATGTACAACACAGCCGTGACCAAGGCGTTCAGTTACTCCTCCGCTGACTCAGCCCGCTACGGCAACTCGAACTTCGGCAACGCCTGTCTGGTTGCAAAGCAGGTGCTCGAAGCCAACCAGGGAACCCGGTACATTCAGATCAACCTCAATGGCTGGGATATGCACGAAGATATCTACGGCACGGCGGGTTCCGCGGACACCAATATCTATACCCTCGGCAAGAATGAATTCGACCCGGGCGTCGCCGCCCTCATCGGCGACCTCAACTCCAACGGATTGCTCAAGGAAACGCTGGTCGTCATCGCGGGCGAATTCGGCCGCACCGTCGGCCCGTTGTCTCCACAAGGAGGTCGAGATCACTTCATGCAGCAGTTCGCCGTCTTTGCCGGCGCCGGAATCAAAGCGGGCCGCGTCATCGGCGCGACCAATGCTGATGGCAGCGACGTCTCGGAGTATGGTTGGAAGTACAACCGCTACATCCGCATCGAAGACATCGAGGCCACCATGTACTCCGCCCTCGGGATCGATTGGACCAAGCAGGTCGACACCCCATTCGGCCGCTCGTACGAGTACGTCCCCTTCGCCAAGGAAGGAACCTACGCGCCTATTGACGAGCTCTGGGCATGAGTCTGGGCGGAGCCGCACGTGGCGCGGGCACTCTTGCCTGCCGCGCCGAGACTCATCTCGGCGCTCGGCCCGTGCGAACAGCCGCTTTCTTCATTTGCAGTCCATGCATGAGCGTCGTGCTGCTGCGCATGGCGGCCGCGACGTGGACAGCTTCAGTCATCTGCGCCATGTTTGCGCCCTTCTCAATGGCGTCTTCGGTGTAGGCATCGATGAGGTAGGGACTCTCGATGGCATGCGCCACCGCGAGCGCGATCAGGGCCTTCTCGCGCGCGGAGAGTGCGCCCTCTCCGAACACCAACGAGTACCAACTCTGAAAGCGCTGCCACATCTCTGGCGCGTGCTGGCCGATCTCCGCGAACCGTGCGACGTCTTCTTCGTGATAGTAACCGTACATGGTGATCACCCCTTCAGATCCTGAAACGCATCTTCGATCTCACGCTTGGCTTCCCGAGTCGGAGGCCGTAGCGGAAGACGGCAGGGTCCTCCATAATAACCGTTCAGGTCCATGGCGTACTTCAGACCCGGGATGCCATAGCGGGTTGTGACCAGTTGGGCCGGGCGTCCGATCCGGTTCTGCCAGTCCATCGCGGCATCCTGCTCGCGCGTGCGATGGGCCTCCCAGATCGTGATGCATGCATAGGGGGCGGCGTTGGCAAAAGCAAGCACTGCTCCGGCGGCGCCGGAGAGCAGAGAAGACGACAGCGTGGGCGCCGATCCTACCAGGACCTGAAATCCTTTTTTCACTTCGCGAAGCATCTGGAGCACCTTTTCGAGGTTCCCGCTACTCTCTTTGATAGCGATGAGATTGGGATGTTCGGAAAGCCGGGCGACGGATTCGGCGGGAATATCGACACCGGTCGCCTGCGGCCAGTTGTAGATCATGATAGGAATCTTCGACTGGTCCGCCACGGAGTTGAAATACAGCTCCTGCGCGGCTCCGTTGTTGACCAGATTCTTGTAGTAGTGCGGCGTGCGGACCATCGCCGCCTTGTAGCCCGTCTCCGCAGCTTTGTTGGTGAGCTGCACCGTCTCGCGGACGCTTTCCATACCGGTGCCGGCGATCAGTAGACGATCCGGCGCCGCCGACTCAGCGACCAGACCCCACAACTCGATCTTTTCTTCCGTCGTAAGCGAAACGCTTTCACCAGTGGATCCGCAGACCACATACCCCGCCAGCTTCACCTGATTCCACTTGCCGACGTTATGGCGGACTTTGACCTTGTAGATGTCGCCGTTGTGATCGAAAGGGGTGGTGATCGGGGGAAAGATGCCGTGCAGCTTGAGCATTCAGTGAGAATGGCGCAAGCCGGAGGCCTGCGCCACGGACCCTAGCCAAGAACCACGATCAACGTGAACAGAGCCAGCGACTCGATAAACGCCAGACCAAGCAGCAAGAGAGTGCGGATCTGGCCACCCGCGCCCGGATTGCGCGCCACGCCTTCGGCCGCCGAAGCGATCGCTTTTCCTTGGCCAAGGCCGCAGAGGCCGGAGGCTAAGCCCATGGCTAGCGCGACGGGAACCAGGGGGCTGGTTGCGGGCGCGGCGCCGGCTGGTTGTTGAGCAAACAATGGCGCAGCCATGAGAAGCAGCGCCATGAGAATCAGGACATTCTTCACTCGCATTTTTGAGTGACTCCTTTTTTGAAATAGCCTCCAGGAGGTGGTTCCTTCCGTCCGCTGGGGCGGTCGGGGCTCACACTGGAAGCGGAACTTGAAATCTAATGTTCGTGCTCGACCGCGCCCGCAACATACATCATCGTCAACACGGTAAAGATGAATGCCTGCAAGAACGCGACGAACACGTGCAAAGCCATGAAGACCACCGGAGCCACTAGCGGTATCAACGCCAGAAACGCGACCGTCACCTGCTCGCCGGCAAGCATGTTGGCGAACAGCCGGATCGTGAGCGAAACCGGCCGGATAGAGTGGCTGAGGATCTCGATCGGAAAAATGAACCAGGCTAGCCACCACACCGGACCTGCAAAATGTTTCAGGTAGCCCACGAACCCCTGGGCCGCAAAACCGTGAAAGTTGTAGTACAGGAATGCCAGCATCGCGCAGCCTAACGGGACGGGCGCGAACATGGTCGGCGACTCCATCGATGGAACAATGCCGATCAGGTTTGAAATCAGAATGAACAGGAACAGCGTACCGAACAGCGCGACGTGTTTATGACTCCCGTGGCCGATAATATCGTGCGCAAAGCCGCTGATGAATTGATAGATCACTTCAAAAATCTGCTGAAACTTTCCAGGCCGGTCCACGGAGATAGAAGCACGGAGGATCAGCGGAATCAGCAACAGGATGAGCACGACCAGGAACTCCATGGTCATGTAGTTCGACCACGGTTTCTCCTCGGCGTGCAGCCCGGCCAGCGCCAGCGCAGCGTTGGCGGGGCCGGCCAGGTACTCGTTGAAGAGCCTGGTTATCCACAATTCATGCATAGAAGATTTCGCGGACAGCCTCGATGGTGATCGCCACAATGGTGACTGCGATACCGCAAGCGGCGGGAACGGCCTGGAGGCTGTAACTACGCATTATAACAAAGAGCGCCCCCCCGATTACTAGCAGACGGAACACGGCCATCACTAATCCCGTGGCGCTGGTGGACTTTCCGGTCACTGCTCCCGTGAAGCGGTCCAGTAGCCAAAAACTTGCCGCTGAGGAGATGGCACCGGCCGCGAAGCTGGCAGCCTGCGGAATCCCTTCCGCAAACCACCACGCAATTAATCCCGCTGCGCCGAGCACCGCCTGCCAGAGTTGGACACGGTGGACGATTCGGCGGTGGACCGCGTGTTCGTCCTTACTCCTTGCGCCGTTCGATTCGGTTGGATTGCCGGATGAGCTCATAGAGTCCCGCCGCGAAGCCCACGAGAATTCCAATGACATACCAGAACCTGGTTTGAAAGTGTTGATCCAGACGGTCTCCGGCCCAGTATCCGGCATACATCGCAATGGGCAAAATAAATGCCAGACCCATGTAGGCGCCAGCTTTTGCCAAGGATTTCCTGTCATTGGGAGTCATGACTTCTTCACGATCGCGTGTTTTCCGTGGCAACTCGAGCAGGGTGCAGTCTGGCGGCACGAAGCGGGCAGACTCGAATGGCACCGCTGGCATTGCGTTTGAATCGCCGCCGGTTTTCGCGAATCATGCGTTCCGTGACAAGTAGTGCAGGCCGGCGCGCGCGTCTTCGACCGGGCCGCGACCAGACTCCAGTGCTTGCTGGTTTCGTATTGCCTGCGTTGCTCATTGTGACAAGAGCCACAAACGGCTGGTTGTTCGCCCGGAGCAGCGACGCGATCGACGGGTTTGTGTCCGGTGGCATCGCGGTGAGCTTTGCTGGGGCCATGACAGGCGTCGCAACTGAGCCCCTTCGCGAAATGGGCATGCGTCTGAAAATCAGACGCCGGCTCGCTATGGCAGGCGCCGCAGACTTCGTACAGTTTCTGGGCGGTTGACGGGAGGGCAATCAACAGAAGGAAAATGATCCCGCGCATCACCCGATCCGTTTGACGATTTTGCGGTCTATGTCCGTAATCCTGGCGATCCCGCAGAGCCCCATCGAGAGTTTGAACTCGGCGCTGAGCATCCACAATACGCGCTCGACACCGGGCTGTCCGAACGCCGCCAGCCCCCATAACGGAGGGCGACCGGTCAATACGGCTCTTGCGCCCAAGGCCAGCGCCTTCATGATATCGGACCCGCGGCGGATGCCGCCGTCCATCAGCACCGGGATCTTGCCGCCCACGGCATCGACACAATCCGGCAAGGCGTCCAGGCTCGCGATGACGCCATCCATTTGGCGGCCGCCGTGATTGGAGACCGAAATGGCATCGGCTCCACGCTCCACGGCGAGTTTCGCATCGAGCGGATTGAGTATTCCCTTCACAATTATGGGGAGGTTCGAACCCGACTTGGCCCATTCAATCCAGCTCCAGCTAAGATTGGTCACGTGAGGCTTCCACATGACCGCCGTGGCCGGTGAGCGGGGCGGTGGCACGGGGTCGCCGGGTTTGGGAACACCGGACTGCATGTAGCCATAGTCAAACCGGTTGCGGTTGTTACGGTCGCGGTTGGACTGATAAGGATTGTCGACCGTGAGAACGATCCCCTTGGCGCCCTGGTCCTCGACGCGCTTCGCGTATGCCTGGGCTGATTTCTTGTCGGGTGTCCCAATGAGGTTCGTCCACCACGTCAAAGGCTCGCCGTCCTGCAAGATCCTCTGAACTCCCGTGCCGGTGCACACCGGGACTTTGGATGCCAAACCGGCCCTGGCCACCGTTTCATCCGCATTCCGGATCACCAGATTCTTGCCGCCGGTCGGGGCGACAATGATCGGGGATTCGAGCTTGACGCCGAGCAGAGTCTGCGAGGTATCGATGTTGGTGACATCGTTCATTACGCGTGGCAACAGGACCCAGCGATCGAACGCGGCCAGGTTGGCGCGGATGGTCCTTTCGTCCTCGACGCCGCCGGCAATGAAGTCATAGGCGAGCTTGTGAAGTTTGCGTTTGGCGATCTCTTCGAACTCGTGAACGTTGACGGGTCCGGTCAAGTCGCTGTCGTCGGGCATGGAAAACAGCGGAGATCCAGCGGCGAAACCGAGGAAAGACCAAAGGGCTTGTCTGCGATCGAGCATCGACATGGATTGTACCTGATACGATGGCGATGGTGGACCGCGACCGGTTACAGCAGGCCTTTACCGCCATTGACGCGAGGAACGCCGCCGACCCGAACACGATTACGGTGGACGGCGTGACCAGGTCGAAGGAACTGGCGCACGCAGCGATGATGGTGGACTGGGTCCGGCGGCTTTGTCCCGATCCGGGGGAGGCGCTGCTGCTGGCGGCGCGGGCGCATCACATCCGGCGTTGGGTGATTCCAAGGGGCAGCTTTCCCGAAGGTCGTGTAGGGTACTTGCAGTGGCGAAACCGTTTGAAGGAGATGCATGCTGCCGAGTTACGCGGAATTCTGGAATCGCAGGGCTACGATGCGGCCTTGATTGAGCGGGCGTGCGACATTCTTCGCAAGCGCGACCTCACGCGCGATCCGGAAGTGCAGGTCCTCGAAGATGCGCTGTGCCTGGTTTTTATCGAGACGCAATTCGAGGACCTCGCGCGAAAGCTCACGCCGGAGAAACTTCAGGACGTTCTCAATAAGACCATGCGGAAGATGTCACCAGCGGCGATCGAGATCGCAAAGAAGCTCTTGCCGCCTCCAGTGGCATCACCACACCGCTAAACCAAGTATGGCGAACAAGAGCGCCGGTCTTCTGCCTTTTCGTGACGCATCCGGCGGTCTGGAGGTGCTTCTGGTTCACCCAGGCGGTCCCTTTTGGGCGAGGAAAGACGACGGTGCATGGTCGATTCCCAAAGGAGAGTTCGAGGAGGATGAAGAGCCTCTGGTGGCCGCCAAACGTGAATTTGAAGAAGAGACGGGTTGGACTGCTGACGGAGATCTGATTCCGCTGGAACCGGTACGCCAGCCGGGCGGCAAAACAGTCCACGCATGGGCGATAAGGGGAGACTTCGACCCGGCAAGTTTGAAGAGCAACACGTTCTCAATGGAGTGGCCCCCGAAGTCGGGAAGGCAAAGGGAGTTCCCTGAGATCGATCGAGCAGCATGGCTCCCATTAGAGTCCGCCGAGCGGAAGATCTTGAAGGGTCAAGCGGGCTTCCTGACGCAGCTCCAAAAGAAGCTGATTGACGGAAGTATCGGAATCTGATATAACGGAATCCGAGTATGAAGACTGACTACTACCGATTCCTGCCCTTGGCTCCGGCGACCCTGCATATTCTGCTTGCCTTAGCGGGCGAGGATCTCCACGGCTACGGCATTATGCTCGAGGTCTCGCGCCAATCGGAGGGCAGATACAGGTTAGGACCCGGCACACTTTACGACAACCTCCAAAGGCTGCTCGACCAAGGCATGGTGCAAGAAGTCACACGCCGTCCCGGCGAGGAAGATTCGCGGCGGCGCTATTATCGATTGAGCTCGATGGGGCGCGGGGTGCTTTCCGGCGAAATCGCAAGACTCGAGGGCGTCATCCGAGACGCGAGGTTGTGTCTGGAGACAGCGAAACCAAGGAGATCGTGATGTTTCGATTCTTCTATCTCTGTCTGCTCCGGCTCCACCCACGGACGTTCCGGCAGCGGTTCGCCGAAGAGATGGTGGCGATTTTCGATGAAACGACGGGGAAGCGAAGTCAAGGCCTGCTGCTTGCCGACGCCTTGGTATCGTTAGGGCGGCAGTGGGTGTTGCGGCGAGGATCTCGGCGGCGCGCGTTCGCTGGCGGTGTTACGGAGCGGTCGTATAACGAGCCGGTCTTCCACACCTTCGAAAGCTTTCGTCCCCACCGGGGAATTCTGACCGCCGGAGCAGTGTTATCCCTTGTCTTCTTTGGTGCAATTACCTTCACAATCGGTCGCGGCGGCAGGCCCGCGGAGTTATTGATCGGCGCCCGCCATCCCCGCCGTTCCGTACTTCCAGTGCAACGCTCATCCATTCAGCCGGCTGATCCCACGACCGACGTCAAAATAAGGGATCCGGTTGATCCATGGCGCAAGTTCGCGGCCTTTTACTTCAATGTGATCCTCGCCCTTCGAGCACTGGATGCTGATGAGGACCTTGTTATCTCAGCTTTGGAGATCGCTAATGCCGCCGCCTCTCTCAAGAGACTCGACCGGGACCAGGATGGCAGGCTCACACCGGAGGAGTGTGGCCACTATCTGGGAGAGTTCGGCGCAGACGCGGAGATGGACGCTCACTTTGCCAAGCTTACGGGCCTTGCGTTCATGCGCCTCAATCCCGTGCTGGCCGCTCTCGATGTGGATGGCAGCGGCGAAGTCTCCGCCGGCGAGATCAACGGCAGTTCGGCGGCGTTGAAGCACCTCGACAAGAATGCCGACCGGAGTCTGACCATAAACGAAGTTGTGCCGGAGCGGGTGCAGAACCAGATCCGACGCCGATAGAAACCCTTTGCAGTAACGCGAACTCCATTGGCTACGTCCAAAGCCGCGAGGAAATTGTCAATGCAATTCCGGCTGTACACGGTGCTCATGGCTTCTCTCCCTATGAGCGCGCAAGACTTCTACAGCCGTGAGAGGGAAGCCGCACTCGGCGCCGGACTCGCGAAGGAAGTCCAGCAAAGGACGGGCCCTATCGACAACGCCGTTATTCGCGACTATGTGGAAAGAACTGGCAGCCGGCTTGCCGCACAGTTGCCCGGTACCGGCTTCCCCTACTTGTTCAGTGTGATCTCCGGCGATGTCGGCGGACGCACCCACGAACCGCTGTCATTACCGGGGGGATACATCTTTGTTCCAGGAACGCTGATCCTGACCTGTCAGACTGAAGCGGAGTTTGCTGGGATGCTCGCTCATGCGATGGCGCATACCGCGGAGCGTCACGGGACTCGTCAGGCGGCCCGTGCGATTCAAGGGAACCTCACGAGCCTCCCACTGATTTTCATGGGTGGATGGATGGGCGGCCAGGAGGGCTTGATCCCCCTGGCGGTCCTGGACATCCACCGAAGATTCGAAACCGAGGCGGACGCGCTGGCCGTCAGGGCGATGGCGGATGCTGGATATGACCCCGAAGCCTTGGTCAGTTACATCCGTCGCGTGCAACCGGGGGATGGTGAAACTTCGAAAATGTCCGCTCTGCCCCCGCGGGATTCCAGAATCACGGCCATGGAGAACACGATTCGGGAATTGCCATCTAAAACCTACGTTGCTACGGATGAGTTTCCCAGGATTCAGGAGGAGCTACGGCGCCTTCTCCCGAGTCCGGTTCGCCGCGTACCCACGCTATACCGCCCGAACGAGCGACCACAAAACCAGTGACCGATTGGGTCAGATCTGTGGATAGCCTTTGCGAGAAAGCGCGCTGGTAAACTGCGGAACGGCACGACTCAGATTCTTGGCGAGAAGTTCAAGGTTACGCAGGGTGAATTGAGTATCCCACTCGACTTGGTGCAGCGCCATGCCGAGACCGCCCAATGGAGCGTGGATATCACTCACCGCCCGGTTTGGCGGGTCAACCGCATCCAGTTTGTTGTGCATGAGTTCATGCACGGCAACGCGAGCCAGTTTTTGTACAAAATGAGGATCACCGTCCACCCGGTCCACGTAGACCTCGGAAATGACCCCGGTGCCACGTATGAGTACAGTACCGCCAGCCGTAGGGACCGATCGGCCGTCGAACTCCGTAATCAAGCTGCCGCCGCTATTGACGAAATGGATCAGGGTCTCGTTTGATTTCATGGCGCCCGCGGAAGGTTCCCAGGAGTAATCGGCGGACATGAATGGGGAATCTTTGTGCGTGGTCACCTGCCCTAATAGGCTCCGGATCTCATTTCCGATGGCATACATCGTCCCTTCCCCCCAACCGCTGCTCCCTCCGCTGGTTTCGCTACCGCGGATCAGACACTTCAGATGAACCGTAAACATCCCTGCTTTTGCCAACGCTCAACCCTCCTTCTATCGCTGAGTGACAAACGCGGTGAGATCGTTTCATCTGCGGTGGGTGTGAGAGCCGCCGGCAGCCTGTTCCTCGCTCCGGGCCTTGTACTCCGGGCCAACACTCAGCTAACATAGCCCCAATAATTGAAAGGGGACTCCATGCGCCTCGTCTCGTTAGTTTTCTTCGCCGCTGCTCTCTGTTTGGGCCAGACCGGTACCGGAAGTATTCAAGGAACGGTCAAGGACGCTACCGGGGCGATCGTCCCCAAGGCGAAGGTTACCGTGGTACACACCGCGACGACCCGTGAGTACGTTTCTGAAACCAACGAAGTTGGCTTCTACTTGTTCCCCGCGATGCAAAGCGGCGCCTACCAGATCACGGTGGAATTGGCGGGGATGGAAACATGGAAGGGCGGACTTAACCTCGTCGCCGGCCAATCCGCAGCGGTGGAGACTGTTCTCAAGCCGGGGTCGACTGTGACGACGGTCACCGTGGCGGGCGACGTCACGCCTTTGGTTACGACAACCAGCGCCACGATAGCAACCGTCGTCGAGCGCGAGCGCATCGAGCAGTTGCCACTAAACGGTCGCTTCATCACCACGTTGCTCTATATGACCACGCCGGGCGTCGAGTCCGGCTCGGTCCCGCGCGTATACGGACTGCGCTATGCGACAGAGCTCCTGCAGGACGGCGCCGTGCTCGAAAACCGCGAATGGCAGTCCATTCCCGCGCGGCCGCCCGGATTGGACACGATCGCCGAATTTCGCTCGGAGACAAACAACTCCTCGGCCAAGCTGAACCGCCCCGGCACCTTCATGCTCACCACGCGCTCGGGCACGAACGAAATTCATGGATCGGTGTTTGAAACTGCCCGCAACAGCGGACTCGGCGTCGCCCGCGCCCGCGAAGACTTTTATCTGAAGCCACCCCACCTGGTCCGCAATGAGTTCGGCGCATCGGTTGGCGGGCCCGTCTGGTTCCCTAAGATATACAACGGCAAGAATCGAACTTTCTTTTTCTTCGCCTACGAAGGTTACCAGCTCCGCTCCGCCAGCACTCGGAGCATCGCCGTCCCCACACCCGAGTTCCGCCAGGGTAACTTCAGCGGTCTCGTCGATGGTCAGGGCCGCCGCTTCACCCTTTACGACCCGCTGACCACCGTTTCCGGAACATGGGCGCGTCAGCCGTTTGCAGATAACCAACTTCCGATCAACCGCCAGACTCCGCTGTCCAAATACCTCTATAGCGTGACCCCACTCCCCACCAGAGGCGACAATCCGCTGGTGAGCGCAAACTGGTTCGGCCTCGGTTTCAACAACACCAAGCAGCACACTGAAACCGTGCGCATTGACCATAAGCTGAACGACACCAATCATCTCTTCTTTCGCTACTCACACAGCCCAGGGACGACCGAGCGGACCAGCGATCCCTATAATGGCGCTGGGTCGCCAACCACGTTGGATAAGCGGGCCAACGCCAATATCGACAGTCAGGTGAACGATAGCGGCATTGCCAACTGGACCCATACTTTCTCGCCCACCTTCTTTAGCGAGACACTTGTCACGGTCGCCCGCGACTATCGCGGGCAGCTCCCCTATACCGGAGGCGAAGAGATTTCCAGCACACTCGGCCTGCCGAATCCCTTTGGCGGGATCGGCTTCCCGCGCATCCCATACTCGATGTCTTCGAGCACGGGACCTGGCATGTCTTATGACTCGAGTATCAATCCCACCATTAACTACGGCCGCATCTATAACGTGGATCAAAACTTCACCAAGGTCCGCGGGCGTCACGAGCTCCAATTCGGTGGCCGTTTCCGTTACGAGCAGCTCGAGACCATCAACGATCAACAGATCTCGCAGGGTCAGCTCGACTATAACAACGTCGCACCGACGGCTCTGTACGACCCCACGTCTGGAACCGCCTACGGCCCGACACCGTTTACTGGCCACACCGCCGCCAATTTCTTCCTGGGCCTGGGAACGTACCAAGCGCGGTTCAACCGGTCGTGGTACCGCCCGCGGGTTCACGAGCGGGCTCTGTATTTCCAGGACAATTTTAAAGTGAACTCGCGGCTCACGTTGAACCTGGGATTGCGTTGGGAATACAACAGCCCGGTGAACGAGCGGGACCACACGATCTTCGGTTTCGACGAGAAAAACAAGGCCGTCATTCTGGGGAGGTCGCTCGACGATCTGGCCGCGATGAAGAACGTGCTTCCAGCAGTGGTCGACGCTTACAGAAGGCTGGGCGTGAAGTTCACCACGCCGCAAGAGGCCGGATTGCCGGATTCGCTCATCCATTCCAACTATTGGGACTTGGGACCGCGTGCCGGCTTTGCTTACCGTCTGGGATCCTCCCATCGATCGACGGTGATTCGCGGCGGCTATTCGATCTTCGCGTACCCCGAGTCTCTGCGATTATTCGCCGGAAATACCCAGAACACGCTTCCAGGCCAGGGGAACGTGAGCAGCAATCTGAACGCCGCCGAGCAGAGTCCGGACGGGTTGCCGAACTACTTGTTGCGATCGGTGCCCACTGTTATCGCCGGCGTCAACAGCAGCAACGTCCTCGACGCCAGCAGGGTCACAGGTATTACGCGCGGCAGCGGGGCCATGTACTATCTCGATCCGCATCAGCCCACGGCGCGCGCACATCAGTGGAACCTCCTCGTCGAGCGAGAGATGTTCGCCAACACAGTGGTGAAGCTCGGCTACATCGGCACGCACGGCACGCGCATGTCGCAGTGGTACACATACAACGATGCCTCGCCTGCCTACATCTGGTACGCCACGCGGCGCATTCCGTTCCCCACCGGCGAATTCGCGAACGTCGCCCGGCGGCCGTATGACCAGCAGGTCTACGGAACGGTCCAGCGCTATCAAAAGACCGGGTGGTCCAACTTCAATGGCTTCCAGGTCGAATTCGAGCACCGCTACTCGAAAGGGTACGCATTCCAGATGTTCTACGTGATGAGCAACGCGATGCGAGTCGCCGGTGACGGTTGGCGCGACGACATCCTGCGGCCGGCCAGCTATTACCTTCCCGGCACCGTGCCCGAAGATGACGCCGCACGAAATCGCTTGCTATTCTACCGCCGCGACACAGGGATCCCAAAACACCGTGTCAACTGGAACTTCCTCGCCGACCTTCCATTTGGGAAAGGTAAGCGCATCGGCGGAAACGCGAACCGCTTGCTCAACACTCTGATTGGCGGATGGCAAGTCGCCGGAAACGGCACGCTCACCAGCCGCTACTTCCAGTTGCCGACCGGCAATTGGGGTCCGCAAGGCGCAGTTGAGGTCTACGGCAAGAAGTATCCCGTCCAGGACTGCCGCAGCGGCGTCTGCTACGACGGCTGGCTCTATTGGAACGGCTACATTCCCGCCAACCGCATCAACAGTACCGACCCGCGGACCGGCCGGCCCAACGGAGTGATGGGAGTTCCCGACAGCTACCGGCCATTCATGACACCGATCATCCCTACTCCCAAGGATGGCGGAAGCGCCAGCGATCCAAACTTTCCGTTCTATGAAACGAACAATGTCGTGGTGCGTTTGAACAACGGAGTCGACCAGCGAGTGGGATTCGACACAGCACTTCATCCGCTCCAGAACCAGTTTGTCCTTGGGCCAATGATCTGGAACATGGCTGGGTCGGCTTTTAAGACGATACCTATCACCGAACGCGTCTTCCTTCGCGTGAATGCCGACTTCCTGAACAATGTGTTCAACATGCCCGGGACGACGATGCCTGCGGGTGACGGTGTCATCCTGAACCGCACCTCCGCCAACTCGCCGCGCGTCCTTCAGTTAACCATGCGCCTGACGTGGTAGGGTCCTGCTTCCTCCTCGCCGCTGCCCTGCTGCAGTCTCCCGCTCAGCGGGCATCGGCGTTCCTTGACGCGGGGATTGAACTTTCGAACCGCGGCCGCTTCCAGGAGGCCGCTGAGAAGTTCGTCCAGGCGCTCGCTCTCGATCCTGGCCTGGCCGAGGCCCACTACCTGCTTGGGCTTGTCCGCCAACAAGATGGGCGAGCCGATGCCGCGCTTCAGTCATTCCGCGCCGCGCTCAAGATCAACCCTCGCTACGCGCCCTCCCAGGCGCGCGTCTGCGAGCTGGAAACGGGGATTGCGCGCTCCCGCGAGACCGGTTACGACAAAGCGCTGATCTCTTGCCGCCGCGCCATCCAACTCGACCATAACGACCCTGAGCCGCATTTCCATGCCGGTTGGCTTCAAGCAACGGTTGGAAACCATGCTGCCGCCATCCAGGAATACAAGACCGTGCTACGGCTCGATCCAAAGTTCGCCCGTGTTCGATTCGAGCTGGCGATGACTTACATCGATTCCCAGAATCCTGAGAACGGCATTCCTCTTCTGGAGCAGGTGGTCGCTGCCGAGCCTGCCAACACGAACGCTCGTTTCCAGTTAGGCTCGGCGCTGGTTAAAAAGGGCGACTGCGAACGCGCCGTGCCCTTACTGGAGACCGCAACCGAGAGTGCGCAGAAACATTATCTGCTCGCCGGCTGTTTCAAGAAGATGAACCGTGAAGTCGATGCTGCGTCGGCGCTCGCTAAGGTCAAGGAGCTGCGCCAAGGCGCCGACGCCCGCATGCAGGCTAAGCACCTCGCGGCGGTCGCGCACGGGAAGGCCCAAGCAGGTGAACTCGATGGCGCTATCGCCAGCTACCGCGCCGCCCTCGACCTCGTCAAGGATCCCACCATCGCCATTGACTTGGCCGTGGCACTTCTGAAGAAAGGCGAGGCAAAAGAAGTCGTGCGGCTGCTTGGCACCGAAACCAGCCCGCTCGCTCGATATCAGATCGCGCTGGCCTACTCGAAGCTCGGACAATCCGCTGAGGCCCGCTCCGCACTCCATCTGGCAGTACGCGAGTCGCCCCGATTCGTCGAAGCCTGGTATCAACTCGGGGTCAGCTCGCTCGCCGCCGGACAGCGCGAGGACGCCGAACGGGCCTTGCGCACGGCGATCCAGCTTCGTCCCGACGAGTCCGCGATCCGGCTGGCTTGGGCGGAAGCACTTGAAGGGCTGGGAAAGGTTCAGGAAGCCCGTGAACAGCGGCAACTGGCCACGAAGCTGCCCAAGTGAAAGTTAGGCTGAACTTTCGCAGTTGATACAAGCAGGTTAAATAGGTCCCGTCGCCGTCACCTTAGATTGTCCCCGTCCCAGCTTGGAACCCAGGGAGCTACTCAAGTGTGCTGGTTCAGCGTGAAATGGAGAGCGGGCGTTCACTGCTAGCGAGTATACAGCGATTTCCGATGGGCCAGTTAGGACGACACCGCCGCAAATGGCTCGATGGTGGGCAAGGCGGCGCTAGGCAGAGGCTGCAACTGGTTTCAACAAGAAATGGTGCTGGTTGATCCCGGTCATCCCTACTGACACAGGGCGCGTCCCGTAAACGAGACTGGCTAGGAAGGAAATCATCACGACTCGATTCCGCAAGCTTGCAGCGGGAAGTTTCGTAAACGCTGGGCGACTACACGCGAGTATTCTGACGATACGTGAGCGCCACGATTATTGCGTCGGAGCATCCAGTAGAATCGACCAGGGCCGCTCATGGCACCTTCGTTCTCCCGGTTATTATTCGCCTCGCAAGGCTACGCTAGGCTCGACGTGCATTGCTCGCCGCACCGGAACGTAGCTTGCCAATAGAGCCACCCCGGCCAGACAGCCCGCCACACTGACGAAGGTTAACGGGTCGCTGGGGGCCACTTCGTAGAGCATTCCCTTGATGAAGCGGGCTAGGAAGTATGCGCTAATGCTGCCAACGGTGATCCCAGTAAGCACAAGGAATGCCGCCCGTTGGAGGATCGTTTGCATGACATCCGTTCTTTCCGCCCCAAGGGCCATTCGCAAGCCGATTTCCTTGGTCCGGCTGGTTACTGAATAGCCAAGCACCCCATAGATGCCCACCGATGAAAGCAGCACGGCTAGAATCGCAAATAGGCCGATCAGAACAGCTCGAAATCTCGGACGGGCAACCGAAGTTGCTACTACGTCATCGACGCTTCGGATCGACGGCACGGGAATCAATGGGTCAAGCGCCCATACCTGTTCGCTAACCGCCTTCAAAAAGTCCGCGTGCTTGGCGGCACGCATCAGCACGGTCATTCCCGACACGGCAGTTTGAGCGTATGGGACATAGATCTCCGGCTTTGTTTCCAGGTCCAGCCCATGATGTCTAACATCCCCAACGACGCCCACCACCAAGAGGGATTGGCCATTGCGGCCAATCTCCAACCTCACGCGAGATCCGAGGGCATCCCCGTCGGGCCAGAATTGACGCGCCATCGTTTCATTGACAACCGCAACCAATGGGGTTTCCTCCCGATCCGAATCGGCGAAGCCACGCCCCTTCCTGACGGGTATTCCGATGGTGCTGAAGTAATCCGGAGTGGCCACCCGTCTGTCGACGGATGCCGGTTTCGTTGGGTGCGCGCTCCCTTCGACGCTGATGGGAATAGTCACGTTAGAGCCACCCAGTGGAAGGCGATTAACGGCGACGACCGCTTCCACTCGCGGCAGCGCCCTCAGCCTTTGCAACAATTGTTCGTAAAAGACGATTCGAGATGGGCGGGTCTCATAGCGGACACCCGGCAACTCGATGCTCATTGCCACTAATTTTTCGGCCCGGAACCCGGGATCCACTCGGGACAAGCGATTGAAACTCTTTACCAATAATCCCGCGCCAACAAGGAGCACAACGGTGAACGCTACTTCCGAGACCACCAGGAAGCCGCGGAGGCGGCCGCCGGAATCGCCGACAGACCCCCGTCCAGCCATAAACAAGTCACCGCGCGTGTTCCGCGATGTGCGGATCGCCGGTGCGATTCCGAAGAGGAGCCCAGTAGCTAACGAGAGGAGCATTGCAAACCCGAAGATGCTTGGATCCATTCGCACTTCTTCGGGCCGCAGGATACCTTTCGGCGCTAACGCAAAGAGC
>Ga0187893_10005928_pt1 | contig 21370 bp, 15 predicted proteins | sample MA1701074metaG_FD_139574 | JGI IMG/M metagenome (GOLD analysis project Ga0187893, IMG submission 139574) | White microbial mat communities from a basaltic lava cave in the Kipuka Kanohina Cave System on the Island of Hawaii, USA - MA170107-4 metaG ...
CCTGCACCGACGGCCGCGCCGGTGGCAGCGAGAGGGCCTCGACCCGGATCTGCGGCACGGGGCCGACGTCGATCGCAAGCGCCGCCTCGCGCGCTGGCGCCGCTCCCCGGGCCAGCGCGCCGAGCCCCGCGCGCGTCGCGTCTTCGATCGGGGAGGCGGCCGGCTTCGCGCTGCGCACGACGACCGCCGGCACACCGGCCGTCGCGATCGCCGACAGCGCTTGCAGCAACTGTTCGCACGTCGCGTCGGAAGGCAACTCGACGCCGAGCACCATCGGTGTGTCGTTCGCCTCGGCCCAGCCTGCGTGCATGCGGGCCAGCAACGGCGAGAGGCTCGCGGGTGGCACGCCGGGGCGGTCGCGGTGCAACCGCAGCCGGCGCGGGCGCCTCGACCGCGTCGGTGACACACGGCAGGAACACGCTGAACTCGGTGCCCTCGCCGAGCGTGGTTTCGACGTCGATGTACCCGCCGGACTGCTTCACGACACCGTACGCCGTGGCCAGTCCCAGTCCGGTTCCCTTGCCGAGCGCCTTGGTGGTGAAGAACGGCTCGAAAACCCGCGAGAGCACTTCGGGCGTGATGCCGGTGCCCGTGTCGCGCACGCTGAGCGCCACGTAGAGGCCCTCGCGCAGGCCGGGCTTGCGCTGGGCCAGCCGGGCGTCGACGGCCCGGTTCGCGGTCGCTACCGTGAGCGTGCCTCCCATCGGCATCGCGTCGCGCGCGTTCACGGCCAGGTTGAGGAGCACCTGCGTCAACTGATCCGGGTCGGCGCGCACGACGCCGAGTTGCGGGTCGAGCTCGACCTTCAACTCGACGCTGCCGCCAATGAGGCGCCGCACCATGAGCTGCGCCTGGCGGACGACGTCGTTGACGTCGAGCGCGACCGGCTGGAGCATCTGCTTGCGGCTGAAGGCCAGCAGCTGCTGTGTCAGCGCGCGCGCGCGGCGCGACGCGTTCTTGATTTCGTCCACGTACTCGGCGGTCTGCGACGACGGCGGCACTTCGACCGACGCCAGCTCCGCGTTGCTCATGATCGCCATGAGCAGGTTGTTGAAGTCGTGGGCCACGCCGCCGGCGAGCTGGCCGACCGCCTCCATCTTGAGCGCCTGCCGCAGCTGCTCCTCGCTCTCCTTGAGCGCCTGCTCCGTGCGGCGCCGCTTCGTCGCATCGCGCGCGATCCAGACGCAGCGGTCCTTGCCCTGCGGCAACAGCGTCGCGTCGAACCAGAAGCGCTCTCCGCGGATCTCGAGGTCGTAGGACGCCTCCACGGGTGCGCGCTGCTCGAGCGCCTGCTGCACCCAGCCGAGGATGCGGTCCGCCTGCGCCGTCGGGAATACATCGTGCAGGCGCCGGCCGATCAGCTCCGACGGCGCCTTGTGCAGCATCTCGGTGGCGCTGGGCGCGACGTCGACGTACCTGCCGCTGCCGTCGACGACGACGATGACGTCGCGCATCGTGCCGATCAGCGCGCGGAACCGCGCCTCGGCGGCGCGCAGTGCTTCTTCGGCGCTCTTGCGATCGCTGATGTCGATCACTTGCGAGATGAAGTACGCCGGGTCGCCATCGGCCTCGCGGACGAGCGTCGTGGTCACCAGCGCCCAGAACACGAGGCCGGACTTGTGGATGAATCGCCGCTCCCAGTTCACCTGGGCGATTTCGTTGCGCACCAGGCGGTCACGATTCGCGCTGGCGCGGGGCCGGTCGTCCGGGTGCGTGAGATCGAGCATCCGGCGCGCCTGCAGCTCCTCCGGGGAGTAGCCGACGAACTCGCAGAAGGCGCGATTGGCGTGCAGGTGCTCCCCCGACGGCGCCGTGATCGCGATGCCGGCAGCCGACTGCTCGAAGGCGAGCCTGAAAACGTCGTCGAGCGGGGAGCGTTTCACGGCGGCAGGAATCGGCTCTTCGAGGGTAGTTGCCAGCGCGTCCATGACCCATCAGTATCGGCGGGCGCGGCGGCCCATTTAGCCGCGCGCGCCTGCATCCGACCTCAAGACACCTCCCATGACGCGCCTGCCCGCCCTCCTGATCCTTGCCCTGCCACTTGCCGCCGCCGCCCAGGTCGGCGCCGCGCGCGACTCGATCCGGGACGACCAGAACTTCTCGTTCTACGCGCGGGGCCCGTACCGCCCCAACGTGCCGCGGCCGGACACGCTGCTCGGTTATCGGGTCGGCGACGTCCATACCCAGTTCGCGTTCCAGGAGCGCGTGCTGCTGGCGATCGCCGGCGCGGCGCCAGACCGGGTGCGTGTCGAGGAAATCGGCCGGACGACCGAGTACCGGACGCAGCGCCTCTTCATCGTGTCGGCGCCGGAGAACATCCAGCGGCTCGACGCCATTCGCGCCGACCTCAACCGCCTCGCGGACCCGCGCACGCTGAGCGCCGCCGACGCGGACGCCATCGCGCAACGCGTTCCGGCGGTCGTCTGGATCAACGAGAGCGTCCACGGCAACGAGGCCCCCGGGTTCGAGGCAGCCATGCAGACGCTCTACCAGCTGGCAGCCAGCGAGGAGCCGGCCACGGTCAACGCGCTGCGCAACGTGATCCTCGTGCTCAATCCCAGCACCAACCCGGACGGGCACGAGCGGTTCTCCGTGTGGTACAACTCGATCCAGGTGGGCAGCGCCGAGAACGTCGCGCTGGAGTACGCCGAGCCGTGGAGCATCCAGGGCCGCTACAACCACTACCGGTTCGACATGAACCGGGACGTGATGACCACGACGCAGCGCGAGGCGCGCCAGCTCCTCGCCGGCGCGATGCGGTGGCACCCGATGGTCGCCGTGGACCAGCACGGCTACACGTACAGCTTCTTCTTCCCGCCGACGGCGCGTCCGATGAACGCCAACCTCGGCGGCGATTTCCAGAAGTGGATGGAGATCTACGGCCGCGGCAACGCGGCGGTATTCGACCAGTTCGGCTGGATGTACTACTCGCGCGATGTCTTCGACTTCTACGGCCCGTTCTACTGGGACAGCTGGCCGTCGCTGACGGGCGCCATCGGCATGACGTACGAGACGGACTGCGGCTGGGGCATTCGCACCCGCCGGGCCGACGGCACCACGTGCACGTTCCGCGCAGCGGTCGCCAAACACTACGTGGCGGCGCTGGCCACCATCGAGACCACCGCCGCCCGCAAGCTCGAGCGCGTGCGCGACTGGGCGAAGTTCCGGCGCGAAGCCGTGGACGAAGGCCGGGCGATGACCATGAAGCGCGTCGTGCTCGTGCCGGGCAAGGATCCGGCGCGCGCCGCGACGCTGGTCGCGACGCTGCTTCGCAACGGCATCGAGGTGAAGAAGGCCGGCGAAGCGTTCACCGCGCCGCGCGCCCATTCGTACGCGGACGACGCTGTGTCCAGCAAGCGCTTCGACGCCGGCGCCTACGTCATCGACCTGGCGCAGCCCCACGGCCGCGTGGCCCGCTCCATCCTCGAGCCCGCGCCGGTCCTCGACACCATGTTTGCGCGGCTCCAGGTCGAGCGGTTCCAGCGCAACCAGCGGCGCGGCGCCAACGTGCCGCGCGAAGGCTACGAGTTCTACGACGTCACCGCGTGGTCACTGCCCGTGACGTTCGGCGTCGAGGCGTACTGGACGGAGGACCTCGGCGCCGTGGCCGGCTCGCTCGTCGCGCAGGCGGACGCGCCGTCGGCATTCGGCGGCATCACCGGCGCTCGGCCCGCCCGGTCCGCGTACCTGTTCACGTCGGAGCGCAACGGCGCGCCTCGCCTCGCGTACAAGCTGCTCGCTGCCGGCTATCGCGTCGCCATTTCCGAACGTCCCCTCGAGGTGGGTGGGCGTCGCTTCCCGCGCGGCACCTACGTCGTGCGCGTGGCGCGCAGCGACACCGCCGTTCACACGCGCGTCGACCAGCTCGCGCGCGAGAGCGGCGTCGACGTCGTTGGCGTGAACACCGCGTTCGCGGACACCGAGCAGTTCGGCATCGGTGGCGAGTCGATGTGGGACCTGCGGGTTCCGGTCGTCGCGGTCGTCGGCGATGAGGGCGTTTCGCAGACGGCCTACGGGGCCACGTGGTACGTGCTCGAGCAGCGCTACGGCATCCCGTTCACGCCGATCGCGACCCGGACGCTCAACGGAGACCTGTCGCGCTTCAACGTGATCGTGATCCCGGACGGCAGCCCGGGCGCGCTGAATCGCATCCTCGGCAACGACGGCGCCGCCAACGTCAAGGCCTGGGTCAATCGCGGCGGCACGCTCGTCACCATGGGCTCGATGTCCCAATGGGCGGCTCGCGAGAACGTGGGGCTCACCAGTTCGCGCGCAGTCGGCGCCGACGCCAAGCCGGACACGGCCGCCAACGCCAAGGTGGATACCTCCGCGGCGGGTCAGCGCCGCGCGGCAGACGATCCGCTCGCAGTGACGAGCCCCTCGGCGGTCACGGCATCGCCGGGTTCGCTGCCGGGTTCGCACTTTGACGTGGTGCTCGATCGCACCCACTGGCTGACCAGCGGCTTCGAGGAACAGCGCCTCACCGTCATGCTCGACGGATCGACCTTCATGGGCCTGTCGAAGGAAGGTTCGAACGTCGCCGTCTTCCCGAAGACGGGCCGCCTGCACCGCGCGGGCTTCGTCTGGCCGGACAACACCGAGCGGCTGCTCCGCAACTCGGCGCTGCTCATCGAGGAGCCGACCGGGGGCGGGCACGTGGTGATGTTCGCCAACGAGCCCCTGTTCCGGGCCTGGTGGCACGCGCTGGACCGGCTGGTGCTGAACGCCATCGTGCTGGGGCCGACGTTCTAGCGACTCGTCTCGGACGGCCCCGGGGCCGGACAGCGCCGGCCAAAACCGCTACAAAACCGCTACATCACCACACGGCTGCGAACGACGCCGGCCGCCGGTTCCAGCCTCTGCTCAAGGCGGATCCGGGGCGCGTCTTCCATCCGGATTCGCGGCGTCGGAGCGATCGAGCGCAGGCGTCCCTCGAGGTCGCGCATCTCGATCCCGAGATCGAAGGGCGTCCCCATGGGCGCCGTGCGGAAGATCGACATCGCGCCACCGCGCCTCAGGTCGGACTGCGCAACGGTCTTTACACGCACGTCACGCGTGCGCCCGCCGCCGACGTAGACCTTGAGGGTCACTTCATCTCCGACCTTCACCTTTTCGAGCTCGCGCTGCAGCCGGCGAACCATGCTGTTCGAGATGTAAGCGTCACCGGCGTCCTCGCGACTCACGCGCAGGTCGACGCCGTTGATCGCCTGGATCCGGTTGCCTTCCTCGAGACCGGCCTTGGCGGCGGGACTGTCGTCCTCGATGCCGATGAGCAGCACGCCCAGGGTGTCGCGCTTGCTGCCGGAACCGAGCGAAACGCCCAGCGCAGCGCGCTCGTCCGCCTCGCGCCGCTGCTCACGGCGACCGGCATCGTAGAGGTCCTCGTACGTGACGGTCTTCACTTTCACCGTGCGGGTCTGCCCGCTGTTGTAGATGCGGAGTTCCACCTCGTCCCCGGCCTTCACCTTGGCCATTTCGCGCGTGAAGCGGCGCGTCATCATGCCGGCCATGTCCCATTCGCCCACGTCAGCCCGGTCGAGTTTCAGGTTCACCCCGTTGATCGACGCGACGCGGCTGCCTTCCTCGATGCCCGCCTTGTCTGCGGGCCCGCCGGGGGTCACGGAGCCCAGCAGCACTCCAAGCGTGTCGCGCGCGCTGCCGCTCGCGGTGGTCACGCCGATGACGGCGCGATTACGGTCCTCGGTCGTGCTGAGCGTGAACGCGCGGGCCTGTCCGGGCTCGCTGCGATACACACGCGCCTCCTGCGCGCCGGCGACCGCGGCCAGCGTCAACGTTGAAAAACCGCAGGTCAGGAGTTGTCTGAGCATGGCATGGCCTTGTTGGGGTTCTGGCGGTGTGACACCTCGCGCCGACGCGAGGGTTTCCTCGGAACGCGCCGGTCACGGGTCATCGGTCACGCAGTAGTTTTCTGCCGTGCCCGCCACCATGACACCGGCGCCCGACCTGCACGCCTTCGAGCACCACTGGCAGGACGAGGCGGACGCGGCCTACCTCTACCGCGTGCTGGCCGCGGCGGAAGCCGACCCCGAGAAGCGCTCGCTCTACTCGCGGCTGGCCGAGGTCGAGGACCGCCACGTGCGCATCTGGGCCGACTTGCTGTCGAGCCACGGGCGGAAGGTCAGCGGCCACGCTCCCAGCGCGCGAACGCGCCTGCTCGCGTTTCTCGGACGCCGCATCGGCCCCGGATTCCTCCTGCCCATGCTGCTCGCCGAGGAGGGCCGCGAGGTGAAGGCCTACCTCCAGATGCACCGCAGCACTCAGTCCGGCGTCGCGGGCAAGGGCGAGGCCCTCACGCTCGCCAAGGAGTCCGCGGAGCACGCCGAGACGCTGAACAGGATTTCAGGCCGCTCCGGCGAGCCGTGGCATCGCACCGAGTCGGGCGGCTTCCTTCGCAATGTCGTCTACGGGTTCAACGATGGACTGACCGCGAACTTCGGCCTCGTCGCCGGCGTGCTCGGCGCCGCGTCGGCCGCGCAGCACGAGACGGTCATCGTCGCCGGCGTCGCCGGCGCGATCGCCGACGCGCTCTCGATGGGCTCCAGCGGGTACCTCGCCGCCAAGAGCGAGCAGGAGGTCTACGCCCACGAGATCGCGATGGAAAAGGACGAGATCGCGCTGATGCCGGAAGTGGAGCGCGACGAATTGGCGCTCCTGTACGAGGCCAAGGGCATCGATCGCGAATCCGCGGCGCGGCTCGCGGGCGAGGTGATGCGTGATCCGGAGCGCATGCTGGCCGAGAAAGTCCGTGAGGAGCTCGGCATCGGGTCCCCGGGCATGTCGCCGTTCCGCGAAGGATGGGTCACGGGCCTGGCGACGGCCGTGGGCGCGTTCATTCCGGTGTTTCCGTTCCTCGTGTGGGACGGCAACACCGCCATCACGGTCTCGTTCGTCGTTTCGATGCTCTCACATTGGCTCGTCGGCGCCGCGCGTTCGGTGTTTACGGGGCGCAGCGTCTTCCGGTCCGGGTTCGACATGTTCGTCGTCGGGCTCGGCGTGGCGATCGCGGGGTACTTCGTTGGAGAATGGATCAGCAGGCTGCTTTCCTGACGACCTCAGCCGGGATACTCATGCACCGTCTTGCATCGTTCGCGCTCGCCGCTTCACTCGCGGCCGTCGCGCCGTTGTCCTCCCAGACGCAGACCGTGGTGCCGCCGGCGGCGCCAACCATCGGGGCATCGGGCGGACTGGGCGGCGGCATTGCACTGCCCGTCGGCCGCCTCACGAGCACGCACGCGGCCGGCTACTCGCTTTCCGGCCTGATCGACTTTTCAGCGGCCGAACAGCCCTACTCGTTCCGCCTCGAGCTGGTTCACCAGCGGTACGACGTGAAGTCGACCGCGCCCGCCGGCACGGGCGACAAGAACATCACGTCGCTCGGGGGCTCGCTGCTGGCGCGTCGGCCGCGGGGCGCATCCAGTGCCTTCTTCCTTGGCGGGATCGCCGTCTATCGCGCCTCCGGCGACGGCACCAAGCCGGGGGTCAACATCGGCGGCGGGCTCGAGGTTCCGTTGACGTTCTTCGTCGGCATCGCGGACATTCGCGTCCACTACGTGCTGACGGAGTCCAAGCCGTTGGTGACGATCCCGATCACGCTCGGAGCGAGGTTCTAGCGACCGGGTGGCCGGTTTCCGGTGGCCGGCTTACCGGTCCCTGGTCACCAGGTTGAGCAGCCGCCCGCGCACATAGATCACCCGGTCGGGCGGACGTGGCACGAACTTCCGGATGCCGTCGTCCGCCATGGCAGCCTGTATCGCGTCGTCCTGGGTGGCCGCGGGCGCCACGCGGATCGTCCCTCGCGTCTTGCCGTTCACCTGGACGGCGACGGTGATGACGTCGTCCGCGGCGAGGCCGGCGTCGAAGACGGGCCAGTTCGAGTCGAAGACCGACGGCTTGTGGCCCAGCCGTTCCCACAGCTCCTCGGCGACGTGCGGCGCGAACGGCGCGATGAGTTGCACCAGCGGCGTCACCTCGGCCACGTGCGCGGTGCGCTCGGACGCCCGCACGACGTTCATGTACTCCATCATCGCAGCGATCGCCGTGTTGTAGTTCAGCTGCGGAATGTCCTCGGTCACCTTGCGAATCGTCTTGTGCAGCTTGCGCATCACGCCGGCGTCGGGTGACCCGCCCTTCGACGCGGTACGGACGCAGTCCCACAACCGGTCGAGAAACCGCCGGACGCCGATGATGCTGCGGTCCTGGAAGTCGCCGCCTTCTTCGTACGGGCCGAGGTACATCAGGTAGGTGCGAAAGGAATCGGCGCCCCACTTCTCGATGTATTCGTCGGGAATGACGACGTTGCCGCGGCTCTTGGACATCTTGGCCCCGTCGCGCACGATCGTCCCGTGCGCGCGGAACCGCAGGAAGGGCTCGTCGAACTTGAGCAGGCCGGCGTCGTGCAGCACCATCGTGATGAAACGCGAGTACAGCAGGTGCAACACCGCGTGCTCGTTGCCGCCGATGTACGAGTTCACCGGCAGCCACTTGTCCGTCAGCGCCGGATCGAACGCAACGTCCTGGAACTTCACGCTGGGATAGCGGAGGAAGTACCAGGCGCTGTCCAGGAACGTATCGGAGACGTCCGTCTCGCGGCGCGCCTGCTTGCCGCAGGAGGGACACGGCGCCCGATACCAGCTCTCGACGCGCGCGAGCGGCGAGATGCCGGAATCATCTGGGCGGAAGTCCGCGACCTTCGGCAGCTCGACCGGCAGGTCCTGCTCGGGTACCGGCACCGTGCCGCACGAGTCGCAGTAGATCACCGGAATCGGCGGGCCCCAGTACCGCTGCCGCGAGATGCACCAGTCGTGCAGGCGGAAGTTCACCACCGCGCGGCCGCGACCGTGCTCCGCGAGCCACTCCACGATCGCCGCGCTTCCGGCCGACACCGTCTGCCCGCTGAACTTGCCGGAGTGCACCAGCCGCGCGGGATCCTCCGAGTCGACGAACGGTTCCGTGAGCGGCGTGCGCTCGGTGTCGCCCGGTCGCGCGACGACGCGGACGATCGGCAGCCCCATCGCTGTCGCGAATTCGAAATCGCGCTGGTCGTGACCGGGCACCGCCATGATGGCGCCCGTGCCGTAGTCCATCAGCACGTAGTCCGCGATCCAGATTGGAATCGGCTCGTTGGTCGCCGGGTTGATGGCGTACGCGCCGGTGAAGACGCCGGTCTTCTCCTTGTTGGTCTTGCGCGCCACGATGTCGCGGCTGGCCGACGCTCTCCGGTACTCGTTGACGCGCTCGCGTTCCTCATCGGTCGCGATCCGGTCCACCAGCGGATGCTCCGGCGCGAGCACCAGGTAGGTCGCGCCGAAGATCGTGTCCGGGCGCGTCGTGAACACGGTGATGTCCGTGTTCACCACCGCCATCTCCGCGGTGCTCGTGCGCATGACGGTCGCCGCGCCCGCGACCTCGAAGAAGTCGTGCACCCGGAACACGATGTCGGCGCCGTCCGAGCGGCCCAGCCAGTTCCGCTGCGCCGACTTGGTGCTCTCCGACCAATCGAGCCGCCCGAGGTTCTCCAGCAGGCGACCCGCGTAATCGGTGATGCGGAAGAACCACTGCTCGAGGAAGCGCTGCTCCACCCTGGCGCCACAGCGCTCGCACTCGCCCGCGATCACCTGCTCGTTGGCGAGCACGGTCTTGTCATTCGGGCACCAGTTGACGGCCGCCTTCTTCTTGTACGCCAGGCCGCGTTTCAGCAGCTGGAGAAACAGCCACTGCGTCCACTTGTAGTACGACGGGTCGGTGGTCGAGAGCTCGTGACGCCAGTCGACCATCATGCCGGCCCGGCGCACCTGCCGGCGGAAGTTGTCGATGTTCTTCGGGATCAGGACCATCGGATTCTCGCCCACCTTGAGGGCGTAGTTCTCCGAGTGGATCCCGAACGCATCGAACCCGAACGGCTCGAAGACCGTGTGGCCCTGCATCCGCTGGAACCGGCCGTGGATGTCGTTGCCGGTGAAGGCAAAGAGGTTCCCGACGTGCAGCCCCTCGGCCGACGGATAGGGAAACATCATGAGCGTGTAGTACGGCCGCGTGCCCCGCGCGACGTCGCTCTGGTTCGTCCCGTGCTTGTCCCAGTGCGCCTGCCACTTGGCCTCGATCGTGGCGGCGTCGTAGCCGTCCGCCGCCTCGTCGGCGGGGTGCGCGGTTCGCTCCGTCATGCGGGAAAATGTACCGGGTCAGCGCGACTGTAACACGCTTCCCAGCACGTCCAGCATCGCGCCCATTCCGCCGACTGTGTGATCACCCATGTGACCGACGCGGAACGTGTTCGCGATGAACTCGGCCTGGCCGCCACCGAGTTCGTATCCCTCCTTGCGCATGCGGGCCTGCACTTCCCTGGTCGGAATCGGCGACTTGATGCAGGTCACGGCGGGCGACCCGAGTCCCGCGCGGGCCATGACCGAAATCCCGAGGTGTTCGTGGCGGCCTACCCACTCGACGCACGCCTTGGCCATCGATGCGTGCCGCGTGAACCGGCCCGGCAGCGTCTCCTTTTCCACGTCCGCCATCTGGCGGTCGAGCGCATAGAGCAGCGGGATGGCCGGCGTCGTGGGGCTCTGCTGCCGCGCCGTGAAATCCTCGTACTTGAGCACGTCGAGATACGCGCCCCGGTCCGGCAGCGTCCTGGCGCGGGCGACGAGCCGCTCCGACACGGCCGCGAATGCGAGGCCGGGCGGCAGCGCCAGCGCCTTCTGCGACGCGGACACCACGGCGTCCAGGCCCCACGCGTCCGATTCCACCGGAGTCGCGCCGGCTGCGGACACGGCGTCCACCAGCAGCAGGCAGTCGCCCCGTTCGGCGACGATGCGCCCGATGGCCGCGACGTCCGCGAGCACGCCGAGCGCGGTTTCACTGTGGGTCACGAGCACGGCGTCGAACCCGCCGCGTTGCAGCGCCTCGCGGATCCGGTCCAGCGGCACCACGTCGCCCGGTTCGGCCTTGAGGCGGGTCACCGCGCGACCGCATGCCTCGGCGATCCTGGCGAACCGCTCGCCGAAATCACCGTGGATGACGGACAGCACGTTCTTCACTGTTCCGTTGCGGATGGCCAGTTCCATCGCCGACGTACCCGAGCCGGTCAGCACGTGGACGCGGCGCGCCGTGCCAAAGACGGAGCAGAGCGTCGTCGTCACGCGCGCCATCAACGCTTCCATTGGCGGGTCGCGGTGGAAGGTCATCGGCTGGCTCATCGCCACCAGCACTTCTGCCCGGACTTCGGTGGGCCCGGGCACGAAAAACTTGCCGGCCGGAATCCCGAAACTCACGGGCGGTTCAGCATTGCGTCCGGACCACGCTTGACCGGCGGTTCGCCCTTCCACAGCCAGGCGCACCGCTCGATCCGCGGTCCGCGGGCGTCGCACACGGCGTACGGAACGCCGGCGCCTTCATAGGCAGTGGCGCCCGCGTACTCGCCCTTCGTGTTGACCGCGTAGAACTGGAGCTGGAAATACGGCCGGCCGTTCGGGTCGAGGAGGCGGTCCTCGGTCATGGCGACGACGCGTTCCATCGTCTTCATGAGTGCCTGCTCGGGAGGCATGCCCTGCCGCATGAACTCCACGGCGAGAAAGGCCCCGCAGACCTTGATGTTGGCTTCGCCGCGACCGGTCGAGCCCGCCGCGCCGACGAGGTTGTCGCAGTACTGCCCCGCGCCGACGATGGGCGAGTCGCCGACCCGTCCCGGGATCTTCCACGACATTCCGCTGGTCGACGTGGCCGACGCGATGTCGCCGCGCGGCGTCACCGCGTTCATGTGCACGGTTCCGCTGGTGTGCGGCACGCCGAACTCGTCGTACCAGATGTTGAGCAGCGGGTCATCGTCGGGGCGCCTCGCCGGCGGCGCCTGGCCGGGTGGCGGCATGTCGAGCCACGCGTCGTTCGGGTTGCGCAGCGACCGCCACCTGAGCCAGGCCGCGTGGGCCTCGGCGCGCAGCGGCGCTTGTTCCTTGAAGCCCATCCCGAGCGCGAACTTCTTCGCGCCGGCGCCCGCGAGCAGCAGGTGGTCGGTGCGTTCCATGACCAGCTTGGCGACCGCCGCCGGCGTGGCAATGTCCTCCAGCGCGCACACCGCGCCGGCGCGGCGCGTGGGCCCGTGCATCACGCTGGCGTCGAGCTGCACGACGCCCTCCTCGTTCGGATAGCCCTGAAGGCCGACGCTCTGGTCCGTTGGATCCAGCTCGACGATCTGCACACCGGCCACGATGGCGTCGAGCGGATCGTCGCCACGCACCAGCATGTCGTAGGCGACCTGGATCGCCGGCCGCCCGTCCGCGTGCTTGCTGCGGAATCCGTTGGCGGACGCCACCACGACCGGCACGCCGGCGTGCGTGGATCGAACCGCGGGTGCTGCGGATCCAGCCGCCTCGGGAACGAGACCGGGAACGGCCAGGCCGGCAGCCGCGGCTGCGCCTGCGCCGATGAAATCGCGACGAGTGGGGGACACGGACGGGGCTCCGGTGCGGTGAGAGCGTGTGAGTTATCGATGCCGTTCGCCGCGAGCAAGACGCGCGGGTAGCTTTTGCTCCCCATGTCGGCAATTCGCGAACGGCTGCGCGGGCTGGCGTTCCTCGAGGGCGTCACGGACACCGCGCTGCACCAGTTGTCGCGGCTCGTGGAGACGCGCACGTACGAGGCCGAGGCGGTCCTCTTCAAGGAAGGCGCGCCGCGCACCTTCATGGCGATCCTGATCGGCGGGAGCGTGGCGATCGAGAAGGGCGTGAACAGCGGCCAGCCGGTCCGGCTCGTCACGCTCGGCGCCGGCGAAGCCGTGGGTGAGGGCGTCCTGCTCGATGACTCGCCGCACGGCACGAGCGCGCGCGCGCTCGAACCCACCGAGTGCTTTGCGCTGCCGGCGGACAAGCTCGAGTCCATGATCAAGGAGCACCCGTCGCTCTACGCCGCGCTGGTCAGCAAGGCCGCGCGGGCGATTTCACACCGGCTCGCGGCGACGGATGCCACCCTCGTGGGACGTGGGCGAACCCTCGGATTCACGGGCGCCCGGATTCGACGCGAGCACGACCTGCTCGGCGACCGTGACGTTCCCATCGACGCCATGTACGGCATCCAGACGCTGCGCGCACTGGAGAACTTCGCCATCACGGGCATCGCCATCCGCGATTTCCCGTCGCTCGTCGATGCCCTGGCGACCGTGAAGGCGGCGGCGGCGCTGGCCAATGCGGACGTCGGCCTGCTCGATCGCTCCCTCGCGGACGCGATCGTGCGAGCCTGCGACGAGATCCGCGCCGGCCGGCATCACGAGCACTTCCTCGTCGACGCCATCCAGGGCGGGGCCGGCACGTCGACGAACATGAACGCGAACGAGGTCATCGCGAACCGCGCGCTCGAGCTGCTCGGCAAGCCGCGCGGTGAGTACGCGACGGTGCATCCCAACAACCACGTCAACCTCAGCCAGTCGACCAACGACGTGTACCCGACGGCCGTGAAGCTGGCGCTCCACGGCAGCATCGAACCGTTGCGCGGCGCCATGAAGGCGCTGGCCGACGCATTCCTCGCCAAGGGCGTGGAGTTCGCGCCGCACATCAAGATGGGCCGCACGCAGTTGCAGGACGCGGTGCCGATGACCCTCGGGCAGGAGTTCCGCGCCTTCGGCCACACGATCCTCGAGGACGTGGACCGCCTCGCCGAGGCGCAGGCGCTGATTCGCGAGATCAACATGGGTGCGACGGCCATCGGCACCGGCATCAACGCGCCAGTCGGCTACGCCGAGGCGGTGCGGGCGCACCTGTCGCGCATCACGGGCCTCCCGCTCATCACGGCGCCCGACCTCGTGGAAGCCACCGCGGACACGGGCGCGTTCGTGCAACTGTCCGGCGTGCTCAAGCGGTGCGCCGTGAAGCTGTCGAAGATCTGCAACGACCTGCGCCTGCTCAGTTCGGGACCGCGCGCCGGCCTTGGCGAGATCAACCTGCCGGCCTTGCAGCCCGGGTCGTCCATCATGCCGGGCAAGGTCAATCCGGTGATCCCCGAGGTCGTCAATCAGGTCTGCTTCGACGTCATCGGCGGCGACGTCACCGTCACGCTGGCCGCCGAGGCCGGCCAGCTGCAACTCAACGTGTTCGAGCCGGTGATCGCCTACCGGCTCCTCAGCAGCATCGACGCGCTGCGGAAGGCCTGCGTCGTGTTGCGCGAACGGTGCGTCGTCGGCATCACGGCGAACCCCGAGCGGATGAAGCTCTTCGTCGAACACTCCATCGGCATCGTCACCGCCCTCGTCCCGGCGATCGGGTACGAGAAGGCATCAGCGGTGGCCAAGGAGGCGCTCGAGAGCGGCCGGGGCGTCTACGAGCTGGTGCTCGAGCGCAAGCTGCTGTCGCGGGCGCAGCTCGACTTGCTGCTCAAGCCCGAGGCGATGACGGGGCGCTAGCGCGCCGGAGGGGGAAACCCAATTTGATTTCGTCCGACCCTCTTCCCTTTTCCCCTTTCCCGCTTCCCTGTTAGTTCATGGCTGGCCTCCAACTCGACGGCGCCGGACAGGTCAAGATGGTGACGCTGGAGGAGTGCATGAACATCCACTCCCGCACCAACGGCCTGGTCGAGACGTACGCGCTTTCGGTAAAGAACAACAAGCCGCAGCCGTCGCTCCTGAACGCCGTGAAGCGCAACCTGCCGACGCTGGCGTTCAAGCTGAAGGGCCAGTTCGGTATGATTTCGGACCTGGTGACGGCCGTGTACATGGGGTCCAGCCGCGGGGCCAGCGAACAGATGCGCGTCCGTGGCCTGCGGGAGGGCATGGCGGCCATCAAGGTCCAGCTCGAGATCGCCGTCACGCAGACGATCGCAAAGCACGAGAAAAAGGACCCGAAGCACTAGTCGGCACGCTGGGGCGGCTTCCGGCTAACCCCTTTCACCAGTACTTTTTCCGTGCCTTTTCGGGTGGTCTTACCCGAGCGGCCGGCCGGGTGGGCGGTTGCTCCGAACCGGGAACAGGATACTTCATGCCCGCTCACTTCCGCCCGCGCCGGCTGGCTCAAGCCGCGCTGACGGTCGCGCTCATCGGCCTCGCCGGCTGCGTCCAGAACCCGAACTCCGTCTTCCATTCGCGGACGGACTTCAACCGCGACGTCAGCCTGCTGTTCGAGATCATCCTCGTGCTGGGCACGATCGTGTTCGTGCTCACCGAACTGCTCCTCGTCTACGCGATCTGGAAGTTCCGGGCCAAGCCGGGCGCTCCACGGCCGGAGCAGATCCACGGCAACACCAGGCTCGAAATCCTCTGGACGGTCATCCCGGCGGTCGTACTCGCCATCATCGCGGTCCCGACGGTCACCACGATCTTCAAGACGCAAGCGCGGGCCGACAGCGACGCCCTCCAGATCGAGGTCATCGGCCATCAGTGGTGGTGGGAGTTCAAGTATCCGCAGTACGGCATCACCACGGCCAACGAGGTCTACATGCCGCTGGGCCGTTCGATCAGCTTCTCGCTGACGACAGCGGACGTGATCCACTCGTTCTGGATCCCCGGGCTCGGCGGCAAGCGCGACCTTGTCTACAAGCCGAACAGCGGCTGGCTGACGCACCGCCAGAACCGCATCTGGTTCACGGCAGACTCCACCACCGAGGACGCGTTCAACGGGTTCTGCGCCGAGTACTGCGGAACTTCGCACGCCAACATGCGGTTCAAGGCCTTCACGGTGACGGCGGCGCAGTTCGAGAGCTGGGTGGCGAATCAGCAGAAGCCGGCTGCCTTCCCGGCGGCAGTCGCGGCGCCTCCGGCGCGAGGCGCGCGCGGCCGGGCGGCGGCGACACCCGCGGCCGCGACGACGCCGGCGCCGCAGGGCTTCATCGCGTATGACCGCGCCAGGATGCCCGCCTACACGATTCCGGGCACGCCGGTGCCGGCAGCAATCGGCTTTGACTCGACGCTGGTTGGCGATGCCACGCGCGGTCGGCCGCTGGTGATCGGAGGGACCTGCCTGGCGTGCCACACCATCGTTGGCGAACCGACCATGATCGGCAAGATCGGTCCCGACCTCACGCACGTGGGCAGCCGCCTCACCATCGCGGGCGGCCTCTACCCGAACACCAAGTACCACCTCGGTTCATGGGTCAAGAACGCGCCGGCCATGAAGCCCGGCAGCATCATGACCCCGCCCGCCGGGGCGGGCCAGTACGACCCGAAGACGAAGCTGACAACGCAGTTCGGACTGACCAACCAGCAAATTGCGGACATCGTCGCGTACCTCCAGGCGCTGAAATAGCACGCAATAGCGACGACACCGGAGACCTCACTCAATGGCAACTGCCGCAACCGCGCCGGCCCATCCCCAGACGACGTCGCATCCGCAGACGGGCGTATGGAGCTGGCTCACGACCGTCGACCACAAGCGCATCGGCGCGCTGTACCTCTACACGGCATTGATCTGGTTCCTGATCGGCGGCCTCGAAGCGTTGCTGATCCGGATGCAGCTTCAGGGCCCCAACGGGCGGCTCATCTCGGCGGACACATACAACCAGCTGTTCACCATGCACGGCACGACGATGATCTTCCTCGTCGTCATGCCGATGTCGGCAGCGTTCTTCAACCTGCTGATTCCGCTGCAGATCGGCGCGCGTGACGTCGCGTTCCCGCGGCTCAACGCGTTCAGCTACTGGGTGTACCTGTTCGGCTCGATCTTCATGAACGTGTCGTGGCTCGTGAAGGCCGCGCCGGACGGCGGCTGGTTCGGCTACACGCCGCTCACGACGTACACCTACTCGCCGGGGCTGAACATCGACTTCTGGATGCTGGGCCTCCAGATCCTCGGCGTCTCGTCGCTGGCGGCCGGATTCAACTTCATCACGACGATCATCAACATGCGGGCGCCCGGCATGCAGTTCATGCGCATGCCGATATTCACCTGGATGTCGTTCGTCGTGCAGTTCCTGCTGGTGCTCGCGTTCCCAGTCATCACCATCGCGCTGGTTTTCCTCCAGTTCGACCGGTTCTTCGGGACGCAGTTCTACCAGGCGGCCGCCGGCGCTGATCCGCTGCTGTGGCAGCACCTCTTCTGGGTGTTCGGCCACCCCGAGGTGTACATCCTGATCTTGCCGGCCTTCGGCCTCGTCTCCGAGGTGCTGCCGACGTTCTCGCGCAAGCCGTTGTTCGGCTACCCGGTGATGGTCTACTCGGGCATCCTGATCGCGTTCCTCGGCTTCGGCGTGTGGGCGCACCACATGTTCGCGGTCGGCATGGGGCCGATCGCCGACACGCTCTTCGCGCTCACCACGATGCTCATCGGCATCCCCACGGGCGTGAAGATCTTCAACTGGATCTTCACCATGTGGGGCGGCGACATCCGCTTCACCACGGCGATGAAGTTCGCCATCGCGCTCGTCGCCCTCTTCACGATCGGCGGCATCTCTGGCGTGATGCACGCGTCGCCGCCGGCCGACCTGCAGCAGACCGACACGTACTTCATCGTGGCACACTTCCACTACGTGCTGTTCGGCGGCTCGATGATGGGGCTCTGGGCCGGCGTCTACTACTACTACCCGAAGCTGACGGGCCGGATGCTCAACGAACGGCTGGGCAACTGGCACTTCTGGCTCACGTTCGTCGGCATGAACCTGACGTTCATGCCGATGCACTGGAGCGGGCTCCTCGGCATGCCGCGGCGCACGTGGGTGTACGACTCCGGCCAGGGCCTCGAGATCTGGAATCAGATGAGCTCGTGGGGCGCGTATCTCCAGGCCGTGGCAGTGATCGTCGGCTTCTGGAACCTGTGGCGCAGCCGTTCGCGGGGTGAGGTCGCCGGCCACAATCCGTGGAACGCACCGACGCTGGAGTGGTCGATCCCGTCGCCGCCGCCGGAATACAACTTCGCCACGATCCCGACGGTGACGTCCCGCTATCCGTTGTGGGATGCCAATGTCCCGGCGCCGACCGACACCACGGCGACCACAGCGAAGGAAAAGGGCATTCCGATGCCCAACCCGACGATCAAGCCGCTGTTCGTCGCGCTGTGGATGACCCTGATGTTCTCCAGCATGCTGCTCATCCACAAGGACATGCTGACGGCCGCGGTGATCGGCATCATCACGTTCGCCACCCTCATGACACTGAGCCTCTACAGTTGGCTCCTCACGCCACTGGAGGACGCGCACTAAATGTCACACGCCGCCGCCGCGGGCCACCCGCCCACGACCACGGGACTCGACCACCGGAAGATTGCGATCTGGGCCTTCATCGGCTCGGAGTGCATGCTCTTCACGTCGCTCATCTCGACCTACCTCATCTACAAGGGCCGCAGCGTCACCGGGCCGTTCCCGCACGAAGCGTGCAATCCGCCCCAGTGCGCCACGGCCCTCAAGCCGATCCTCAACATCCCCGTCACGTCGGCGTCGACGTTCGTGCTGCTCATGTCGTCGCTGTTCATGGTGCTGGCGCTCGCCGCGGTGGAGAACAAGGGCAAGCCTGGCTGGGGCAAGGGCGACGGGTGGTGGGGCTTGGGCTCCTCGAAGCTGTGGCTCCTCGCGACCGCCATCGCGGGCGCCACGTTCCTCGGCTTCCAGGCCTACGAGTTCACCTCGTTCGTGCACGAAGGGCTGACGATCCGGACCAACCTCTTCGGCTCGAGCTTCTTCACGCTGACGGGCTTCCACGGCGCGCACGTGACGGTCGGAGTGCTCTGGCTCCTGACGCTGCTTGCCATCGACATCAAGCGCGGGCTCGGCCCCAAGGACGCGCTCATCGTCGACATCTCGGCGCTGTACTGGCACTTCGTCGACGTCGTCTGGATCGCCATCTTCACCCTCGTCTACCTCATCCAGTAACGGACATGTCAGATCATCCGCAGACCGGTTCGCACGAGGAGCACGAGCATCCGACGTGGAAGCAGTACAAGTACGTCGCGATCATCCTCACGGTCATCACGATCGTGGAGGTATGGGTCTACTACATCCCAGCGTTCGTGGCGACAAAGCTGTTCGTGCCGGCGCTGCTGATCATGTCGGCCGTCAAGTTCGCGATCGTCGTGATGTTCTACATGCACCTCAAGTACGACCACAAGCTGTTCCGCGCACTCTTTACCGGCCCGCTCATCATCGCCGCCGCGACGATGATCGTGCTGCTCTTCCTGTTCGGGCAGCTCTCGATCAGCGCCGGCTGAGGCCGGCGTCGTGATGGCGCCGTTCGCCCCGTTCGCGCTGCACATCGGGGCAAGCATCTCGTGGAGCAGCTTCACGGTTCACTGGAGCACCGTCATCGGGCTGGCGGTGCTCGCTGCGTTGTACGAGTGGCGTGCCCGGAGCGTGCGGCCCATCTCGAGCATGACCGGCGAGAACGAGATCCTCGCGACCACCGCCGAGTCACGTCTCACGGGCCACGAGCCACGCCGCGCGTTCTTCTACTCCGGCCTCGCCGTCATCTTCCTCTCGCTCAACGGCTGGCTCCACGACCTGAGCGACTGGTACCTGTTCAGCGCCCACATGGTGCAGCACCTGCTGCTCACGCTCCTCGTGCCGCCCCTGCTGATCGCCGGCACGCCGGGCTGGATGCTGCGCCCCGCCCTGCGCTACGCGCCCGTGGCGACCATCGCGCGGTTCCTCACGAACCCCAAGGTCTGCTTCGCCACGTTCAGCCTCGTGCTCATCGCCTGGCACGTGCCGGCGCTGTACAACACTGCGATGGCGCGCCACGACATCCACGTGCTGCAGCACCTGATGTTCATGGCGTCGTCCGTGATGCTCTGGTGGCCCGTCATGAGCCGCGTGCCTGAACTGCCGCGGCTCTCGTACCCGATGCAGATGCTGTACCTCTTCCTCACGACACTGCCGATGTCCGTCGTGGCCGTGTATATCACGTACAGCAGCAATCTCCTGTATCCGGCCTACGCCGCGGCGCCGAGGATCCTGGGAATCCTGCCGCTGGAGGATCAGTTGATTGGTGGGTTGATCATGTGGATCCCCGGTGGACTGCTCTTCTTCGGGGTCATCTCGCTGATCTTCTTCCGCTGGCAGGCGCGCGGCGATGACTCCGTCGCCGGCGCCCAGGTCGACTGGCGTTCGGCGGGAGGGTCGCGCTGAGCGACGGCCGGGAGCGACTGGCGTCGCTCGACGCATTCCGCGGCATGACCATCGCCGGCATGCTGCTCGTCAACAACCCCGGACGCTGGAGCGCCATCTACCCGCCGCTGGCGCACGCGACGTGGCACGGGTGGACGCCGACCGACCTGATCTTCCCGTTCTTCGTCTTCATCGTCGGCATCACGACGCAGCTGTCGCTCGCGGCCCGGCGCGCGCGCGGCGATGACGAGCGCGCCATCGTGCGCCAGGTCCTGCGACGCGGCGCGCTCATCGTCCTCTTCGGCCTGCTGCTCAACGGGTTCCCGTTCTACACGTGGGGCGCCGTCGACGGGATCGCCGACCCGTCGCTCGTCGATCGCGTCGTCGACCGCCTGTACCGCTGGCGCATCCCCGGCGTCCTCCAGCGCATCGGCATCGCGTACGTGCTGTCCGCCCTGGTCGCGACGCGCGCCTCGGTGCGCGCGCAGGTCGCCACCACCGCGGCGCTCCTCGTCGGCTACTGGTTCGTGATGACGCAGCTGCCCGTGCCCGGGTCGAGCGGCACGGCTGGCAAGCACCTGCTCGACCTGCCGGCCTCCACCATGGCGGCCTGGACCGACCGCGTGTTCTTCGACTGGACGCGCTTCGGGCTGGGCAACCACCTGTGGTCCAGCAGCCGTACGTGGGACCCCGAAGGCGTGCTGTCGACCGCGGGCGCCGTGGCGACCGCGCTGCTCGGCAACCTCGCCGGACGGTGGCTCGGCTCACCGAGGCCGCTCGCCGAGCGCGTCAGCGCCCTGTTCGCGGCCGGCGCCCTGGGCGCCGTGGCCGGACTCGTCTGGAACTGGACGTTCCCGATCAACAAGGGGCTGTGGACGGGCTCGTACGTCCTATACACGGCGGGGGTCGCGTGCCTCGCGATCGCGACGATCATGTGGCTCGTCGAGATGCGCGGCTGGCGCGGCTGGACGAAGCCCTTCGTCATCTACGGGCTCAACCCGATGTTCGCGTTCCTGGCGTCCGGCGTCGTCGCGCGGCTCACGGGCTCGCTGATCTACGTTCCGTGGGGCGGCGAACGGCTCTCGCTCCACGCGGCCGTCTATCAGGGCGTCTTCGCGCCGTGGCTGTCGCCCGTCAACGCATCCCTCGCTTACGCGATCGCCTTCGTCCTGCTTTTTTTCGTGATCCAGACCTTCCTTTACCGCCGGAGCATTGTTTTCAAGGTCTAGGGAACCTCTGCACAATTGAGTATTGCGCGAGAGGAGGAAGAGGTTGGTATTGAGGTCCCGAGCAAACCATTTGCCCGGGAGCCGTGATGGGACAGCAGCGGACGTTCGCCGAGTTGGCG
>Ga0187893_10005929_pt1 | contig 21368 bp, 23 predicted proteins | sample MA1701074metaG_FD_139574 | JGI IMG/M metagenome (GOLD analysis project Ga0187893, IMG submission 139574) | White microbial mat communities from a basaltic lava cave in the Kipuka Kanohina Cave System on the Island of Hawaii, USA - MA170107-4 metaG ...
CTTAACCAGGCAGACAGCATGATCTTCCAGACGGAAAAACAATTCAAAGAGTTTGGAGACAAGATACCTGCTGATAAAAAAGCACCTATTGAGAATGCCTTGAACAAGCTGAAAGATGCGCACAAAGCACAGGATGTAGCCGCTGTTGATGCTGCTATGGCTGAAATGAATACAGCATGGACTGCAGCAAGCGAAGAAATTTATAAAGCACAGCAGGCAGGTGGTGCACAACCAGGCCCTGATGCAGGTGCAAACGGAAATGCCGGTGCAGCAAATAACGAAACAGTTACCGATGCAGAGTTTGAAGAAGTGAAGTAAGGGTTGGTAAGTAATGGATAAAAAAAGTCCTCACAGCAATGTGGGGATTTTTTATTTTGAGCCAGGGTGAAGGATAAGTATTAAGCTTTTCTTGCGTCGCACTCTTGTACTTTAGAAATATATTTGGGCAATAAATCATAACCCTAAATAAACGCTATGCTCATTCGCAGATTAATTTATTTCCTATTATTCATCTTCTTTATCTGGCTTGCACTTGCAACCCGTCATCACAGAGATTGGTTTCATCCCCTTATTGCAAAGTATGGTGGCGATACAATCTGGGCTGGTGCGTTCCTGTTTTTACTAAGAATAATTTTTATAAACACTTCGCTGTGGAAACTTGCAATTTGGTGCTATGCACTGGGTGTATTGGATGAATTATCACAGTTAATTAATACACCTTTATTCAATTCAATAAGAAGCACAACAATAGGCAGGTTAATGTTTGGCGTTGGCTTTGTATGGAGTGATTTACTTTGTTACGCCGTTGGAACGTTACTTGCCTGGTTACTCATTGCAGTAATGGAGCAATATATTTTTACAATAAAAAAGGTTACTCATTTTACTGAATAACCCCTGATTTGTTTGTTCCTAAAAAATTAATATTTATCTCCAGTGCCCTCTTTCCCAATACCAGCCACCCTTTCTTTTTTCCCAATGGCCGGGAACCCATGCACGTCCCCCGCGTGGCGGCGTCCAATAACCCTGCCTGAACTGGTATTTACTGCCGGCCCTGTACCACTCGCCATCTATCCAAATATAATCCGGGCGTGGTTGTGGGGGCCTAACTACAACTGCCGGCTGTGCAGGTCTTGTTGCAACAGTTGTTCTGCAACTTTCCATACTAATTAGTGAAAATATTAAAGCTCCTGAAATGATCAGCCTTTTCATACAAGTTGATTTTAAAAATGATTTCGATAACCATAAATTCAATAAACATGCCAACAGTTTTTTATTTGGGATAACAACAGGCTTATGAAAAGTGTAGAAAAAAATAAACATCATGGAAAGAGCAATTTTTGTAAATTACATTACATAACCATCTCTCATAATTAAGTTCTTTTCTGGCAAGGTTTTGGAAATCATTCCTTGCATCAACTGATAAAATAAATGTTAACCTAAAAAAATCAATTTTATGAGTGCTCAAAAAATTTTGATCGGGGTTCTCTCCGGTTTAGTTGCAGGCGTTGCTATTGGCGTATTGACTGCTCCTGCAAAAGGCAGTGAAACCCGGCAAAAAATCGCCGACTCTGCTGATGAGTTAAAAAGAAAATTACGCCGGCTTCGCGGACATGCTGCAGATGAATTAGATGAACTTAAGTCTGTATTTGAAAACGAAGTGGAAGGCCTTAAGGATGATATACGTGAAAGGGTTTTGAAACTGATTGAAACCAGTAAAAAAGGTTATAACGGTGTAAAAGAAGAAGCAAAAGCCGTTTAGTTTGTTAATTGATACCGCAATTAAAAGAGGCCTTTTGCAGAAGGTCTCTTTTATTACAGGCAGCATCATTCAGTAATGCTGATCGCATTATGCCAAATGGCGGACAAAACCCTGAAGTGTGCGACGCAACAGGCTTTCACAGTAGCAATGCAGTTGGGTTCATACTAAAATTTTTGCGCACTAAATGTTGCTCCCGTCAATAATTGCCTATACATGTAAAATCTTAGTACCTATAAGTTTCGCCGGGATAAATTCTTCTTACCTGTTCCTTAAGTATAGCAGGCTCAAGCGGTACATAACCATTGGCATAAAGCATTTTTTGTCCATCCGTTAAAGCCCATTTAAAAAAATCAAGTATTTCCTGTTGTTGTGTTCTTCCTTTAGTGATGAAGTACAGATCCCTTGCCGGTGGTGATGGAAATTTTCCATTATGCACCGCTTCAAGAAAGACGGACAGGTCATTATAAAAATTTTCATCTTTATCTATCTTACCATTGTCATTTATATCTATCGGAACCACTTCTATACCCGCATATTTTTCACCGGTATAATTATCGTACACAAAAAAACTGTTATTATAACCGATAGCATTTTTGTTATTCCTGATGCTGTCTGCAAGTGCAGGATCCCCCTCAACCGCAATACCCTGAAGGTCTAACTGTTTTAAACCAAGATAAGCAGCCCATGATTCTGCTGCGCCTGCCGCATCTTTACGGGTAATTACTTTTATGGCAGTTGGTTTGTTTGCAGGTATAGCAAATAAACTATCCCAGGTTACAGGGCCCTTATTTGTAAAGATAAATTGTAATTGTTTTTTTGTTAACCCCCGTTCTTCTATAACCTGCATATAAGGATTTCCCTGGTTAATGGTGGGCAACACAGCTTCTTTGCAAAGCGCTATCCACCAAAAGCCTTTTTGCTTTTCATCTTCAGTAATGGCACGGGAAAACATTCCTATATCTGCCGCTCCAGACATTACATCTAATAAACCTTTTCCGGCGCCGCCCGCCTGAATATTAAATTTTATATCCGGGTGCATTTTAGTGTATTCTTCCGCCCATTTTTGCATTAACGGGTATAAGGCAAAGGCACCGGAAACAGATAAGGTTATTTCTTTTTCTTCCGGCGGGTTAGTGCATGAATTTACAATCATAGCAGAAACTATAATTATGATAATTGATAATTTTTTTATCATGCCTGAATTTTTTAGTTGTAATCTATAGGATTAGTAGAATTTAAAATTATAAGATATTACGGATTAAATCAAAACATCTTTAGAAGCAGTAAAACATCTGTAAAGGCGGAGAAATAAAAGCTCTCGTTACAATGTGGTTATATTTGGATACCGGCATTTGAGCAATGGGCATCTTCGTTGCGTCGCACACTTGTGCGGTTGAACTGTGTGACAGCAGCGTGCGAAGCAAGTAGTAAATCCCGAACTTGTTTCGTATTGTTTGGCAACTGGTAAGCGCGTCTTTCATTTGCTTTCTAAGAATTGCAGGACGTGGTGGCAATAACAGTCAGCACAAAGTTTATATTTTGTACTTTGGTATCTGGCACGCAATTATTTTATTAGAGCGGATGTGGTAATGGATTTCTCCTGGAAGGCACAACTACGCTTTCATCCTCACTCAAATAAACAAAAAAATCTTCCAGGGCATAAATATCACCGGGGGTTTTAGGACCGCCGTTTGCATCGTTTCTTTCATAAGGACCAAGCAATTCACCCTGGTGTTTAAGTGCGGAAAGCTTTTCCGGCATGGAAAGTTGCTTAAAAGTTTCGATAGTCATGCCCCAAAAATACTTGGAAAATTGTTTCCATTTATAAAATTTTTAATGACATTATTTTATCTGCATTATTTAAAACCTGTCAGTGAAACTGAATGAAAATAAAATGATAAAATAAGCAGGTGAACAAGAAATGGTTGTTAGATTTGACATTTCCTGGTTGCTGAATAGAATTGTTGCAGGCCGCATGCAATCTTCGCATAAAGCTATTGCTGCTGAAGAAAGCTATGGCGTACAAGACATGCACTTCGCTCTTGCTGCGCAGAGCTTCGGCAGTCGAAGTGTGCGACGCAACGGAAGCATCATAACTATTCAAAAGCCTGGTTCAAAAAAACTAAATATCAAATATGAAAAAAGGGTTGATGGTAATTTTTCTTTTTGCGCTGGCTTTTTCAGTTCAATCGCAGGTTATGCAGCAGAAAGCACAATGGGCAACAATTAGTGTGCCCCAGTTAAAATGCTGGACATGTAAGGAAAAGTTGGATCAATTCCTGCTGCGGGAAAAAGGCCCTGCCGGAGATGCGGGTATTGTAAAGTGGACAATTGCCATGAATACAGGTACGCTTAAAATACAATATATACCAGACCGCATAACGCTTGATTATATACGCGTTAGCATCAATAACGCCGGCTTTGATGCAGACACAACTACTGCTGAACCCGAAGCGTATAAAATGCTGCCACCGATCTGCAAACGTGCTGCAGATGGTGGCGGACCGCAAAAAGGAAAACCCTGTAACCTGCCACCGGATCTGCAATAGTTTATGGATAAATTTATTATAAAGCCGCTAACGGAAGCAGATGCAGCGATGCTTTGTAAAATGAGTATTGAAACATTTGTGGATACTTATGCAGTTTACAATACAGAAGAAAATATGCAGCTGCATTTGCAGCGGCATTTTAACCAGGAAAAATTATTAAGTGAATTGCAAAACAAGACCAATTATTTTTTTGCAGTATTTGATAATGAGCACCCCGCCGGATATGTAAAACTTCGTACAGGTAAAGAAAATCCTGAAGAATTAGAAGGCAGAAAGCATATTGAACTGGAACGCATTTATGCAGTCAAAACCTGCCAGGGCATGGGCCTCGGATCTAAAATGATACAATACTGCATTGATTTTGCTTCGGTAAAAGGTTATGAAGTATTATGGCTGGGTGTATGGAATCAAAATGTAGAGGCATTTCAGTTTTATAAAAAACGCGGCTTCGAAATTTTTGGTGAACATATTTTTATGCTGGGTACTGATGTGCAGACTGACTGGCTGATGAAGAAAGAGCTGAATCCGTTAAAACCTTTTGGTCAATAATATCTTTAAGCATTTTCGACATAGTTGCCGCCTGTTCCATAACCATTAAATGGCCACCTTGTTTTATTGTATAGTGGCATTTTACATATTTATAGGGCAGTATCCTGTCGTGAGTACCATGCACATGCACAATGTTTTGCGGTATAGTTGTGTTTTTCCAGCGCAGCAATGCAGTTACGGCCCATTTGTTAAATTCCGTATCAGAATTTTTGATAAGTTCTTCATACACATTTATGTATGCCGGCGTTTTTAAGCCGAAAAGCTTTTTTATATTTAGCATAAACCAGCGCTGCAATTTTGCCGTAGTCCAGTTATGCAGGCTAACATATCTTCCCATTTTATAAAAAGGAGGAAACTCATCTTTTGTTTTGGCGCTTGAAATGAGTATTGCGTGTAAAGAAGGATATGCTTTTGCAATTTCTGCAGCAAGCATTCCGCCAAATGAAAGCCCTGCAATAAAAGCATCATCCGGTATATTATATTCAAGTTTAAGTCTTAATGCATAAGCTTCCAAAGTTTCATTTTTATACGGTGTAATCCAGTCAACATACACAGGATTACAAAAATCAAGATCAAGAAATTGAAATACAGTTTTATCGGCACCCAGGCCGGAAAAGAAATAAAGGTTCATAGCGGCTCTAATTCAATACAAACTTAGGCAGGAATTACAATTACGAAGGTTAATAAAAAAGAAAAGCATCAAATTTTGTATTTGTATCAGCCTAAGCTTTCAACATTTACTAATCCGATGCTTTCGTGGCTTACATTCCTTCCTTTTACAGAATTTCTGTTTGCCGCTCGAGATACAAAACTTCTCTTTTTACAGATTATTATTGTTCTCTATTGTGAAATAAAATTACTTTCACTTTTTACATTTTCAAATTATTTGGCGGCTTTCTTGTGCACCTGTTGTGCACCTGGAAATGCACATTTTGTTGCGGAAAAAACCTTTATACAAATTCTGTTGGCATGGTACTTGCAAGTTTTAATGTATTGGTATCATAGCAATACAGGCTAATCTTATTAGAGGTTATTAATTATCAATTATTTTTAAATGCTGATGTATGAAAAACAAACGTGTTAGTCTTTTGGTATTAACCGCATTTACCGCAGGATTGTTTGCCTTTACAGATTTTCAGGGGGGTTCAATTAAGGGGAGAATTACACCTGTAGATGGTGCGTCGCAGGTATGGGCATTGTCTGCAAAAGATACTTTGAAAGCAATGATCAACCAGGGCAGTTTTGAAATTCAAAATGCAAATGCCGGTACTTACAAGGTTTATATTGATGCGGTAGAGCCATACAAAGACGTAATTAAGGAAGGGGTACAGGTAACCGATGGCGGTTCCGCTGATCTTGGAGAAATTACCTTACAGAAATAAAAGAGCGATGTACTAATGACGGATTGTTAAAAACCGAAACAGGCAGTGATAAACCTATCTGCTGCCTGTTTTATTTTTATGTACTTAGCTATATTACTGCTATTAAACTTTGGTTGTGTCACTCACTTGTACGTCTTGTTCATTACTGAGCACATCTATTTAACACTCACCAAATAATAATTCCTTTTACCTTTTTGTATAAGCAGGTATTTATTGTGCAGCAGGAATGAACTATTAATATTCATTTGCGCATTTTCTACTTTCTTTCTGTTAATGCTTACGCCGCCATTTTGAATTGTTTTTCTTGCTTCTCCTTTGCTGGGAAATATGCCGGCTTCTGCAAGAAATGAAACAATATCAATGCCTGTATTAATCCTTGAATGGTCATAGTTAAATTTTACCACGCCCTCCATATTTTCAAGATCATCAACACTTAAACTTTCTGCATCTGCATGCTGATTGGCAAAGAGCTTCCCGGTTGTTTCTAATGCTTTTTTATATTCATTCTCTCCATGCACAAATACGGTTATCTCTTTTGCCAATGTTTTCTGCAGTAAACGCAAACCCGGATCTTTTTCATGTTCCGCAACAAGCTGCTCAATCGCAGGCTGTGATAAAAAAGTAAAGATCTTTATCCATCTTTTCGCATCATCATCAGAAGCATTTAACCAGAACTGGTAAAACTGGTAAGGAGTTGTTTTTTCTGCATCTAACCACACATTTCCTTTTTCTGTTTTACCAAATTTGCCACCATCTGATTTTGTCATTAAGGGGCAAGTAAATGCAAAGGCTTCCCCTCCTGCTTTACGGCGAATGAGTTCTGTACCGGTAGTAATATTACCCCACTGATCACTGCCGCCCATTTGCAGTTTGCAGTTTTTATTTTTGTACAACCAATAAAAATCATAGCCTTGTATTAACTGGTAAGTAAATTCTGTGAAGCTCAAACCAACATCACTGTGTAATCTTTTCTTTACACTGTCTTTCGCCATCATATAATTCACTGTAATGTGTTTACCTGCATCGCGTATAAATTCCAGAAAACCCATCTCTTTAAACCAGTCGTAGTTATTTACCATAACTGCTGCATTTGGTTTGGAAGCATCGAAATCGAGAAACTGCTCTAATTGTTTTTTTACACCTGCCTGGTTTTTTGCAAGTACTTCTTCACTTAGCAGGTTTCTTTCTTCGCTTTTACCACTTGGGTCTCCAACCATACCGGTTGCACCGCCAACAAGTGCATAAGGTTTATGCCCGGCTTTTTGCAGGTGTACCAGCAAAAGAATGGGAACAAGGCTGCCAATATGTAAACTATCTGCAGTGGGGTCAAAACCAATATAAGCAGAAGTCATTTCTTTCTGTAATTGTTCTTCCGTGCCCGGCATTATATCCTGTATCAACCCACGCCAGCGTAATTCTTCAATAAGATTCATGCAAACAAAAATTTTCGCAAATGTAAACAGTTGAATGATTTGCAGCGGCAATAAAAATTTGAAGAGGAAGCCTTTTGAATTTTATTTGGGAATTTAAACCGGGAGCCGCAGATGCCAAATGATGTACAGATAAAGTGATTGCGACGCAACGATGATGCCATGAAAAATTAATGCTGGTATTAAAAAAATAAAAGACTTTTATGAATTCACCACTTTCTTTATGTTGATATTTTTATTGCGCAGGTCAAGGCCGCCTTCAAGCACAGATTTAAGATTGGCAAGATAAAAAGTCCATCCTTCTCCACAACCAACATACAGATTAGTAGCAGGGTTATCGTCTTTTGGTATGTTTTCCTGTGTAAGCTCAGCAATACTCTCACCATCTTCTGTATAAGACCGCACAGTAACAAGGCACTCTCCGGCAAAAGTAAACTGCAGCATGTCTTTTCCATTAGCTGAAACAATTTTACTATGTTCGGTAACCTCATCTTCATAACCATACCAGCGCCATTCATAAGCATCACCGGTTTGCACGGGCTCATCAGGTTTTTTCTCAGAACCTTCTGTACTAAATATGGATTTGCGTAAGAACCAGCTTTCAATAGCAGCCTGTGTACACCATGCATTGTATATGGTTTGCGGATCTGCGTTTACGGTAATACGCTTTACAAATTTGCTCCAGCTATGCGGTTGAGATAACATAAGACAGCAATTATGATTAACTGTAATTTAGAAAAATAAAATCACAGAATCAATTTTTCGCTGTACTTTTGCCCACTTTTGAATAATTAGTAGTTGCATTGCACGAACCGCCCCGTAAGGCGGCGGCGAGTTTAATGTGGCCTGTAAAAAAATCATCAGACACATGAAATTATCGCAGTTCAGATTTGACCTTCCATTAAACCTTATTGCTCAAAACCCTACAAAACGCCGCGAAGACAGCCGCATGATGGTTGTTCACCGCAAGACCGGCAACATAGAAAACAAACATTTTAAAGACATTCTTGATTACTTCGACGATAAAGATGTTTTTGTTGTAAACAATACCAAAGTTTTTCCTGCACGCATGTATGGCCGCAAAGAAAAGACCGGCGCCCGTATTGAAGTATTTCTTTTGCGTGAATTGAATAAGCCCAACCGTTTGTGGGATGTGATTGTTGATCCTGCACGTAAAATTCGTGTTGGAAATAAACTTTACTTTGGTGAAAATGATGAGCTGGTTGCAGAAGTTATAGACAATACTACCAGCCGTGGCCGTACCATCCGTTTCCTTTGGGATAATGATGATGACAGCTTCAAAAAAATGCTGGAATTTTTAGGCGAAACGCCTTTACCAAAATACATCAAGCGTAAACCTGATGAAGAAGACAGGGAGCGTTATCAAACCGTTTATGCAAAGCATGAAGGAGCAGTAGCAGCACCAACTGCAGGTTTGCATTTTAGCCAGGAACTTATTAAACGCTGCGAAATAAAGGGTATCCGTTTTGCGGAAGTAACTCTGCATACAGGTCTTGGCACTTTTCGCCCTATAGAAGTGGAAGACCTTAGCAAACATAAAATGGATGCGGAATATTATAAGATAGATGATGAAGCCTGCCGTATTGTAAATAAAGCAAAAGATACCGGGCACCGCATTTGTTCTATCGGTACTACTACCATGCGTGCCATGGAAACAAGTTTTACTGCACAGAAATTATTGAAGCCAAGTGAGGGCTGGACGAATATTTTTATCCACCCGCCCTACCAGTTCAATGTGGCAGACAGCCTTGTAACCAACCTGCACTTACCAAAAACAAGTTTGCTGATAATGACATGCGCTTTTGCCGGTTACGATCTTGCCATGGAAGCTTACAAAAAAGCAATTAAAGACAAATACCGCTTCTTCAGTTATGGAGACGCCATGATGGTAATATAATCAGCGTTATTATTTATAAAGAAAAGCTCCGTTTAAAATGGAGCTTTTTTATTTTGGTAACCGGCTATATTTCTTCGTGGCATCGCCTGTTGTGTCATCTTGATCCCGACTTGTCGCGGACTCACTTTTACGTTTGTTCGTTATTCAGCATAATGCAGGCAGCTTTATTAGTGCAGTATTCCTTCATTTTCAAAACATAATCCACATAGCTTAATAACTAAGCCATTGAAATAATAATAAAAATTCTTTAGTTTGGGTTGTGTATCTGCTATGAACGAAACAAAAGAAATATCAGCCTTATTCACATTGATTGACGACCCGGATGAAGAAGTATTTTCCAAAGTATCGGAAAGAATAGTGCATTACGGTACAGGCATTATTCCCAACCTGGAAAATCTTTGGGAAAATACACCCAGCAATGATATACAGGGCCGCATTGAAATGCTTATCCACAAGCTTCATTTTACTGATCTTACACATGATCTTACAGAATGGCGCGATAGCGCCTATCATGATCTTTTGTTTGGTGCATTGCTTGTTGCCAAATTCCAATACCCGGAATTACATACAACGCCTGTTATACAGGAAATAGAAAAGATACGCCGTAATGTATGGTTAGAGCTAAATAGTTTTCTCACCCCGCTGGAACAGGCAAATGTGGTGAGTAATATCCTGTATAATTATTATAAACTAAAGGGAACAGAGATTGCTTACCTCAACCCGGATGATTTTTTCCTGCATAAAGTATTACAGGGTAAAAAAGGAAATGCCATTTCCAATGGCATTTTATACCTTGTACTTGCAGAGTTACTTGATATTCCTGTGAAAGCAATTAATATTCCCCGCCAGTTTGTACTTGCTTTTTTTAATAATGATGCTGACCCGCTGAACATTGCCGGCAGTCCGCAAAACAAGATCGTCTTTTATGTTGATGCCACAACAGGGCATCCTTTTACACACAGGGATGTGGAACAATATTTTAAAAGAATATCGGTACCGCCTGTACCATCTTATTTTAAACCGCTTTCTAAAAAAAGAATTATACAGATACTGCTGGAAGAATTATCAAATTGCTTTGACAATAATGAACTGATATATAAAAGAAATGAACTAAAACAACTGGCAGACCTGCTGGATAACTGATGCGGAAAGTTTTGAACGTACTCCGCATTACTTCGCAGCGGGATGCTGTATTGGTTGTTTAGTAAAGTTGTAGCGTACAAGAGTGCGACGCAACAGAAGCATCATACATATTCAATTGCCTGGTCCATAAAATCCTTCTTCATAATAACTTAAACAGCCACATTTATCCTGCAAACAAAAAGATTTACCTTGCATATATGGCAAAAGCAAAAAAGAAAGAAGAACCAATCATATTAATTACCAACGATGACGGTATTACTTCGCCGGGTATAAAGGCACTGGTGGAGAGCGTAGCCGGATTAGGAAAAATTGTAGTAGTGGCACCTGATAAACCGCAAAGCGGTATGGGACATGCCATAACCATTGGTCACCCATTGCGCATGCACCAGGTGCATTTGTTTGAAGATGTTGACTCATATCAATGTACGGGCACACCTGTTGATTGTGTAAAACTTGCTGTTGACAAAGTATTGCACCGCAAACCAGATATTTGCCTCAGTGGTGTAAACCATGGTGCCAATCATAGTATTAATGTTATTTATTCCGGTACTATGAGTGCAGCGCTTGAAGCTTCAATAGAAAGCATTCCAAGTGTAGGTTTTAGCCTGCTTGATTATAGTATTGAAGCAGATTTTACAGGTGCAAAAAAGTATGCGAGGCTGCTGGTTGAACATTTACTTAATAAATCCTACGACAAACATCTTTGCCTGAATGTAAATATTCCTCCTGTTCCGGAAAATCTTTTAAAGGGTTTAAAAGTTTGCAGACAGGCTTATGCCAAATATGAAGAAGCGTTTGATGAGCGCCATGACCCTCATGGAAAAAAATATTACTGGCTTACCGGTGATTTTATAAACTTTGATAAAGGAAAAGATACGGATGTATGGGCCCTGAAAAATAATTACATCAGTGTTGTTCCTGTTCAGTTCGATCTCACTCATTATACATTGAAAGAGAAATTAGAAAAAACATTAATTACAAAGTAAATTGAAAAAAGACAGTCTCCCGCTTGGTGTTGCTATAGGTATTGTGGCGCCCATGATTGGTATAGTTTTATTTTATTTCTGGAAAGCAAGCTCATCAGCATTTATTGATTTTTTAGATGTGGTAATACACACCAACACATTGCTTACCCCTGTAATAAGTTTTGCGTTGCTTTTAAATGCCGCTGCTTTTACATTAGCATTAAACACAAAAAAAGACAAAACAGCAAAAGGAATTTTTTTCGTTACCCTTATACTTGCAATACCCGCGATTGTTTACAAATTATTTTTTTAGTTACCCGGCCGCAGAACATATTGTATCGTTCCTTGCGTCGCACCCTTCAACAACATAACATATCTGAACTTTTCCTGCAGTTATAAAAACCGGGTTATGTACTATAAATAAAAAAAGCTCCATTGTGGGGAGCCTTTAATTAGATAACTGACTTTTTTGGTCTTGGATATTGGATTTGGACAGTGTAAAACTACTGCTATGTTAATACCAGCAAAATATAAATAAAGCATTTGAATATCCTAATAAGACACCTTGTGACCAATTAGAGCATATTTTAAGGAATGAAGTATTTTTTAAAATGATTTTTAATTATTTAAAAACAGTACCGAAAGCAAAATGTAAATCTTAGTTGAGGCGCCCCTTTATAATTAATTAATATACTATACTGCAACGCTTATTACAAAAGATAATCACCTGAAATTTTATTCCGCTTCATATTTTATCAGCAAATCCTTACTTTCGTGCGGATTAATGAGCATAACTCATCTAATGAATTGCCTGCCTTTCTGAAGATTATTTAACGGAATGATTTTTATTTTGATACAATGTCAAAAACAGTAACGAAAATTGGAGTATTGACCTCTGGTGGCGATTCCCCTGGAATGAATGCGGCCATAAGGGCGGCAGTAAGAACAGCACTTTATTATGGACTGGAAGTATTTGGTATTTACAGGGGTTATAACGGAATGATTGAGGATGAAATCGTTCAGATGAACTCCCGCTCTGTAGCCAATATTATTCAGCGCGGCGGTACAATCCTTAAAACAGCCAGAAGCAAAGAATTTTACAACGAAGAAGGCCGCAAAAAGGCTTATGCCAACCTTGTTAAGAGAGGTATAGACGGCCTGGTTGTAATTGGAGGAAACGGAAGTTTTACAGGCGCTTATAAATTAAGCCAGGAATTTGGTTTGCCTTGTGTAGCCCTGCCCGGCACTCTTGACAAAGATCTTTATGGCACCGACTTTACCATAGGTTTTGATACGGCTGTAAATACGGCTGTACAATGCATAGACAAGATTCGCGATACAGCAGATGCCCATGACCGGCTTTTTATAGTAGAAGTAATGGGCCGCCATGCAGGTTATATTGCACTGCACAGCGGTATTGCCACAGGCGCGGAAAATATTCTTATACCCGAAGAGGAAACCACTATTGAAGAAGTTATTGCCTCCCTGTCAGAAAAGGAAAAACGTAAAAAACTGGTAAACCTTGTTGTGGTGGCAGAAGGCCATAGCTCAGGTGGCGCCAATGGTGTGGCAGAAATATTAAAACAGCACCTGCCAAATCTTGATACAAGAGTTACTATCCTTGGCCACATTCAAAGAGGTGGCTCCCCTACCTGTATAGACCGGCTTATTGCAAGCCGCATGGGTTACCATGCAGTTGAAAGCTTGCTGGAAGGCAGGCACAACGTTATGGTGGGTATTTTTAATAACGCCATGCATTATACACCAATAGAAATAGCCATCAGGGAAAAACAAAGATTAGGCGATGACTGGATGAAAATGGTAAAGATCCTCGCCAGTTAAGACGAACTAAAGCCTCAAATAATTCACTTAGTAAACCACTGCTTACTGTATGTCAGAAACTATAACAAAATACCTACACAAAGACATGGATAAAGAAGCGGGTATTCAGCACACTTTTCACAGAACAAAGATCGTAGCAACAGTCGGGCCTTCCTGCGATACATACGATAAATTGCTCGAACTTGTAAAGGCAGGTGTAAATGTATTCCGCCTGAACTTTTCGCATGGTGCCCATGAGGATAAAGCAAAGATCATTGAGTACATTAAACTCATGAACCAGAAAGAGCCGTATAATATTGCCATACTTGCAGACCTGCAGGGCCCAAAATTGCGGGTAGGCGACCTGGAAGGCGGGGCTCTTGAAATTGCCAATGGAGACATCCTCACTTTTACTTCCAAAGAAAAAGTAATTGGCACCAAAGAAAGGATTTATGTTTCTTACCCGGATTTACATGCAGATGTAAAAGTGGGTGATAAGATATTAATTGATGATGGCAAACTTGAAGTTGTTGTAATAGAAATAACCAAAGCGGGAGATGTAAAAGTAGCTGTTACTTATGGCGGTAAACTGTTGCCCAAAAAGGGTGTAAACCTGCCCGATACAGAAATATCTTTACCTGCCATGACGGAAAAAGATATTGCCGATCTTGAATTTATCATTACACAGGAGGTTGACTGGATTGCACTTTCTTTTGTGCGCAAAGCAGAAGACATTATTGACCTTAAGAAAAGATTGACTGATGCTAATTGTGTGAGCAAGGTAATGGCCAAAATTGAAATGCCTTCCGCCTTAAAAGATCTCCGTAATATAATTATTGAATCAGATGGCGTAATGGTTGCACGTGGAGATCTTGGCGTAGAATTACCCGTTGAAAAAGTACCCGCTGCACAGCGTGATATCATCCGCAAATGCTTACACCGTGCAAAACCGGTGATCGTTGCAACACAGATGATGGAAAGTATGATCGACAGGGTTAAACCCAACCGCAGTGAAATTACCGATGTGGCCAATGCTGTGCTTGAAGGTGCAGATGCAGTAATGCTTAGCGCCGAAACTGCAACAGGAAAACACCCTGCGCTTGTAGTAGAAACCATGCGCAAAATCATTATGGAAGTGGAGAAAACAGAATACCGCTATAACCGCGAAGAAGATTTGGTGCCGCAGCCAAAATCTCCTTCCTTCCTTAGCGATGCAATTTGCTACAATGCATGTAAGATTGCCAAAGATGTAAATGCAGATGCCCTGGTGGGCATGACACAGAGCGGGTACACCGGCTTTATTCTCAGCAGCTACCGCCCCAAATCTCCGTTGTATGTGTTTACCAAAACCCGCACACTTGTAAACCAGTTAAGCCTTAGCTGGGGTGTTCGTGCATTTTATTACGATGAAGAAAACAGTCTTGACGATATCATTTTTGATGAGATAAATATTTTAAAAGAACGTGGTTTTCTCAAAAAAGGAGATACGGTAATCAACACAGGCAGTACACCGGTACACCTGCATTTGCCAACGAATATTCTTAAGATAACAAAAGTTGAATAAGAAAAAATCCCCCCGACAAATCGGGGGGATTTTTTTTGTGTTGTTTATACACAAAGTTTTTTATCTTTTTTGAGCCGGTCTTTTGTTTTCATGGCATCGTCCCTTGCGTCGCACCCTTCAACTGAAGTAATACTATGAGCAGTGAAAACGTGGTCAGATGGTTCAAAACCGGGATTCTGCTGCAGGTAAAATTATACTGTTATATAGCAAGCGTAAATATTTCAATTTTGCAACCCGTATAAGCGCAAATATTGAAGCATTATTTACCAAGAATAAGTAAAAAATTATTACAGGTCTGTCTTAGCTTGCCGGTTTAACAAAAACAACCCGCAACGGTTCATCAATATTTATCGGGCAGAACCAAAAGACTTTATAAAAAGTGATATAAAAGCTTATCACAACAGTCAATATGCATCAAAGAACACACTCCCTGTGCTGAAATGAAATTTTGTAATTTTGAAAAAAATAAAATTTTATGAGCAGAATAATAGTTGAACCGCTAAACGAAAAAGAAATGCAGTCTCTTTCTGATTTTCTTAAAAGTAGTGGTATAAGATCCATAACAGAGGAGGAATATCAATTTGAAAAACAAATGGAAGCAAGAAAAAAATTAGTAGAACTTTCAAAAACAATTCCTAAGATTGATATTACTGATGAAGAAATAGATGAAATGGTAAATGAAGTAAGAGCAAAAAGATATATGGATGAAAATAAAAATAATCATTGATACTAATTGCTGGATTTCCTTTATTCTGTCGAAATATTCAGGGAACTTTCCCGATTTTTTCAACGACAATAGAATAAAATTTTATTTCTCCTATCTCCTTTTGAATGAAATTCATAATACACTTGAATATGGCAGAAGTAAAAAACGTTTTAACGAAGAAAATTACAGACAGTTCATTTCTTTTGTTGATCATTCTGCCGCTGTAATTGAAAGTACCTCTGTAGTTAATGCCTGCCGCGACCCAAAAGATAATTTTTTATTAGCGCTTGCCAAAGATGCAGGCGCTGATTATTTAATAACAAGAGATGGTGATCTGCTTGTGCTTGAAAAATTTGAAAATACAGTTATTCTTACCCTTAGTCAATTTACAGAATATATTAAACCAGCAATCTAAATGAAACATTTATTTATTGGATTATTAGTTTTAGCTGCAACATCTTCGTTTGCACAACAGTCATTGAATATTATCCCTGCACCTGCAAAAGTAGAAGTTAAGGAGGGTGTGTTTACCCTTGCTCCTGCTACCAAAATCATTTTGGCAGCATCCAATGTTGAAAAAAGTGCTGCTTTCTTAAATAAATATTTGAAAGAGTTATATGGTTTTGAACTAAAGATCAGCAAAGGAAAAGAGGAATGGAAAAATGCAATTGTATTAAACTTTGACAGGCTTGATAACAAGATACCAGGAGCTTATGAATTAACAGTTGATAAAGACAAAGTGTATATTGGTGGAGATAACGAAGAAGGCATTTTTTATGGCATACAAACATTGATACAATTATTGCCTGCGACAAAACTTAAAAGCACATTGATCATTCCTCAATGCAGCATTTCAGACGCTCCCCGCTTTGCATACCGTGGCATGATGCTCGATTGCGGCCGCCATTTCTTTTCTGCTGATTTTGTAAAGCAATACATTGATTTTCTTGCGCTCCATAAGATGAATACTTTTCACTGGCACTTAACCGAAGACCAGGGCTGGCGCATTGAAATAAAAAAATACCCAAAGCTTACAGAAGTTGGAAGTTGCAGAAACGGAACCATCATTGGTCACCACCCCGGCACGGGAAATGATAATACAAAAGATTGTGGTTACTATACACAGGCACAAATAAAAGACATAGTACAATACGCGGCAGACCGCTACATCACCATCATTCCCGAAATAGAAATGCCGGGCCATGCATCTGCAGCAATTGCAGCATACCCGCAATTAAGTTGTTTCCCCAATGAAAATACACCAATTGCACAAGATGTAACCTGGAGCGGCCCTTCAACAGATAAACAGGTACAGCAAAGCTGGGGCGTATATGAAGATGTGTTTGCACCAACAGATTATACATTCAACTTTTTGCAGGATGTTTTGGATGAGGTTATTACCTTGTTTCCTTCAAAATATATTCATATCGGCGGTGATGAATGTCCCAAAGAAAACTGGAAGCGTTCAGCGTTTTGCCAGAACCTTATCAAAGAAAAAGGCTTGAAAGATGAGCATGGTTTGCAGAGTTACTTTATAGGCCGTATTGAAAAATATCTGAACAGCAAAGGCCGCAACATTATTGGCTGGGATGAAATTTTAGAAGGTGGCCTTGCACCGAATGCAACCGTGATGAGCTGGCGCGGTGAGGCCGGTGGTATTGAAGCTGCAAAGCAACATCATGATGTAATTATGACGCCAACTACTTATGTTTACTTCGATTATTCACAAACAAAAAAAGACGACAGTCTTACCATTGGTGGTTATCTGCCACTCGAAACAGTTTACAACTACGAGCCTTTGCCTGCACAGCTTTCAGCCGGTGAACAGGCTTTCATAAAAGGTGTACAGGCCAATGTATGGAGCGAGTACATGAGCAATCCTGCAAAAGTACAGTACATGGTATTTCCCCGCATGACAGCGCTAAGCGAAGTGGCATGGAGTGGTAAAGACAAAAAGAACTGGGCAGATTTTCAGCAACGTTTGCAAACACAGTACAAGCGTTATGATCTCTGGAAAGTAAGGTATAATACAAAAGGAATTAATAAGGGGGAGTAGGAAAACGTGAATGGTCAATCGTGAATAATTTTTTATGAGCCTAGCGACAGAATATGAATGATGCTTTCGTTGCGTCGCACTCTTGTACTTTTGAATTTTAATCGTCATTGCGAGAAGCGCAGCAAAGCCCTGTGTTTGGCGCTTCGAAGCAATCTGCTAAAACTTATCGTTTATCAAAATAAGATTGCCGCGGATTTGCCCACACACAAACGCCTGTGAGTAAATCCTCGCAATGACGATAAACGATAAGAAAGTACAAGAGTGCGACGCAACAGGCGATGCCACGAAGAACAAAAAGCCGGTAACATAAAAATCACAAACGATTGCACAGTTTTAATTGTAACACAAATAATAATTTTGACACCTCATATATAAAACCAACAACAACATGAGCATGGTTGATTCATTTGAAAAAATTCCCTGTGAAATTTTTGCAAACTCCAAAGAAGGCTCCCGTTATGCAGCAAAAGAAATTGCTGCACTCATTAAAGAAAAACAAGCCAAAGGCGAAAAATGCGTACTCGGCCTTGCAACGGGTTCTACGCCCATAAGCATGTATGCAGCGCTGGTAAAAATGCATAAAGAAGAAGGTTTGAGTTTTAAAAATGTAATAACCTTCAACCTCGATGAGTATTACCCCATTGAGAAAGATGCATTCCAGAGTTACTGGAGTTTTATGCACAGGCACCTGTTTAATCATGTAGATATTGATGCTGCCAACATTCATATTCCCAATGGCGAATTACCAAAAGAAGCCATCAAAGCGCATTGTATGGAGTATGAGCAATTGATTGAAGATGCCGGTGGCATTGATTTACAGGTATTGGGTATTGGTAATAACGGCCATATCGGTTTTAACGAACCGGGTTCAAGCATCTTTTCAAAAACACGTTTGATCAATCTCGATAACAGCACTCGTGTTGCCAATGCGAGGGAATTTCAGAACATTACCAAAGTACCGCGTCTTGCTATTACAATGGGTATCAGCACCATCATGAAATCGAAAAGAATAATTTTGATGGCATGGGGTTTTAAAGCGCAGATCATTGCAAAAGCAGTGGAAGGTGATGTAACAGAACAGGTGCCTGCAAGTATTTTGCAGCAACATAACAACTGCACTTTTGTACTGGATGAAAATACATCGTCTGAGCTTACCCGTTTTAAATCTCCGTGGTTAAGCGGCCAGATAGAATGGACGCCGAAAATGATCAAACGCGCCGTTGTAAATATGGCGCTTAAACTTGACAAACCAGTGCTAAGTTTAACAGCACCTGATTATAATGAAAACGGTTTAGGAGATCTTTTGGTTGAAAAAGGAGATGCTTATGAAATAAACCTGCAGGTTTTCTATATGCTGCGCGACAGTATAACAGGATGGCCGGGCGGTAAACCAAATTTTGATCTGCCAACACATCCAGAAAGAAGTGAACCTTATCCAAAACGCTGCATCATCTTCTCCCCTCACCCGGATGACGATATTATTAGCATGGGTGGTACATTTATGCGCTTGCACGACCAGGGGCATGAAGTGCATGTAGCTTATCAAACCAGTGGAAACATTGCCGTAACAGATGAATTTGTAACACGCTTTCTTGATTTTGCAGTAGGTTTTGAAGATATGTTTGGCATGGACAATGAAAAAAGCACAAAGATCTTAGCCGATGCACAGACCTATATTTCAGGAAAGAAAAAGAACCAAATTGATACTGCTGAAATACGCAGCATCAAAGGTTTGATAAGAAGATGCGAAGCAAAAGCAACCTGTAAATATGTAGGGCTTCCTGAAGGAAGATGGCATTTTCAAAACCTGCCCTTCTATGAAACAGGCACCATTGAAAAGAAACCGATGGGTGAAGAAGATGTTGTAATTACAATGGAACTGCTGCGCAAAATAAAACCACACCAGGTGTATTGCGCAGGTGACCTTGCTGACCCGCATGGTACGCATAAAGTTTGCCTTGACATTATTTTTGAAAGCCTGCGCCGCATAAAAGCTGCCGGTGATGATTGGGTAAAAGACTGCTGGGTATGGCTCTACAAAGGTGCCTGGCAGGAATGGGATATTGCAGATATTGAAATGGCTATTCCTATGAGTCCGGACCAGGTAATGAAAAAACGTTTTGGTATTTTTATACACCAATCACAAAAAGACTCTGTGCCTTTCCAGGGCAGCGATGCACGTGAATTCTGGCAGCGCGCCGAAGACCGCAATGGCAATACTGCCGGGCTTTATGCATCACTTGGTTTAACCAAATATGCAGCTATGGAAGCGTTTGTGAGATGGCATTATTGATTGGGGAGTTTAGTATAACTCACGCAGAGGACGCAGTGACCGCAGAGATGAAAGTAAGAAAGAACTCAGCACACTCTGCGATCTCTTCGTGAAAAATATTTACAGATAAGTAAAAGAGGTTTGTTTCAAAATGAAACAAACCTCTTTTCATAAAATTTCTCTGCGTCTCAGCGCCTCAGCGTGTAAAAAAACTACGCATATTTTATTTTATCCAAATATCGCAGTGCATAAAATATAGTGGTCATGTGCATGGATTGCACAATTCTTCTTTCGTCCACTAATTGAAGCAATTCTTCCATTGTTACTTCAAACACTTCTATTTCTTCATTGTGGTCAAGCACCTGCTCCTGAATTTTTCTTCCACCCAATGCAATATACATGTGCATAAGATTGCTGTTGGTAGAAGGATTAGCAGATATGCGGCCAAGATAATGAACGGTTTCAAATGCATAACCGGTTTCTTCCAGTAACTCACGGCGAATACCATCTTCAGGTGTTGCATCCGTATCATCTACGCAACCACCGGGTATTTCTATACATACTTCGCCAAGCGCCTGGCGGTACTGCTTTACAAGAATTATTTTGCCGTCTTCTGTTACAGGAAAACCTGTAGCCCATTCAGGAAATTCAAATACATAATAAGGCTCAACGATCTTACCATCCGGTTTTTCACAGGTGTCTTTCCTTACAGTAAACCAGTTCTCTTTAAATAAATATTCTGATGATAATGTCTTCCAGGTTAAATCGCTCATGAAGTTTTTCGTTTATTGTTTGTAGTTTATCGCTTACGCCACATTCATTGTTCATTGTTCACTATTCGTTGTTCATTATTCTTACCATCCTTTCCTTTCCCTCAACGCCGTTATATGCTTAACATGATGTTTACCATGCCAGGCATACATACCCAGCAAATGCCAAAGGCTCATTTGTTTTTTGTGTTCGGGGTGCACCACGGTACGCTCCCATTGATCTTCACTAAGGTCTTTTATGGTTGCATACCAGCGCTGGTGCAATGCATGCAGCAGTGTTAAAGAAATATTGATGGGTAATGTTTTTACATCATTCAGTTTCGCCCATTCCTTTTCTTCGTATGGCCGTATCGTGGGGTTCTCTTCTGTTAGCCCAAGCCTGAAACGTACATAAGCATTCAAATGACTATCCGCCACATGATGCACCAATTGATGCACCGTCCAGCCGCCATCACGGTAAGGTGTTTGCAGTTGATGCTCATCA
>Ga0187893_10005930_pt1 | contig 21365 bp, 14 predicted proteins | sample MA1701074metaG_FD_139574 | JGI IMG/M metagenome (GOLD analysis project Ga0187893, IMG submission 139574) | White microbial mat communities from a basaltic lava cave in the Kipuka Kanohina Cave System on the Island of Hawaii, USA - MA170107-4 metaG ...
CGCGGAATAGTATGGAATCGCCATGCCAACTGGCCCGTGCGCACATCAAAAGCGCGCACGTCTCCGCTCGGCCCCTGCGGCTCGCCGTCTGGAACTCTCGATCCGCAAATGACGAGATTCTTGTAAATCGACGGCGGCGAGGACATGCCGTAGCTGAGTTTTGGATATCGATCGGCAACGCCAGCTCGCAGGTCTACCGAGCCTCCCTTGCCAAAGCCGGGATCTGGCCGCCCGGTTGCGCTGTCAATCGAGAAAAGCCGCCCGTCCAAAGTACCGAAGAAAATCCGGCCCAACTTACCGTCGCTCCAGTAAGCGGCCCCGCGATTGACGTAAAGGCTGAAGTAAAATTTCTCGCGATCCAGTTTGGGATCGAAAATCCATAACTCGCGGCCAGTCTCAGCATCGAGCGCGATGAGTCTGCAGAACGGCGTCGTGACGAACATCACTCCGTTGATCACCAGCGGAGTGGCCTCGAAAACACTCCGAACGGGCAGGGTTTTTCCGTCGCTCACGTCCCCGGTGTGGTATGTCCAGATGGGCCGGAGCCTCGTGACGTTGGACCTGTCGATCTGCTTCAGAGGCGAATACTTCATTCCGCCGGCGTCCCCACCGTAGTAGCGCCATTCTTGCGCGAACAACGCTGGAACAACCAGGCAGCAGGCCATCAGGCGGAAAAGCATTCCTAGACGATACAACAGCCCGCCCCAAGCCGGCACACAGGGTGTACACTGATCCCAAATGGGAGGTGCTTCCATGAAGAAGTTTCACGTTGCGGTTCGAAGGTTTTCTGTCCTGCTCCTTTGCCTAATCCCGCTGAAGGCGCAGATCAACACTGCTACCATTCTCGGCCGCGTGCTGGACGCCTCGGCCGCCACTGTGCCGAATGCCAAAATAACCGCGCAGAACCCGAGCACCGGCCTTGAACGAACGGTCACTTCGGATGAAACCGGGTCGTTCGAAATCGGCTTGCTCTCAATTGGCGGCTACAAAGTGACGGTCGAAATGCCGGGGTTCAACTCTGAAGTGCGCGAAGGCATCACGCTCGCCGCGGGTGACCGCCTTCGCCTGGATATCTCGTTAAGTCCCGGGCAGGTTATCGAGAGTGTCACTATCAGCGGCACTGCGACGCTGGTGAACACGACATCGCCGGAGCTCGGCACGGTGATCGATTCGCAAAAGGTGCAGGACCTGCCGATCGCCAACCGCAACTTCACCACTCTGGTGACGCTGCAGCCCGGCGTGCAGTCGAGCAACGTCGGCGGGCGGAATTCTTTCAACCTTAACGGTCTGACCCAGTGGGGTCTAAACCTGACCATGGATGGCACGGACGCGTCGTTTATCGAGTCCCCAAGCTTTGGTGATCCCAGCGCCCGGTCTGTCTTAAACACGGTTAGCGTCGACAGCATCGCTGAGTTCCGTGTGCTCTCGGGGACGTTCTCGGCGGAGACAGGCCGCGCTTCGGGTGGGGCCGTCAACATCATTACCAAGAGCGGCACGAATAACTTCCATGGCACGCTGTTCCACTACCTACGCAACGACAACCTGGACGCTCGTGTGCCGAACTCCATCAGCCGCGATCCGCTGGTGCAGAATCAGTTCGGCGGAAACCTGGGAGGTCCGATTCTGCGCAACCGTCTGTTCTTCTTCGGCAGCTTTGAGCGTGCCAGCCGGGCGCGTCGGCCAACAGATTACAGCGAACGTTTTCACGAACGCCCTACGCAGCCGCACCCCATCCGTGTACGCGTCATTCATCTCGGTGATGCCGCAGCCAACCGAAGCGACGGCGAACCCCGATATCGGCTTGCATCGCCGCAGCGATCAGCTGAAAACGGACGAGAACCTGGACAACGGGCGCGTGGACTGGAATACCGAAAAGATGGTGACGTCGGTGCGCTACAGCATCAACGACTCTGCGAACAGTATCCCGTACCTAATTCCGGCAAACCGGCAGGTGTTCGACATCTCAAATCATGTAGCGACGGTGAGCAACACCTCCACGGTGTCCTCAACGATGCTGAACGAACTCCGGCTAGGCTTCAACCGGTGGTTCATCCCACGCCTGAACACAACCTATTTCGGCGGGTTCGGCGAGGTGATCATCTCGGGTCTGTATACCGCCACCAACTTCGAAGGCCTGCTGCGGTTTGCGACAAACTCGTTCACGCTCGCAGACAACTTCAGCTTCCGGTCGGGCCGGCACTCCTTCAAGGCCGGTCTTGAAACCCGAAACATTCGAGCGGGCCGCATCCAGCGCCAGAACCCGATTTACACGTACAACAACATTGCCGACTTCCTTGCGAACCGGGTGAACAACGTGCGCATTATCTTCGGCACCATCGGCACCGAGCAGCGTCAACCGCAGAACGGGTTCTTTTTCCAGGACGACTTCCAGTTGGCGCCGCGATTGATGCTGAATCTCGGCCTGCGCTACGAATACTACACGGTGATTCAGGAGCGCGAAGGGAGGTTGTTCAATGTGCGGAGCGACCCGTTCGGGCCGTTCCGCGGGCGCGGCGAGGCCATCTATGAGCCGGACCGCAACAACTTCAATCCCCGCCTGGGTCTGGCATGGGATTTATCGGGCAATCAGAAAACGGTGCTGCGTGCCGGCGCCGGCATCTACAGCTCCCCGATCATCCCCTACTTTATTTTCGACACCGCCACCATCGATCCGAGGCTGCCGTTCGCGTACAACGCAACGCCGCTCGACGCTCCCGGCCTGGCGTTTCCGCTGAGCGGCGCGGTGCGGCAGGCAGTGGACAACCCGAACGATGCCGTTGCGCTTGGTCTGGCGCCGGCAGTGGTCGGCCGCCGGATCATCGACCCGAAGATGCGCGATAACTACTCGATCATGTGGAACCTGACCATCCAGCATCAGCTTTCAAATAGTTTCGTTCTGCAGTTGGGCTACGTCGGCAATAATAACGTAAAGGCGCAGAACTCGCGCACGCTGAACCTGGTTGACCCGGTGCTGCGGCGCCGTCCCGATCCTTCCATTGGCGAGATCCTTTATGTCGAATCGAGCGGCCGACGTAATTATCACTCTTTCCAGGCGCAGCTGCGCGGCCGGCAGGTCAGGGGGCTCACCTCGGATGTGTTCTACACGTTCAGCAAGAGCCTGACCTACGGTGGTGATGACTGCTGCACGGGCAATAACCCGGACGTGATGGATTTCGAGAACGTGGCCGGCTCGCGCGGTTTCGCGAACACCGATATCCGCCATCAGTTGACATGGGCACTCTCTTACGAGCTGCCGGGGCGGAACCTGTGGAAGGGCTCCATGGCCAACAAGCTGGTGGGCGGCTGGGCCATTCAAAACATCACGCGCATTCGCTCCGGCCGTCCGGTAAACGTCACCAGCGGCAGCGACGTCCGCGGCAACGGTTTCGCCGGGTCGCAGCGACCGAACTACGCCGGCGGAGACATCTATGCCCCGAACAAAAGTCCGAACGCCTGGCTCGACCGGGCCGCTTTTGCGACGCCTGCGGTTGGACAGTACGGGAACCTCGGGCGCAATATCGCGCGCGGCCCGGCTGCTTACCAGTTCGACGTGTCGTTCCTCAAAAATGCCCCGCTTTGGAATGAGCACAACCTGCAGTTCCGTGCGGAGATTTTCAACCTGCCGAATACGCCCGTTTGGGACAACCCGGTGAGCGCGCTGAATAACCCGAACTTTGGGCGCATTCTGACAGGTATCGCGGCAAGCCAACGGCAGGTACAGCTGTCGCTACGGTACCAATTCTAATTAAACTCAACCGCACAGAACGCTCTGCCGATGTTCCAGAACGGTCCTCGCCGTCACGGGTTTGCTTCGCCGCGCACAAGCCGCGCGCTCTTTGCCTCTCCGGCCTTCCGAAGGCTCATCAATGACAGGGAAAGTCAACTGCAAAGCTCGTTTGCGGCTCTCATGGACCGTGATAGGATATCGTCCTAGCCAATGACATGGACGACTTCGACGCTCTTTTCCATGGCGACTCTGCTGGCAGCGAACCCGTTCGCCGGCCGATGGGCTCTGCAGAGCGACACAGCATCCGGGTCCAGAGTCTTCTGGCTTGAGGTCCGCGACGGCGCTCAAACCATCGGGTCCTTCTTCGGCGCGACGGGTGGCCGCCTAGCCAGTATTCGCGACGCACAGCTCATTAACGGAGAATTGCGTTTCGTTGTGGAGCGAAGGTACGATGGCACGCCGCCTCGGGTAGTACGCGCTTTCACGCGGGCCTGGATGAATGGACCGGGACTCAAGGGCTCAACGGAGATCGACGACACGCTCTATCGCTGGACCGGATGGCGCTCGCCCGAGATCCCGGACCGGGACGACGGCTCCTGGAAAGAAGGCACGCCCCTAGGGCTTCTGCGGTCGGGATTGCCTGCGCTGACCACGGCCGTCCACGGCCGTCTGAGCGAATGGCAATTCAACGGCGTCGTCCTCCGCAACGTGACTCCTCGCGCGAATCTACTCGTCACGCGAGACAAGTTCTGGAATTTCAAACTGCACGTCGAATACAAGCTTCCGCCGAAGGGCAACAGCGGCATCGGACTACGGCACCACTATGAGTTGCAGCTCGCAGACGACCACGGAGAGCCGCCCGATGTCCACGGTAACGTGTCGCTGTACAGCCGCATCGCTCCACACGTGAATGCCAGCAGGCCCGCGAACCAATGGCAGAAACTCGATCTACGGCTTGTGGGCCGGGACTTATCAGTTGTCCTGAACGGCAGGAATGTAATCGACCGTGCCAGAATTGAGGGCCTCTGCGGACTCGCTCTGGATCCATGGGAAGAACGGCCTGGACCGATTGCCCTGCAGGGCGACCACGGCCCCGTCGAGTTCCGCAACGTGGTTGTAACGCCGCTCGTCAGGCGTTGAAGTACTGAGCTGAATTAGTGGAACCGCCATGCGCTGACACACCGGCGAGTGAAGCCGGCCGGTGTTCTCCCCATGATCGTTGTGAAGATGCCAGTTGATCGACCATTCTTGCGCCGGGGATTATAGTTGGCCCCGTAAATATTGTCAGCGGCATCCAGAAACAGGCCATCCGGATTAACCTCGCATTGATCGCCGGCGCTGTCTCCAGCAACACTTGCCGCGCTCACGTCTTCTTACTGTCAGACTCTACCTCTGGCAGGGCCCGCCGGACACCAACCTACCGACATGTCAGCAATCTCCTCAGACCGCTCCGGTACTCCCTCGTAGCGGGTGCCCGGTTACTTGAAGCCACGATGTTTTTTCGCCTGCTCCCGCTGGTCCTCGAATCTGGAACTCCCGTGGAGCGCATTCAGACGAGAGCAAACATCGAGTGGACATTCAGAACTGCTTGCGGAGGAAAAGACCGGGCTACCGGTTGCCAGGACGACGCCCCTGGCTCTTCAAGATCTCCTGGTGTACCAGTTTGATGGCTGGTCGGTTGCGACCTTCCACTTCGGAAGCGGCGGTATTCGCCAGCGTCACACCCTGGTGCGGAAACAGATCGGTGCCGAGTGGCAGATCGTCCACGTCCATGCCTCGGCCTCAACGGGCATCCAGCCGTAGCCTTGGCGGTTGCCTCGGTAGATCGCGCAAATGGTCAGCTCCCTATTCCGCGACCGAGCTCTTGGCACAGCGGAACCCAATATTGGGTGTTCGTTGGTTGGGGTGAACCCAGTTGCGAAAGAACACCGTGATCCGCCGCGGCCCATCCGCCCAAGAGCCGCCTCGAATCACCTTATATAAACCGTTCTCCGGCCCCTTTGGATTGCGATTTTCCCCAGCTTCGTAATAAGTGCGATTGAACCAGTCCGAGCACCATTCTGCCATATTGCTGATCATGTCGTAGAGCCCGAAACTGTTTGGCGGAAATCCTCCCACGGGCCCGGGTCCGGTTCGAACATCGTAGCGGGCGTTCTGAGAACTGATCTTGTTCCCCCACGGATAGTCGAGTCCGTCCTGGCCGCTTCTGGCCGCCCGCTCCCATTCCGCTTCGGTCGGAAGCCTCTTGCCTGCCCATGCACAATACGAATTTGCGCTTTCCCAGTTGACGTTGAATACAGGGAACGTTCCCGAGCCTTCGGGAAACTTGCCTCCCACCCAGTGGTACGGCGCGGATTGCCCCGGGTTCTTCGTCAGGAACTCAGCGTACTTCTGGTTCGTGATTTCATGCGTATCCAAGTAGTAGGCATCGAGCGACACCTTTCGAACCGGTCGGTCGTCCAGGAAAATGTGCGGCCGCATGGTCGTTTTGTCGTCCGGCGTCAACTCCGTTCGGCCCATCGTGAACTCGCCGGCCGGGATAAGAACCATTTCCTCCGGGAGTTTTTCTCCGCTGGCCGTCAGGGTAACCAGAACGAACGCTACGACTCGCAAACGGATCATGCGAACAATTCTGCGATTTCGTCGTCGATGACGGGTTCGGTCGCGCCTAAGACGTCCACATAACGATAGGCGCGCTTGGATGGAGTATTCAAGATTTCTTTCTTCCAGTCGATTCCCAGACAAGAATACACGGTGGCGCAGATATTTTCGGGTTTGGTCTGCATGGACTTATGCCGCCAGCCGCTGTCGATTACTTTCTCACCTTGCGAATCGGTCTTACCGAGGATTCGTCCGCTCTTGACACCGGCTCCGGCAAACATCGCATGGTATGCCTGATTGTAATGGTGACGCCCCTCTATGCCATTCAAAGGTCCGGGAACGCGCCCGAACTCCGAGACCACCGCAACCAGAGTCTCATCGAGCAGGCTCTTGTTTTTGTCCCGAGGCGACTTCATTTGAGAAAGATCGCGCACCAGATTCGTCAGCGCCCGGTCAAGCTCGTTACAGCGGATGTAGTGGTTTGTTTTCGCTGTGTGGTCAAAAATCTTTTTGTGATGGTCCCAATCCGGATGAACGATGTGAACGTATCGGGTCCCCGCATCTGCCTGAATGAGGTTGCGCGCCAAAAGACACCCTAACCCAGCTTCGTTATCGCCATAACGCTTCTTTTCTTCAGGCGTTAAACGAAAAGCCTGCGGCCAGCGCGGATCCCCCAGCATGTTCATGGCGCCGGACTGAAAGTCGCGGAATCCTTCGAAGGTACGGCCGCGTTCCTTCCATCTCGGAGCTGACCTCTTGGCAATTTCGGCCAGGAGTCCATATCGCTCTTGCAGCAACTCCAAAGCCCCGCCTTCGACCGACACTGTGTCAAGCCCGCCCATCACGTTGATGTCCAGCACCGAATGCCGTGGGTGCAAGAATCCATTGGACAAGGCACCACACGCGGCTCTACCAAGATTGCAAGCTATGTAGGTTGGGAATGAGTCGGATTCACGACGCTGAGCCTCGAGCTCGTACGAGATGACAGATCCAATGGACGGAATCTCAGGGGCTTGAATAGGATTTAGCGGTCTTCCGGTTTGCGTATAGTATTGGCCGCGGTCGTGAATCGTTTCGTGACTCTTCATCGAGCGCACGATCGCGAAGCCATGAATCTCAGAAGACAACTCAGGGAACAACCTGTACGATAGATAAAGCTCGCTGTTCACAGCCCGAACGTCGAGGTCTTTTGGAGTTCCTTCGGTTTCCTTGAAATCGAAGGTGTCGCAATGGCTGATGGCGCCGGCCACCTCGATCAGAATGCAAGACCGCGCCGTGCCTCTCGGATTTGTCTTTCCAGCAGCCCGCACCTTGGGCAGCCACCACGCCCCGTGACTGGCGAGGGAGGCCCCAAGCAGACCGTAACCACCCAGCCTGAGAACATCCCTGCGCGCCGGCAACATGTCGTTGACTTTCCGTTCCATTGGCGCCTCCTTGCACTTGAAACTACGGGGTTGTTTCAGTAGTTGAAAATGAACTCCGGGCTATTGATCAATGCCCACTGCAAATTCTCCGCGCCCCGCTTGCGGCCCGCGGCTAAAGCTCGCAGGCCTAACCCCATTTCCCAGTCCTCCGGATGTCTTGTGAGCGTAGCAAGATAGATTCGGTCCACCAAGTTTCGATCCAACGCCGCGTTGATTTCGGCCTCCGTGGCACGGCGGTTCAGCTCAGTCTGATAGACATGGTCAACCAGCAAACGCTCTTCCTCACGGCGTTCGAGCAGTTGGTCAATCCGGCTGCCGCCCTTCGCCAGGACACGCTCGGTTACAACTTTCGACTGCATCAATAGCATTGCTTGTAAAGCGGATGGCGCGGCCTTCGCCGGTAACTGTTCCCGGCTACTCTGACCGAAGATCGTTAAGAAAGACCTGGCTTCGTCCGGGACGCCGCGATCCAGGTCCGCCACCTCCATCACCATGTCTACTTTTTCAGACCCGCTCTTGAAGGTTCCCGGCTTAGCCGTCGCCAGCGCGATCGCATCGTGCAATTCGGCCGCCCCCAGCATCCTGACGTATTTTCGTGCGTGGTAGGGCGCGTACTCGTCCTTCCACTCACCCGGAAAGCGAGAAGACAACTGATAAGCGCTGGACTTCAAGACAGTCTTCACAAAATGTTTGAAACTGTATTTCTGCTCGACGAAGTCCTTCGCCATGGCGTCCAGTAACTCTGGATTCGAAGGCTGCAAGGTCCAAGGCGCCGGAGGCGGGTGTTTCGGATCGTAACGGTTCAGATCAAATCCGTCCAGAGGCTCAACAATTCCAAAGCCCATCAACTCAGCCCAGATGCGATTGGTGAAGGCTCGAGCGAATTGGATGTCGCTGGTGAGCATTCGCGCCAGCTCGAACCGCGGATCGCGGTCTGGAGCTGGTTTCTCTCCCGTCAATAAGAACTGGGGTTTGTTCGAACCGCCGTTGCGGGGCACACGGGCGGAGCTCACCGCGCGTGTATCGTACCCACCACCCAAATCGTCAACGGCAAATTCTGAATTGACCATGAACCCCTTTTCCCAGTTCATGATTTGACGAGTCGTGCCGAAGAAGGACGCCTGCTGGAAAAACTGCTCGCGTGTTTTGCCGACCAGGAAAAGGTTAATCTTCTCGAGGTGTCCTCGGCCATCGTGACACGAGATACAACCGAGATTGATGCCGAGAAATACCTGATAGTAGGTTATTGTAAATTCGTCAATTGTATCGCCGATATTGACGATGTCCTGCGCGTCAGGCGCCTGTGGGTCATCCTTATCCCTGATATATTTGCGTGCGAAGTACAAAGCGCCAGGCGATACGGAGCTGGTCTTGCCGGCACCGGTCAGCAGGTCGGTGACCACATCGGAGTAGGGCCTGTCCAAAGTGAGCCATTCCCGAATCCAATAGTTAAACAGATTCAGTCCGAACGCCATCTTGCCGTTTGCGGTAAAGAGGTCCTGGAAATAGAAGGTCCAACGCGTTACGAACTCTTTACTCTCCACGAGCCGGTCCACAAGCTTGTCTCGTTTGTTCGCATCGGTGTCGGCCAGGAACGCCAGAAGTTCCGAGCTTTCCGGGATCCTTCCTGTCGCGTCCAGGTAGGCGCGCCGGGCGAATTCATGATCTTCCGACAGGGGGGAGTGGGGAATTCCATCTCGCTTGATCCTGTCAAAGATGTAGTCATCTATATAGTTCCGCCGTTGGACCTCGCCGCGCACAACTCCGGCCAGTCCAGAAGCAACCGCAGTAGCCGCAGTCTTCTCTCCTGTGGTCTTGGCCTTAGGCGACGAGGGTTCAAATAACGATTGGTGCGCTGCGTCCCTGGGCGGGCTCTGCGGCGAGGAATTCTGGCCAAGGCCGCCGGTGGTCGAGGTCAGGAGCAGAATCCCCGTTCCGGCCAGCCGGCGCCACTTCAACAAATTGAACACACTAGGCACCACTCGACGATGAACCCTCCCAATCATAGAAGTTCTCGCCGCGTTACCGCAATTGAAAAATCGTGAAGGCGTCTTCAGAAGCGGTGAATACGGGCCGGGGCCTTTCGATCAGCCGCTCGCCCGCAGATGCAGATTCTTCCAGGACATTTTCTTGGCCAGCGTGATGAACTGTAGCACCGCCGGGGCAGTGTAATGGGATCTTGTTTTTATCAGCGCAATTTCAGAGACGAAAGGCGGAGCGTTGGTTCGGAGCACAGCCAGCGGGCTCTTAGGCGGCTCCCACCCGATGTTCCAATAGAAGAGGACGGAAATCCCGAGACCAGAACGGACCATGGCCTTGATCGCCTCGGCGCTGTCGGATCGCATCATGACCCGCGGCCGGAAACCGATCTGGTCGAAGTATGCTTCGACGATCCGCTCCATTCGTGTTCCTTCTTGGTGGAGAATGAAGGGAACACGCTTGAGCTGCTGGATGTCGCACGGGTTGGGGATGTTTGTGCGGCCGGAAACAAATCCGCCCGGCGATTCCCATTGCGCCAGCACTTCGACGCCAGGCTCCTCGAGCGCCGACGAACCCAGATCGAAAATCAAGTCGAGGTGGCCGCCGCGGAGCCGGTGCAGCAGATGATCGCCCGTCGCGGTGTCCACGAAAATGTCGACGTTCGGAAACCTGTGCCGGTAGCGCTTCAAGAGCTGAGGCAGCAGGAGAGTGGTGAAACTGGGCCCCGCGCCCACACGGACCACACCCCGGCGGGCGCCCTGCCAATCGTGCATTGCCGCCGTCGCCGCCTCGTGCTGCGCCAGGATCTCGCGCACAAACTGGAGCAGCAGGCGGCCGGCGTCGGTGAGTTCCAGGCGGCCTCCCCGCTTCGCGTAGATCCGCACACCGAACTCCTTCTCGACCGTCTTCAGGTGCTTGTGGACCGCAGGAGGACTCAAATGGCAGCTCTCCGCGGTCTCCTGGATGGTGCCATACTTTGCCAGCAGAACCAAGCTGCGCATTTCTCTGAGTTCCATAGCGATTTCAGAGTTCACCAGGGGTGAAGCGCGCACCATTATAAGTCAGCGGCACACCATTCGGCCAACAGTCCGCAGACCTACAACGGCGATGGGAAGAAATTGGTGAGTCGCATTCTTCCGTAGGGCGACCTTCCAAGGTCTCGGTGCTTGTCCGTGCTTTACCCGGAGGCTTCCAAGGCCCGTCTCAGGCTGACGTGGTACGCCAGGGAGCGGGGCTTGGTGTCCCCACGCGGCCTTGGAAGGCCGCCCTACCCGGCTCTGCCAGCGCCTTCACTATTGCTGAAGACGCGTTCACAATTTTTCAATTGCGGTGTGATTTGGCACTCCACTATTATTTGGGCTCGAATTGCTTAGGAACGAAACACACAGGCACAAGGGGGACCGGTCTGATGAAACCAAAGTTTGCTTGGACTATTCCGTGTCTGACGGTTGCGTGTCTTCTCGTGATCGCTACCGTTCCATCCATGGCGCAGTTGCAGTCCCGCCTGACGGGCACCGTGACTGATCCTGGCAAGGGGGTAGTGAGCGGGGCCAAAGTCGAAGCCACGAACATGTCCACTCGTGTCACCCACAGCGCCACAACCGGTGAGACGGGAACGTATGTATTTCCGGTACTGCCCGTCGGTGAATATGAAGTCAGGTGCCAGTTCAGTGGGTTCAAGAGGGTTCAAAGAGCGGGAGTTGTCCTCGAAACAGGCATTGTCAGGAACGTCGACATCACGCTGGAAGTTGGCGCGGTTTCGGAAACCGTCGAGGTCAAAGCGGATAGGCCACTATTGGAATCTGAGAGCTCGACCGTAGGTCAGTTGATTGAGAGAGCCGCGGTTCTGAACTTGCCCCTGGAAAGCCGCCGCAGCGGTTCCCTTGTGCGTCTGGTTGGCAATGTTTCATTCATCCGGGAAGCGGATTTTGACCAGATACCTCTATTCAGCCTAGCCGGTGGCCGTGGCCGGAACCAGGCGTGGTGGCTGGACGGCGCAATCGTTCAGAACACGAAGCACGCAAATCCGACTCTCACTATAAACCCGCCGTCCGAGGCGCTTCAGGAGTTCAAAGTAGAAATAAACAATTACTCCGCCGAGATTGGCCGGACGGGCGGAGGCGTCATCATGATGACCACGCGCGCCGGCACTAACCAGTTTCGCGGGGCGCTTTACGAGTTCTTCCGCAATGATAAACTTGACGCCCGGTCCTTTTTCGCTCCCCGCAAACCGCCCTTGCGTTATAACATTTTCGGGGGTTCCATCGGAGGGCCCGTAATTCGAAGCAAAACCTTCTTCTTCTTTAACTATGAAACGGCCCGCCGGCGGGATTCGGGCACTGTGACCTACACTACACCGCACTCCCCGGAACTCTCGGGTGATTTCTCCGGGCGAAGAGATATTACTGTGCTCGACCCTCTGACCAATACCCCATTTCAGAACAATATTATCCCCGCAAGCCGAATCGACCCGGTAGGGCGTCAGTTCGCTCAGTTATATCCCGCGCCGACCATCCCCACGAATGATGTCACCAGGGCGCCGGTAAACAACTTTATCTCCGGTGTTTCGGATAAGCTCACCCAGAATTTTTACACAACCCGCCTTGACCACAACTTCAGCGAGAACAATCGGATCTACGCCCGCTACAGCTTCGTCAAGGCGACCCCGAGGACTGTGGGCGTTTTTGCGAACGACTTCGCCGACCCGCGGGCGAGCGGGGTTAACAGTCCGCAGCACTCTGGCTCCTTAAGCTGGATCCACAACCACTCGCCACATCTCCTAAGTGAAGTCCGCGTCGTATATTTTCTAAGAGATACGTACGTTCAACATCTTGGATTCGGCTCGGGGAAGAACGGCGAATTTGGTCTGCGCGGAGTGAATCCCGACGCTCTCGCCAGAGTTGATGTAACGGGGATCACTTCAATCGGCTCACTTGGCCAGCTGGAGGTTGAAAAGCCGCAATCGATTGGCATCCCCTATAGTGCGACCTGGATCAAGTCCGGTCACCAGATCAGATCAGGCTTCGAGTATCGCTATTACAACCTTAATAGTTTGAGGAGAAACCTCACGGGAGGAAGGTTTAACTTCACCGATCGGGCGACAAGAAACGGCTTGGCTTCCCTCTTGTTGGGATGGACTACAGATGCCGGAACTCAAGACAGCGAACCTATTGTCATGCGCGGGGACTATTACGCGGCCTACATTGGGGATGATTGGAAGGTTACACCCTCATTGACACTCAACATCGGCCTACGATGGGAATTGGATGTTCCTTACTGGGAGAGCACGAACCGGCAGAGCGGATTTGCATCTAGTCCGATCAACCCGGTTTCCGGCACGCCTGGAATCGTGACTTTTGCTGGTCGTGACGGGCGCGGCAAGTACGCTCATGATTTTGACAAGAACGATTATGCTCCGCGCTTCGGCTTCGCTTACCGTGCGCCCCTCGGGCTGGTGTTCAGGGGCGGCTATGGATTTCACTACACGCCACACTATGGAGCCAACCGCCCGCGGATGATTCATGGGTTTGGCAACAACCAGACGTTCGAGTCACTCGATGGAGGCTTTACTCCGGCATTTCTATTCCGGAACGGCATGCCACCATTGCCACCGCAGCAGGAACTCGGTCCCGGATTTGGCGCTGTCCGCGTAGGGCAAGTCCCCCGTCTCGCTCCGGAGTTCCTCCTGCAGAACCACAAGACCGGATACATGCAGCAGTGGAATTTTGGCATTCAAAAACAACTTGGCGGGGACATGGTGGTTGAGGTCGCCTACCTCGGCAACGTTGGGCACAAGCTTGGTTCCACCAGAGAGATCAACGTGAACATGATCCCACTCACGAATGGGCGAGGACCAGCAGTACAGGACCAGCGATTGCGACCATATGCGCAGTTCAGTAATGTGCTCCTGCAAACACCGCCTATGGGTAATTCGAGCTATAACGCACTCAATGTAAAGGTGGAAAAGCGTTATTCGAACGGCCTGAACTTCCTGATGAACTATACGTGGTCCAAATTCCTGGACAACAGTGAATCCGCCGCGGAGATTGGCGGCCCAACGGGAGATTTCGGTTCCGGTTATACCCATATCGAACTCCTGCGTTTGGACAAATCCTTGTCTGGAGCCGACATTGGTCGGCGCTATATTGGGAGTGTAGTGTACGACTTGCCGTTTGGCAAAGGTCGTCGCTTCGGCATTCAGAACTCGATCCTTGAGAAAATTGCCGGCGGTTGGACGATGGGAGTCATCACGGAGTTGCGAGACGGCGCCCCATACGGCGTAACCGAGCAGACCAACCGCACGAACACCTTTTCTCATTCTCAACGGCCCAACCTCCTTAAGGATCCGACCCTCGACGACAGCCGTGCTCGGTCCGAACGCATTGCCAGATACTTCGACACTGCCGCCTTTGCAGCCCCTGGGGACGGCGTTTTTGGTGATGCGCCCCGGCACCTCTGTTGCCTGCCAGGCTTTTTCTCAATGGACGTTTCGGCACAGAAGAGAATTACTCTGAACGAAGATTTTTCTCTGTCGTTTCGCACGGACATGTTTAATCTACCCAACCGCCCGAACTTCGGAAGCCCGAATCTGCAACGAGGCAACGCTGCTTTCGGACGCATCAGTGGGGCGGGCGGCGCACGTTTGATCCAGTTCAACCTGCGGCTGGAGTTTTGATCCTGGAGGCACAAATGGATCACAAGCGGCGGGACCTTCTCAAATTAGCCTTTCTTGGCGCAACAAGCTGCGAGCACGCGCAACCTCAACGTTCCGATGTAATTCCGCTCGCATTGGTCCAGTTCGATGCCAGACCCGAGCAACTGGAACACAATACCCGTCAAATCGAGCGATTGAGCGAGAAGGCCGTTGAACTCGGCGCCCGTTGGGTCATGTTTCACGAAGGCACGCTCTGCGATTACACGCCGAACCTCAAGGAACTCGCGCAATTCGTACCGGACGGAAAGTGGGTTCGCCGGATCGAAGCCCTTGCGCGCCGTCTCAACTGCTACATCTCCTACGGGCTCTCCGAGGCGGACAACGGACGTTACTACATCGCGCAAGTATTCACCGGTCCACGAGGCTTCATCCACCGGTACCGGAAGACCTGGATTTGGCGCACTCCGGACGATAAGGACTATCGCGACGAATGGCTGCGTTACGATCCCGGCTCCGGACCGGAACTCTTTACTATCGACGGCGTTTGCGCAACCTGTTTCATCTGCGCCGACGGCGAGTCGAAGCGCTGTCTCACCCGGGTGCGCGATCTCTCGCCGGAGGTCGTCTTCCATCCCAACAACCGCGGCAAACTCGGATCGTTTGAGGGCTATGCAGCGCGAGCTCGCGCGGCCGGTGCGCCCCTGCTCGTGACCAATCGCGTAGGCATGTCGTGGAACAAACCGACCACCGGCGGCTGCGTCGTCTACGCAGCCAACGGCGACGTGCTTGCCCACGCCAACCGCGAGGGCAGAGAAGAGATTCTGCGCTACGACCTCAAGCTGGCGCGCACCGCCTGAACTAGTGAGGGAGAATTTAGGCTGTCGGTCCGCATGGACAGGTTTAATCTACCAAATCGCCCGAACTTTGGACGCCCCAACCTGCAGCGCGGCAACGCTGCTTTCGGACGAATCAGCGGGGCGGGCGGCGCCCGATTGATCCAGTTCGACCTGCGTCTGGAGTTTTCGGAGTTGCGCGAACCAGAAAACGCTCCCTGTGGTCGCGGCTCAGTTTGGATTCGAAAAACGCCAAACGATTCGAGAAGTGTAACGGAGCCGCGACGGTTAGGGAGCGGAGTGTGGTTTGCTTTTTCCGCGCTCCTGGTTGGCATCCTTCCAGCAGACGCTCTTGACCTGCGAAATGCGCTAATCGCGGCTGACTCGAATCTGTCCCGGCATGAAGGAAAAGCTGTTCAAGTGCTGGTGCAAGAGGTCGAGAGGCGGACCGGCCTGCGATGGCTTCCCTCCGGTTCGACGCCAGGTGGCCCTGTCATCCGAATACACCGGGGAGCCGGAACTGGTCCGGCCGAGGGGTTCCGTCTTTCGGTGACGAGTGGCGCGGTTAATATCCAGGGCAACGATGCGCGAGGCACGTTGTTCGGCGTTGGCCGCTTCCTCCGGGAGTTGCGATGGGACCGCGGACGTGCCGAAATTCCGGACGGTCTCGATATAGTCTCCAGCCCAAAGTACCGCCTCCGCGGACACCAGCTCGGCTACCGGCCCAAGACCAACACGTACGATGCCTGGACGCCGGTGAACTTCGAACAGTATGTGCGGGACCTGGTGGCCTTCGGCGCCAACGCTGTCGAACTGATCCCTCCGCGCTCGGACGATGACGATGACAGCCCCCATTTCACTTTGCCGAAGATGGAAATGATGGTGGAGATGTCGCGAATTCTGGACGAGTACGGCCTGCAGGTCTGGATCTGGCATCCTGCCATGGATCCCGACTACACGAACCCGCGGACTGTCGAGTCCGCGCTGAAGGAGTGGGGCGAAGTGTTCCGCCAACTCCGGCGAGTGGACGCTGTATTCGTGCCGGGTGGCGATCCGGGGCACACGCACCCTAAGGTGCTTCTGGGCGTACTCGAAAAGCAGGCGCGGCTGCTTCGCCAGTTCCACCCGAAGGCGCAGATGTGGGTTTCGGCTCAGAACTTCGACGCGGATTGGGTGGATGAATTTCTCGCACTCGTGAATACCGGCTTCACCTGGCTGGATGGCGTGTCTTATGGTCCCGGGACCAGAATATCTTTGCCGCAATTGCGCGAGCGGCTGAACCCGCGCTATCCGATTCGGCGCTACCCCGATATCACTCATAGCACTTACTGCGAGTATCCAGTGCCTGGATGGGACCTCGCTTATGCCATGACGGAAGGCAGGGAACCGATCAACCCTCGGCCCGTCGACCAGGCCAAGATCTTCCAGCTAACCAGTCCGGCGAGCACCGGTTTCATCACTTACTCGGAAGGCGTCAACGACGATGTGAACAAGTTCGTGTGGAGTGGTCTTGGCTGGGATCCGAACGTCGACGTGACGCAGATTCTCCGCGAATATGCGCGCTACTTCATTCACTCGAGATTTGAGGAGGCCTTCGCACAAGGGCTTCTCAGTCTCGAGCGGAACTGGCGCGGCCCGCTCGCAGCCAATCGAGTTGTTGAGACGACGTTGCAACAGTTTCAGGCCATGGAGCGCGCCGCCACACCGCAGATGCTTCTGAATTGGCGCTTCCAGCAGGCAGTCTACCGTGCGTACTACGATGCGTATATCCGCCGGCGGTTGATCTATGAAACCCACCTCGAAGAGCAGGCTCTGGACCGTCTGGCCGAGGCTTCACGCGTTGGATCGTCATCGGCGGTCGATATTGCCGAGCGGATCCTCGACGAGGCAGTCGCGAAACCGGTTGCCAGCGAGCTGCGGGGCCGGATCTTCACTCTGGCCGAGGCTTTGTTTCAGAGCATTGGAATGCAGCTTAGCGTGGACCGGTATCGGGCTGTAGCGGTAAATCGGGGCGCCAATCTCGACACCGTAGACTTTCCACTCAATAACCGATTCTGGCTCAAAGAGCGATTCTCCGAGATTCGAAGGAAATCCGACGACGACGAGCGCATGGCACTGATCCGGGCAATCCTGAATCGCACTAACCCCGGTCCTGGAGGCTTTTACGACGATCTCGGAAATATCGACATGCAACCGCACCTTGTTAATGAGGGACCCGGCTATGACAAAGACCCCGCCGGTTTCCAGTCTACACGGTCTGGTTACGCGTTCTACGGCGGACGTATCGCCCGTACCTCTCGGGATGCGATTCGGCCGGATGGTCCGGCCCGTTTCCTGCAGACGCCAACCGCGTGGTGGACATACGCCGAAACTCAGTATGAGACGCCCCTGACTATGCGTTACGATCACGTCGACCCGGGCGCCAGATACGCTGTGCGTGTTGTGTACTACGGTGGCCGTCGTGACCCACGAGTGCGCCTCGTCGCCAACGACAGCATCGAAATCCATCCTTGGATCGAAAAGGCAGCGGTGATTAGCCCAATGGAGTTTGAGATACCTCCACAGGCTGTGAAGTTGGGCATCCTCACGCTGCGCTGGTTTACAGAACCCCGAAGGGGAGGATTCAGCTCCGCGGTCCGAATTGCGGAGGTATTTCTGATTCGCAAGTAATTAAGGGGCTCGCATCACCGCCCTTGATTTCCATAGTGTGTAATTGATGAGGAGGTTGGGAGAGTAAATGGCAAGATTGGCGGCTCTGTCACGTTGGCGAGTTTTTCTAATTGTTTTACCGATGTGGCTGCTGGCCGGGGCCGAACCCTACCGGTCGAGGGGCTTTGTCGTGTGGCCTGATTCAGTGAAGATGGGGGAGGTCTCCGCAGTTGCAGTGGGAACGAATAATCAGTTGTACGTGCTGGAATGGGCGCATCGTACACCTGGACGCCAGCGGAAACTACCTTTCCGAGTGGGGCAAGAAAGGCTCCGCACCAGGTGAGTTTCGCATTGCACACGGGCTGACCATCGATACCAGGGATCGGATCTACGTTGCTGATCGCGGCAATGATCGCGTGCAAATATTCTCGCCGGATGGCAAACTGCTTTCGGTTTGGTCCGGTTTCGGCAATCCGTTTGGACTCCTGATAGTTGGTACAGAGCTTCTCGTATCAGCGGCAGACGCAAAGGCGATATTCCACGTCGATGTAGATGGCAACATCACGGCACGTTGGGGAGGGTCTTCGGTTCTTAGCCGCCCTCACTTCATGGCGAGCAATCACAAGGGCGAATTGCTGGTCGCTGAGGGTAACGACGCCAAAAGTGTTCAGATTTTCTCGCGCGTGGAGCAAAAGAAGGATTAGTTCTATGTAGCAGGCGTTCGGACGAGCGGCACCAGGCGGTGTGCGGCAGGAAGCGCTATTCGATATCGTACACGTTGATGGCGTCCCGAACCCATTGCAACGCACTTCGACGTGTTGTGTCGGGACTAAAAAAGGATGCATTGACGAACATCTGCACGATAGGCAGCCGTAAGTCAGCCATCGGACGTTGCGGGACGCGAATCAAATCGAGTTTGGCCAGAACCGAGAGCCCGACAAACAAAGAGATAGCCGTCGTAAGGGCGTTCTGAAACTATGTGTTTGTCGAACGGTAAATGCGGGCTACGTAAGGGGTTGTGTTTCCGCGAGTACGGGCCCTAGCGTTGAGGAGGGTTTTCCGAACGGCAGGCGTCAATCACCGTGGACATGGGCAGGTCGAGCGCCTGGCCTATCTTGCGCCAGCTCAGCCCCTCGGCCCCGCAACCGTCGCGCCTCGTCGCGCCGGAATACGCGCCGTGGCCGTCCCAGCGCCGTTCCCTGGGCTTTGGCTGCCCGTACGCCGGCCCGCACCCGCTCCCTGATGACTTCCCGCTCCATCTCCGCGAACGCCGCGAACAGGTACAGCAGGAAGCGCGACGTGGGGCTTTCGGCGCCTGTGTCGATCGATTCTGTCGGGCTGAGGAACCGAATGCCCAGAGACACCAGTTCCTGGATGCTGCGGATGCAGTGCGCCACGCTACGGCCCCAGCGGTCCAACTTCCACACCAGCACCGCTTCGAAGCGGCGTAGGCGGGCGTCCTGGAGCAGCCGGTCCAGTTCCGGCCGCGCGGTCTGAGCCCCGCTGATGCCAGTGTCACCGTACTCGGCAAACAGTTTCCAGCCGCGTTGGGGCCATGGAACTGTCAAAACCTTTCAAATCGCAAAGTGCTGATTAAGGGTTCCACGCTGTCATACAATAGCCACACCATGACACGAGCAGCGGTGGCGATTCTAGCGGCTGCTTTGCTATACGGTCAGACCTCAACCTGGCGCCCGGTATACCTCGGGATGGATGGCATGGTCGCCACGGCACACTACGCTACTGCTATGGCGGGTTACAAGATGTTGGCTCAAGGCGGCGACGCCGTGGATGCCGCGGCGGCCGCCTGCTTCGCCAGCACGGTGGTCGAGCCCAGCCGGTCGGGGATCGGGGGCGACGCGTTCATCCTGATCTATCGGGCGAAGACGAAGGAAGTGATCTTCATTAACGGTGGCGGCTGGGCGCCGAAACACGCCACCATCGAGTTCTTCCAAAGCAGGGGAGGTTTCGACCTGGACGGCCCGTTGAGCCCGGTAGTTCCCGCCACGCCCGCTGCTTTGCTTCTGGCGCTGGGAAAATACTGCAAGCTAAAGCGCGAGCAGGTTCTCACGCCGGCGATCGAGCTGGCCGAGCGGGGCTTTGTCGTCAGCGAGAACCTTCAGGGCGTACTGCAACAGAACGTCAAACGGCTACAAGCGTTTCCTTCATCGGCGGCCGTCTGGTTTCGCGACGGACGCCCGCTGCGGATGGGTGACGTGGTCATCCGCAGGAACCTTGGTTATACACTGCGTCGGATCGCAGCCCAGGGGCGGGATGGGTTCTACAGAGGACCCGTTGCGGACAATACCGTCCAGTTTCTGGCCAGGAACGGCGGAATCATGGAGGCTTCGGATCTCGCAGAATTCGAGGCCGAAGTTGGCAAGCCGCTCCACATCCGCTATCGCGGCTACGACGTCTACGGCGTGGGGCTTCCGACGCAGAGTCCTGTAATGCTCGAGGCACTGAAGATCCTCGAAGGCATTGACCTGAAGACCATGGGACACAATTCGGCTGACTATATCCACCACGTCGTCGAAGCCCTGAAGCTGGCCTTTGCCGAACGGGACGCCTACATCGGAGATCCGAGATTCGTGAAGGATGTCCCTATCGACACGCTGCTATCGGAGCCGCACGCCGCGCGCCGGCGGGCGTTGATTCGCAAGGAGCGGGCCATCGACGGTGTGCCTCCTCCCGGACTCCAGTCGTCCGCCGCGCCTCTCTATGCGCAGAGTCCGGGAAGCCACATCGAGTTGATCGGCGCAGCGGCGTTTCCTGACTGGATCGAAAGTTTCACGACCCATATCGATGTAGTCGACAGAGACCGGAACATGGTCACGATCACTTCGTCAGTGGCATCGAACTTCGGCAGCGCGATGTATGTGGACGGCGAAGCAGGTGGCTTTTTCATCAATGACGTGCTGGCCCGCTTCACCCTCGACCCGAAGCATCCGAACAGCTTGGCGCCGCGCAAGCGTCCCCGGCAAACTCTCAATCCGGTGCTGGTGCTCAAAGACGGAAAGCCCCTGATGGTTTTCGGGAGCCCGGGTGGAGATACCCAAGGCCAATCGCAGTTGCAGTTTTTCCTGAACTATGTCGAGTTCGGGATGAACGTGCAACAGGCCCTGGAACAACCCTATTTCTCGACAGGTGCCTATCACCAATCGTTTCATCCGCACCGTCCGGGAAAGAGCCTCTCGGTTTCGCAGCGTATTGCACGCGAAGTGCGGGACGATCTTGCAAAGCGGGGTCACGCAGTGCGAACCCACTCGGCCATGGGCGTGGGGAGCGTGAAGGCGATCGTTGTGGATCCACAATCGAGAGTATTGATGGGCGGCGCGGCGCCGGCGACGGATGGTTACGTCATCGGCTGGTGAGTGTCCTTCCGGTAAAGCTGCGTAAGGAAATCGCCGGGCTATTTCTCCGGGAAATAGATGGCGCCGAAAAGGGTGCACGACAGCCGGCCAGCTCAGAGACAGTAGCCCTGCGCCACCCAGTAA
>Ga0187893_10005931_pt1 | contig 21358 bp, 22 predicted proteins | sample MA1701074metaG_FD_139574 | JGI IMG/M metagenome (GOLD analysis project Ga0187893, IMG submission 139574) | White microbial mat communities from a basaltic lava cave in the Kipuka Kanohina Cave System on the Island of Hawaii, USA - MA170107-4 metaG ...
CGTCGGCCAGCAGCCGGCGGCGCTCGCGTGCGCCGTAGCGCGCCACCCGCGCGATCTCGAAGCCGTCGAATGCGTCGCGGAACGCCTGACGCTTCTTCAAGATGGTGAGCCACGAGAGCCCGGCTTGGTTGATCTCCAGGATCAAGCGTTCGAAGAGCGCGTCGTCACCGCGCAGCGGAAACCCGTACTCGCGATCGTGGTACGGCCCGTGCCAGGGATGTCCGGGAGCGACGCAGCAGTAGCTCATGCCTGCACCGGAAGGTAGCATTCTCGGGTGCCGATCCACGAGCGACCCCGCAGCCGCTTCCTCACCGCCAATCGCCTCACCCACCACCTGCTCGAATGGAGCGACGAGGGGCCGCTGGTACTGCTGCTCCACGGCTTCCTGGAACACGCGCACGGTTGGGATTTCGTGGCGCCCCGCCTCGCCGAGGCGGGCCTGCGCCCCATCGCACTCGACTGGCGGGGGCACGGCGAGTCCGATTGGGTAGGCGCCGGCGGCTACTATCACTTCGCCGACTACGCCGCCGACGTGGCGTCGCTTCTGCGCACGCTCGGCTCCAAGGCGGCGCTGGTCGGACATTCGATGGGAGCGAACGCGGCGCTGCAATATGCGGGCACCGAGCCGGATCGCGTGACGCATCTCGTGTGCGTGGACGCGCTCGGCCCCCCCGACATGGGCGACGAGACGGCGCCCCGGCGCTTCCAGGACTGGATCATCCAGCTGGAATCGATGGCACGGCGCATGCCACGGCAGATCTCGCTCGACGACGCCGCGGCGCGGCTGCGCGAACGCTTCACCCGCATCCCACCGGCGGCCGCGCGCCACATGGCGTACCACGGCACGCGCCCCGCTGGGCCGGCGCGCACGTGGAAATTCGATCCGCTGCATCAGACGCTGTCGCCGTACCCGTACACGACGCGGCGGGCGCGAGCGTTCTGGGAGCGCGTCACCTGTCCCGTCCTCTACGTCGACGGCGCCGAGACGCCCTTTCGGCTGACGGACGCCGAGTTGGCAGAGCGCTTGACGACCCTGCATGCCAGCCGGCACACCCTCCCGGACACCGGCCATCATCCGCACCTCGAGTGCCCCGACGTGCTGGCCGGCGTCCTGATCGATTTCCTCCGGAGGTGACCATGCGCGGGCTCACGCAAGACCACCAGCTCACGTTGACCGACTTCCTGCTCCGCGCCGAGCGGCTGTTCGCGAACAAGACCATCACGACACGCACGCCGGGCGGGCGCCATCGTTACACCTACGGGGAGCTGGGGACGCGGGCGCGCCGGCTGGCCGGCGCCTTGCGGACGCTCGGCGTGAAGCCGGGCGACCGGGTGGCCTCGTTCGCGTGGAACACCTACCGGCACCTCGAGCTGTATCTCACCGTGCCGGCCACGGGCGCCGTCCTGCACACGCTCAACATCCGGCTCTTCCCCGAGCAGCTCGTCTACATCGTCAACCACGCCGAGGACGCGGTCATCTTCGTCGATGACGCGCTGGTGGCCGCGCTCGAGCCGCTGGCCGCACAGTTCCGCACGGTGCGCGCCTTCGTCGTGATGGGCGACGGGCCGCTGCCGAAGACCAGCCTGCCGAACGTCCATCGGTACGAGGACCTGCTGGCCGCGACACCCGCGACCTACGATTGGCCGCGCCTCGACGAACGGGACGCCGCGGTCATGTGCTACACGTCGGGCACTACCGGCAATCCGAAGGGCGTCCTCTACACGCACCGCGCGCTCGTCCTGCAGGCGTACGCGCAGTGCGCCACCGATGCCTTCGGCATCTCCGAGCGTGACGTCGTGCTCTCGGTGGTGCCGATGTTCCACGCCAACGCGTGGGGCCTGCCCTACTCCTCCACCATGGCCGGCGCCGCCCAGGTATACCCGGGCGTGCAGCCCGTGCCGGACGACGTGTGCGCGCTCGTCCAGGAGAACAAGGTGACCGTGACGGCCGGCGTGCCGACGGTGCTGCTCGGCATGCTGCAGGTGCTGGAGAAGCGGACGTACGACCTCTCGTTCCTGCGCGCCATTCCCTGCGGCGGCTCGGCCGTCCCCGAGAGCCTCATCGCTCGCTTCGACGAGCTCGGCCTCACGGTCGTGCAGGCGTGGGGCATGACGGAGACCGCGCCGTTGGCCACCGTGTGCAAGCCGGCGAGCCACATGGACGGCTGGAGCGACGCGCAGAAGCGCGCCGTGCGCGCCAAGCAGGGCCGCCCCATGCACGGGGTCGAGCTGCGCGTGGTCGACGACGCCGGCACGGTCGTGCCGTGGGACGGCAAGAGCGTCGGCGAGCTCCAGGTGCGCGGGCCGTGGATCACCTCGGGCTACTACAACGACGACCGCAACGCCGAGGCCTTCGACGACGGGTGGTTCCGCACGGGCGACGTGGTGACGATCGATCCGGACGGGTACGTGCAGATCACCGACCGCGCCAAGGACGTCATCAAGACGGGCGGCGAGTGGATCTCGAGCGTCGAGCTGGAGAACCTCATCATGGGGCACCCCGGCGTGCTCGAAGCCGCCGTCATCGGCCTCCCGCATCCGCGCTGGCAGGAGCGTCCGCTCGCGTGCGTCGTGCCCAAGCCCGGCGTGAAGCTCGGCGCGGCCGAGATCATCGAGTTTCTGACGCCGAAGGTGGCCCGATGGTGGCTGCCGAGCGACGTCGTGTTCGTCGAGGCGATCCCCAAGACCAGCGTCGGCAAGTTCGCCAAGCGCGAGCTGCGCGAGCAATTGAAGGATCATCGCTGGTCCGACGCGTGACGAACACCTCCCGGGGTGATACGCCGACTCCGGGAGGATGGGGGTGGCGGGGACGGTCGGGGGCGAGGCGATACCGCGCGAGGTCGAGCCGCCCCATCTCACGGCCGACGCCATCGCGCGCATCACGCGCTGCGTGTTCCGCCCGCCCGCCTCTGCCGACGCCGATCTGCTCTTCGTCTTCGGCACGATCCGGGCGCGCTGGGACGAGGTCGCACATGCGTGGCGCCGGGGTCTGTTCCCTCGGATCTTGCTGACGGGCGGCTGCGGCCCGGGCTGGGCGTCCTACGGCGTCCCGATCGCGCGCGGGATGCGTCAGGAGCTGCTGGCACTCGGCGTCCCGCCGGGCAGGATGACCATGCAGGACCGCTCGCATAACACGCTCGAGGACGTGGCGTTCAGCCTGGACATGATCGGTACGGGACCAGCCGCGCCCGCCAGGCTCGTCTACGCCGCCAAGCCGCACCACGGCGGGCGCTGCTTTCTGACGCTGCGCCGGTTCCTTCCGGACTCCGAGCTGCTCTACCACCCGCTGCCGTCGGCGGCGGGCGGCGTCACGATCGACGTCGCGACGTGGCACGACGACCGCGAGTCGCGGGCGCGCGTGTACGCGGAGTATCTTCGCATCATCGAGTACTCGGCGCGCGGGGACATCGCGCTGCCGGAGGCGTAGATGGCTGGCAACCGATGCAGCCGGCGTGCGTCGGCGGGTGCGTGCTTGACCCGGGCGTGCGCTCTAGAGAAGTAAGCATCGCGCTCGAACCCCAGGGAGGACGACATGAGACCAGCGATGAGACGTTCCGCGACGACGATGGCGGCTGCCGTGGCGCTGCTGACGTGGTCGAGTTCGGCCTGGTGCCAGCACGAAGGGATTCTCGGCCACGTGAGAGAGCTCGAGGCACGGGAAACGGCGATCGAGGCATACGTCTTCGGCTATCCGCTCGTCACGATGGAGATGACGCGCCGAGTGATGACCAACGTGGCTGCTCCCGAAGGAACACGCGCCCCCATGGGACACTTCGTGAGAATGCGAACGTATCCCGACGCGACGTTCACGGACGTCACGGCCCCGAACGCGGACACGCTCTACACGACGACGTGGCTCGACGTCTCGAAGGAGCCCTGGATTCTCAGCCTCCCAGACATGAGTGGGCGCTTCTATCTCTTCCCGATGCTCGACGGCTGGACGAACGTGTTCGAGGTCCCCGGCAAGCGGACGACGGGGACGGGAGCACAGAAATACGCCATCACCGGGCCAGGCTGGATCGGGACGCTGCCTGCAGGGGTGACGCAGTACAAGTCGCCCACCGCAATCGTCTGGCTTCTCGGGCGCATCTACTGCACCGGCACGCCGGAGGACTATGCCGCCGTCCACGCGGTACAGGATCAAGTGTCGGTCGTACCGCTCAGCGCCTACGGGAAGGCCTACACACCGGCGCCGGGGGCCGTCGATCCGAAGATCGACATGAAGACGCCCGTCCGTGAGCAGGTGAACGCCCTCGATGGGGTGGCGTACTTCACGCTCCTCGCGCAGCTCATGAAGACGAATCCGCCGGCCGCCGCCGACGCACCGATGGTCGAGAAGCTCGCGAAGATCGGCGTCGTTCCGGGCAGCGATTTCGACGCGTCGAAGCTCGATCCGGCCGTGGTGGAGGGCATCAACGCAGCGCCCAAGCCCGCGCAGCACAAGATCATGACGTGGATGAAGGAGGGCATTCTCGCCGGCGACATGAAGCTCGAAGACGGCTGGCTCTTCACGACCAAGACCGGCCTCTACAAGACGGCGTACCGGCAACGGGCGCTGATTACGGCGATCGGTCTCGGGGCCAATCGGCCGCAGGACGCCGTCTACCCGACGTCCGAAGGTCCGGATCCGTTGCAGAGCTACAGCGGTGCGAAGAAGTACGTCATGCACTTCAAGAAAGGGGCGCTCCCACCCGTCAACGGCTTCTGGTCACTCACGATGTACACCGCGGCCTACTTCTTCGTCCCGAACGCGCTCAATCGCTACACGCTCAGCCAGCGCGACAAGCTCCAGACCAACCCCGACGGTTCCCTGGATCTCTACATTCAGCATGAGTCGCCTGGACCCGGGAAAGAGGCCAACTGGCTTCCTGCGCCGGCCGATCGCTTCATCCTGATGATGCGGATGTATTGGCCCGAGGAGAAACGTCCGTCGATCCTCGATGGGACGTGGAAGATCCCGCGGGTCCGCGAGGCCTCCTGACGGGGTCGGGCTCTCCGTCGTCAGTTGCTCTCGTTGCCCGCCTGATCTAGCAGCGAGCCATGCAGATCACGACCGGGACACGGGCGCTCGTGACGGGCGCCAACGGTGGGATCGGCTCGTCGATCGCCCGCGCTCTCCATGCCGCCGGGGCGACGGTGGTGGTGAGCGGCCGCCGCGCGGACGCCGTTCAGCCGTTGGCCAGGGAGCTCGGTGCGGCGATGCTCCTCGTCGATCTCGCGGACCGCTCCGCGGTGGCACGCTGCATGGACGAGGCAGGGCCGATCGACATCCTCGTCGCCAACGCCGCGCTGCCGGCCAGCGGGCCTCTGCTCGACTTCGAGCCCGAGCAGATCGACCGCGCACTCGATGTGAACTTGCGTGCGCCCATCTTCATGGCGCGCGCCGCCGCACGCGACATGCGCGCGCGGGGCCGAGGCCAGATCGTCTTCATATCGTCGGTGTCCGGGAAGGTCGCTGCACCAGGTACCAGCATCTACTCGGCGACGAAGTTCGGCCTGCGTGGCTTCGCGCTCGGGTTGCGGGAGGATCTGCACGGCACCGGCGTGGGCGTGACCACGATCTACCCGGGATTCATTCGCGACGCCGGGATGTTCGCCGACACGAAGGTGACCCTCCCGCGCGGCGTCGGTACGCGCTCACCCGATGAGGTCGCGAATGCGGTGATGCGTGCCGTCCGCGACAACCCCGCCGAGATCACGGTCGCAGCGTTCGAGCAGGCGTTCGGGGCGCGCCTCGCCGGCATCAACCACTCTCTGGTGACGTCCATCCAGCGTCGGCTGGGCGGTACCACGGTTGCCGAGCAGATTGCTGCGGCGCAGGCGCACAAGCGCTGACGACGCTTCGAAGGACGGGCCTGGCCGACTCGGTCAGCTCCCGACCAGCACCTCGAGCACCGACGCTTCGCCCGGCACGCCGATCCGCAGCGGAAACCCGTAGAACCCCGTGCCGCGGTGCACGTACATGCGGCTCGTGCCGTGCGCGAAGAGCCCGTGATCCGGCCACCGCGTCCGTGACAGCACCGTCCAATCGAGACCGAAGCTCACCAGTCCCAGCTGCCCGCCGTGCGTGTGTCCGGCCAGCACGAGATCGACCTCGCCGGGCGGCACGTGGGCGAAGGCGGCCGGGTTGTGCATCAGCAGGAGCCGCAGGAGGCCGTCGCGACGCGGATGGCGTGCGAACAGCCGCGCCAGATGCTCCGTGTGGTCGCGGGAGACCCAATCGGCGCCCACGATCTGCACGTCGCCCGCCGCGGTCGACGCGATGGCCTCGTCGTCGACCAGCAGACGGATGCCGTTGGCCGCGAGCCCGTGCCGCACCTCGCCCGGCGCCTCGTGGTCGTGATTGCCGAAGATGGCGAAGCAGCGGTCGGCCACCGGCTGCAGCGGCTCGAGGGCGCGAGCGAGCGCGCCGGGGCTCCCCTGGCTTTCCATGGTGAGGAAGTCGCCCGTCAGCAGGATGAGATCCGGGTCGTGTCGCACCAATCGCTCGATGCGGCGCTGCAGGCGATGCACCGGCTGCCACGGACCGAGGTGCGGATCGGCGATCTGCACGAGACGGAGCGGCCGGGACGTCACGACGACGGGGGCGGCGCGACGCCGGCGCTCGACGGTCAAGCGCGTGAGTGGCGGATGCTCCACGCCGTCGAGGGGGATGCGGACGACCTCTTCGACCGTGCGCATGGAGGTGAGCACCGACCCGGCTCCGACCAGCAACGGGAACAGATCGAGCCATCGGAGCGCCGCGAGCACGCCGTCGGCACCCGCCAGGGTCAGCACGCCACGCACGGGCAGGAGGACCAAGAGCCAGAGACCCGTGAGCGCTCCGGTGGCGATGAACGCCATGCCCGGGCGGGAGACGAGCCATCGAAAGGCCCGCGGCCGCAGCCGCGCCCGCACGAGCCCGACCAGATGCACGCACGCGGCGGCCATGCCGTAGGCGAATCCCGCGTGCAGCCACGAGGCGAACCGCTGGGGGAACAGCACCGCCAGCCGCTGGTCGAGGACGAGCGCCCCGGGGAGCGCCACGAGCAGGATGATGAACCCGAAGATGCCGTAGGCTCGCCCGCGGACGACCCACGCGTAGAGCGGAACGCCGATCAGCGACCCCAGGGCGAGCGCAGGGAGGGCCAGCGAGAGTGCTTCGGTCACGAGACGGTGGAGTGTACCGGACGCGCCAGCGGACGCTACCACGTTGACTTGCCGAGGCCCGTGCGTCATCTCCCGCGCGATGAAGCCGACCGTGCTTTGCCTCGTCGTCTGTGCGCTCGTGGCCGCCCCCGCCGCCTCCGAGGCCCAGGAGCAAACGCGCGAGCAGAAGCGCTGCATCACGCAGCTCCTCGAAGGCACTCTCAATGTTGCCAAGGAACAGGGCGAGACGAATCTTCGGTGCCTATCCCGTGCGAGCAGATTGCGCGACTTCTATCTGTCTGCCTGTCTCGCTGACTACTCCAAGGCGGTGGATGTCGCGTCGCTGCGAACGGCCGCAAACGCGCTCGAACTGTGCGCGCCGGCGCCGCCAGATTTCGGTTTGCCGGCGGCGTTCGAGCTGGCACTGACAGACGCAGCCGTCGTGCATGAGAAGGGCCTGCTCAACGATCTCCTGGGAGGCGACGCCGATGCGGCCATCATCCGCCGCTCGGACAACAAGGCGGGCGCCAAGTGTCAGGGACGGGTAGCAGAACGCACCGAGACGCTCATGGCCGCGCGCATGAATGCCTTCGCGGCTTGTGTCAGGAAGAAGCTCCGGAAGGCCACGGACGGCGGGGATCTCGCGGCCTGCATCGGGAGCGAGCTGCGGGGCGGCACCAGGAAGGCCGCCAAGAAGCTGCGGGCGGACGTCGGGCAGCGCTGTCAGGGCATCGACCTGGCGGAGGCGTTCCCCGGCCGCTGCGCCGACGCGAGCGGTGACGCGTTCGCCGACTGCCTCGTCGCGCGCACGGCCTGCAGGGCCTGTCGGCTCATGGGCACCGCGAGTGCCATCGACGTCGACTGCGACCAGGTCGACGACGGGACCGACAACGGCAGCTGCAGCTTCCCCGTGTCGCTGTCCGGCGATGCCATCCCGTTCGTCGGGGGTCCCGACGGACGGGTCGAAGGTGCCACCATCAGCATCGTCGAAGAGCCGTTGCGCCAGGTCGTCACCTCGGCGAACGGGGCGTTTCTCTTCGAGGATCTCGAGGAAGGCAACGAGGTCACGCTCGCGCTGGCACATCCCGACTACCATCCGATCCAGACGGGGACGATCCGGCTCGGTGCCTCCGGCGCGAGCCGCGTCACGTTCCAGGCGGTGACGTACACGGTGTACGACCTGCTCGCCGAGCTGCTCGACGTCGTCCCCGACGAGGCCAATCGCTGCCAGATGGTCACCACCGTGACGCGCGTCGGCAAGTCCATCTACGATCCCGGTGCGCACGGCGAGGACCTCACCACGGTCACGCTGGCGCCGCCGCTGCCGGCGGAGCACGGGCCCATCTACTTCAACTCGTCGGTGCTCCCCGACCCGACGCTCGTCGAGACCAGCGACGACGGCGGCGTGCTGTTCATCCAGGTGCCGCCGGGCGAGTACGTTTGGACCGCGCACAAGCCGGACGTGCTCATCTCGCGCGTCAAAATGAAGTGCCGCGTGGGCTTCCTCGTGAACGCCTCCCCGCCCTGGGGGCTGCAGGCACACTGAAGCGGCGGCCTAGCCGAGGGCCTTGCGGATCTTCTTCACCAGCTCCTGGCGCTCGGCGCCGGGAAGCGCGAGCCGTCGCTCGGCCAACGGGCGCACCCAGATGGGGTGCTGGGGCTCGGGGTCGTCGGTGTAGCGCGGCGTCACGTGCCAGTGGACGTGCCGCAGCATGTTGCCGAGGCACGCGTAGTTGATGCGCTCGGGCGACAGCTCCCGCCGCAACGCCGCCGCCACGCGTGCGACGTCGTCCCAGAGCCGGCCCTGCCGCTCGAACGACAGCGCCGCCAGGTCTTCCTGGTGGTCCTTCACATACAGGATGCAGTAGCCGCGATAGGCCTGCTCGTCGGCGAGCGTGACGTACGATTCGGACAGCTCCGCCACGAAGTCGGCGTTGCGGCCGGCCTTGATGGCGGCGACGCGATCGCACCCGATGCAGCTCACGACGCGGTGACTATCAGGCCGCCGTCGCCCTGAAAACCGCGACCTGGGCTCAGCGTGTGAGTCGGGCGGCGACCGCCTGCCGGAGATCGTTCGCCGCCGCGGTCACGGCCTCGCGCAGACACTGCTCCTCGAGCTCGCGTGTCTCCCGCTCGACCGAGGTCGAAAGCACGTAGCGGCGCTCGCGCTGTGCCCGCCCCCGCGCGCAGGCGAGCATGACGCCCGAGCGGGCATCGACGGCGCAGATCTCGGCGCTGGCACCGAGCGAAATGCCGTTGCCGGGCACGAAGAGCATCGGCACGAGCGCGATGTAGGTGGCCGCGAGAACGTTCGCCCCGCTGCCGTCCGCGACGCCCGTCTGGAGGAGCAACGCCACGTCGCGTTGAAACCGGGCCGCCGCGCTCCGGAGCGCGTCCACCGTGTCCACGCGATCCCTGTCCCTGCGCACCGTGCTCGTCGGCATAGAGGTCACGTCCGAGAACGGCGGCTGACGCAACGCCGCCAGCGCGGCCTCGAGGACACCCGTCCGATGGTACTCGCTGAGCCCGGCTTCCATCCATGCCAGCCCGGCCGACACGGGTGGCCGAACCGTGACCTTGGTCGCGTAGGCGTCGGCGATCCGGTCGGGCGGGATGTCGCCGAGTCCGGGCAGCAGCGTCCGCTCGAGCGTCAAATACGGTGGCGAGACGCGCGTCATGCAGCCGCTTGCGGCCGAGAGCAGGAGCAGCGCGCACGGGAGGACGATCCACCGCATCGTCTCCGTGTAGCAAGGCGAGCGGGCCGGCTGCTAGGGTCGCCGCATGCGCCGCAGCGAAACTCGCATCCTCGCCACCCACGCCGGCAGCCTGCCGCGGCCGAAGCCGCTGGTCGAGCTCTTCACCCGCGCGAGCCGCGGCGAGCCCGTCGATGCGGCCACGCTCGCCGAGCAGGTCCATGCGGCCACGGCCCGCGCCGTCGAGAAGCAGCTCGCCGCCGGCATCGACGTGGGCAACGACGGCGAGCAGCCGCGCGAGAGCTTCTTCACGTACGTGCGCACGCGCATGTCGGGCTTCGGCGAGCCGAGCCAGCGTCCGATCATGAGCGACCTCACGCGCTATCCGACCTTCATCGAGCGCATGATGCTGGAGCTCGGCAGGCCGCAGGTGAGCCTGCTCTCGGCCCCGAAGGCCGTGGCGGAGGTGCGCTACGTCGACCCCGCCCCGCTCGCTCGTGAGCTGGACGACTTCCAGGCGGCGCTCTCCGTGCACACGCCCACCTTCACCGACACGTTCTGGACGGCCCCCTCGCCGGGCATCGTCGCGTGCGCCATGCAGAACGCGCACTACCCGTCGCTGGACGCCTACGTCGACGCGGTCGCCGATGCGCTGCAGGTCGAGTACGAGGCCATCGTCGCGCGCGGCCACGTGCTGCAGATCGACGCGCCCGATCTCGCCATGGAGCGCCACACGCTCTTCGCCGGCCGGCCGCTCGACGACTTCCTGCGGTTCGTCGAGCATACCGTGCGCGCGCTGAACCGTGCCCTGGCGCGCGTACCGCCGCACCGCGTCCGCCTGCACGTCTGCTGGGGGAACTACGAAGGTCCGCACACCGACGACGTCGAGCTGGCGCCGCTGCTCCCCCTCGTCTACGCGGCGCGCGTGGGCGGACTGGTCCTGTCCATGGCCAATCCGCGCCACGCGCACGAGCACCGGGTGCTCGCGCGTCATCCCCTGCCCGACGATTGGGTCCTCGTCGCGGGCGTGATCGACACGACGACCAACTACGTCGAGCACCCCGAGGTCGTAGCGGATCGGCTCGAGACGGCCGCACGCGTCACCGGCGATCCGCATCGCGTGCTCGCGGGCACCGACTGCGGATTCGACACCTCGGCGGGCCTGGGCCAGGTCGCGGACGAGATCGTCTGGCTGAAGCTGCGCGCGCTGGCCGACGGCGCCGCCCTCGCGTCGCCCCGCCTGTTCTGACCCAGCAGGTCGCTGCTACGGGGCCGCCGGTGCGACGGACACGGGCGGGCCGCCGATCTGTGTGCCGTAGAGCGTCAGCTCGTGAATGTCGACCCTGCGCGACCATTCGGGGCTGATCATCACGCTTCGCACGGCACCGATGCGAATGCCCAGCGGCATCGTCACGCGGCGATGGTCCACACGGTACGACTGGAACGGTGGAATGGCATCATGCGCATGTCCGACGCGCCGCCACTTCGCCTGCTTGAGACTCCCGCGCACCACCCATTCATCCGGATAGCCGAGCAGGTGCGCACCCAGCTCCAGCGACACGCCGGTAAGCGACCACACGCCCTCGAGCTCGATCTCGAGCGCATCGTCCGGACCCGGCGCATCCATGCGCCAGTGCGTCGCGAGATCGCCGTCCGCCGCGGCCGTCTGTCCCGAGACGAGACGCCATGCCGCACGCGGAATCTGCGGGCCCTGAACGACCGCCGCCGTGCGGACGCCGGGGACACGGATGATGACCGTCCGGCCGATGCGCTCGCGCGTGAGCGCGGAGTTCGCCATGAGGTGGCGGAGCATGCGCTGCGGTCTCGAGATCCGATCCAGGTGCAGGAGCACGTAGTCGACGCCGACGTCGGCCAACGCGATGATCGCGCCCGCCTGCGGAAACGAGGACACCACCGGCAACTGCACCCCCCGGGGGGCATAGCCGTTCACCAGCGCCCGCCGATGCCGGAGCGCGGCCACCATGTACGTGGCGTCGGTGTCGGCGTCCCCGGCGGGAACCTCGAAGACCGTCGTCCCGGGCGGCTGGCGCGCGAGCCAGCGATAGATGGCCGGCGGCTCGACGACCTCCGGCATGGGCGTCAGCGGCGTCCACCGTCCGAACATGGGCGACTCGATCAGGGCGAGCGCCATCATCGAGACGCCCACCAAGGCCGTCGTCGTTCGGCCCCGACAGCGCTCGAGCAGCGCCGCCGTCGCGAGACCGCCCGCCACGGCCATGAACACGCTGGCATCCATGCGGACCGACAGCAGCACCGCGACCGCCGCCGATCCGACCGCCGCGATGGTCGCCCATGCCCACCTCCGTCCAGACGCGGCGAGCGCCGCCACGACGAGAAGGACCGGCAGCAGCCCTCGCGGCGGCACGCCGGCGGGCGGCCGGACCGCGCCGCTCGCCAGGGTCGTGAGATCGGCCAGCGCTCCCCGTCCCCAGCGCTCCAGGGTGGACGTGGCGATCGTCACCGGCGCCAGCTCTTCGTAGGCGGCGTAGCGAGGACCGTACGACGCGACGAGCAGACCTCCCCCCAAGGCGAGCGCGGCCGCCGTCGCGAGCCAGGCGCGCACGGGCGTTCGCCGGGACATGAGGAGTCCGACGAGCCACGGAACCAGCACGATCGGCAGCGCGGCACCGTGCGCGACGCCCGAGTGGCCGTGGAGCACGACCAGCGTGGCCAAGCACGCGGCCGAACGCCACGTCGGGCGGTCCAGGCACGCGAGCGTGGCGTAGAGCAGAAACGGCAGCCACAGCGTGGCGAGCGAGAAGACGTCCGCCCGTGCGGCCGCACGCTCCGGCGCGCCGACGACCATGACGAGCGCGACCACCGCTGCCAGCGGAGCGCCGGTCAACCGGAGCACGACGAGAAAGGTGCCGAGCCCGGTGAGCACGTACGACGCCAAGTAGACGACGTTGAATCCGATCAGCGGATTGTCCGTGGCGGCGTTGATGGGGGCCGCGAGCGCACCGAGCGCGAGACCGGAGTCGGAGAACGCCAGCGCGTGGCGCAGCGGGTGAAAGACCGTCGCCTCGAACACCGTGCGCGGATCGTCGTAGAGCCGCCGGCCGCCCTCCGTCACGGTCCAGAGCGCCAGCTTCGCATCGGCGCAGCCGCCGGCGCACCGCGGAGTCGGCGTGACGATGACGCGGTCGACGTATCGCCCGAGCGGCCAGGTCGCCGCGACGGCCGCCCCGAGCGCCAGCGCCGCCGCCACGGCCACCCATCCCCCGCGCATGCGCGACGTCACGCCGGCGGGGACGCGAGCGCGCGCTCGATCCAGCGTCGGTACGACTCGAGCGGAAGGGCACCGGCAATCGGTACGTCGTTGCCCGCGAGCAGCACCGACGGGACGCCGTTGACGCCGAGGCGGATGGCCTCGTTGTGCTGGTCCACGGTGACCCGCAGGACCTCGGGATCGGCCGCCAGCGCCAGCTCCGTGCGCGGCAGCCCCGCTTCGTCCCAGATGGCTGCCAGCGTGTCGGCATCCGTGATGTCACGGTTCTCGGCGAAATACGCGTGCAAGAGCCGCGCGTGGACGTCGTCGAAGGCGGGCTTGCCGAGCACGGCCGCAGCCTTCGCGACGAGATGGGGCGGAACGCTGTGCGACGGCGGTCCCACCTCGGTCGCCCAGACGCGGAACGTGCCGCCGTCTGGATCGGCGGCCGGCCGGAGCCACGAGCGCGTATAGGCGCGGAACTGCTCCAAGGTGCGCGTCGGGTCGGGCCGCGGCCGGAGCAGATAGCTGCGCCATTCCAACGCGACGCGTCCCGCGAACTCCGTCTCGAGTCGCCGCAAACGCACGGCGGCGTTGTAGCACCACGGGCAGAGGTAGTCGGACCACACGATGAGCCGCACCTGCTCGGGCATCAGCGGGTCACGATCGGGTGCTCTTCACATAGGACCAACGAGGAGCGGGCGAGGTCGATGAAGCGCTGCTCGTCCTCGTACAACGCTTGGCTCGCAGCCCGCCCCTCCGGGGTGGCCAGGGCCGCACCGAGATCGTCGAAGTGATCCCACCACAGCTCCGCGAACCCGTCGTACGGCTCGGTGGTACCGCGGCTCGCGCGTAACGCGTCGTTCTGCGGGGTGTCGAGCGCGTGCGTCTGCACGTAGCGACGGATCCGCAGCAGCTCGGCGTGGCGCGCGACGAGCGGCCCGTGCGTCTCCCGCCAGTAGCGCTGGAACTCGGGGCGCGACAGGCGTGTGAGGCGCCGCAGGCAGAAGACGAGCTTCACCACGTCAAGACTCCACGGTGACGCCGCGCCAGAACGCGATGTGGTCCTTGATGCTCGCGGCGGCGGACTTGGGCTCGGGATAGTACCAGGCGGCGTCGCGATTGACCTCGCCGTTCACCACGACGTCGTAGTAGCTGGCGACGCCCTTCCATCCGCAGGTGGTGTGCGTGCTGCTCGGCTGGAGGTGCTCGCGCCGAACGGCGTCGGGCGGAAAGTAGTGGTTGCCCTCGACCATCTCGCAGCGCTCGCTCTCGGCTATGGTTGCGCCCTTCCAGACGGCCCGTGCCATTCCCGCGACCCTAGCGCGTTCGATGGGGTCCCGAAAGACGTGCCGGGTCGAACGGCCGCACCATCCGACTCGGTCGGTCGGCTTGACAGCGGGCCCTCGGTCGCTCACGCAAGGAGGACATGCGGCGTTCGCGCGTTCTCCTCTCCATTCTGGCGCTGCTCGTCGTCGCGGGCGTGCTCGGGTGGCGGTACCAGAGTCAAATCATCGGCCGCGCCGCTGAGTGGTATCTGACCTGGCAAGCGTCGCGGGAGGCGAACGAGAACGACGTCACGCATCGGCGCTCGGTCGTGACCACGGTCAACCGCCAGCTCCTCATGCCGCCGCCGCCGGATGCCTGGGTTCCCGAGCTGTACGAGGTGATCACGCTGGTCGCGCGCCGCGTGGCCGTGGGTGAGATGTCGTTCGCCTGGATGGCGCACCTCTATACGTCGTACCAGCGCGATCTCGCCCTCGAGCGGCCGGGAGGCACGCCACGCCGATCGTTCGACGAGGTGCGAGCGCAGATCGATCGCTACGTCGAGTTCTACGCCATCCAGAAGCGTCCGGACGTCAAGGGCGTCACGATGGACGACCTCCTCGGCACCGGCGACGACGTGATCACGCTCGAAGAGATCGAAGAGGCGGAGCGCACGGGCCGCGAGATCGATCTGCGCACGCGCGGCGCGCACTGACCCGCGGCGCGGTCAGTGGGTGCCCGCATGCCGCTCGAGATACGCCAACAGCGTACGCTCCTCGTCCGGCGCGAGCCACGGAATGCCGCGCTGGTGGAAGAGCAGACGCATGCGGTCCACTTGGACCTTCCACATCGCCGCGGTCATCAGGCTCGGCGCGTAGAGCCGGTGACAGCCGCCACACCGGGCCGAGAGGAGACGCGCCCCCGGCGAATCGGGCTCCGGCAGCTCCGCGCTGCACGCCGCCAGCACGGCCGCGCAGGCCAGGCTCAGGACGCGGAGTCGCACGTCTGCCGGCAGTAGGCGACCTGGCCCGGAGCCTCGGCCACGCCCAGCTCGAGCGCCAGGAGGTGGCGCCCTCCCACGCTGGCGGCCAGCGCGTCGCGCAACCGTGCGAGCAGGTACGCTGCCAGCTCTTCCGCCGAGCTGTGCACGATCGGCAGGAGCCGAACGTCGGCCTTGGGAAACGTGAAGCGGTCTCCGGTTTCCGTCGTGACGGACACGGTGCCGCCCTCTTCGCCGACGGTGAGGCAGTCGCTGTGAGCAGGCAGCACGACGCGCTCGTCCAGCTCCTCGCAGAGCGATTTCGCGATGCGCTTCACCACGCCGAAGTCGAGCACGTACCCGTCCGGTCCGAGCGCCGCCTCGACGCGCACCGACACCTGGTAGTTGTGGCCGTGCAGCGGCTCCCGAAACCCGGGGTACGCGATGAAATGCGCCGCGGCGAACTTGAGGTAGTCCTTGGACACGACCACGCTGTAGCGCTGCGGAGCGGTCACGAGGGCGTTAGACCGGCTGCTCCGCCACGTGTCAACGCCGCGCGCAGCATCGTCACCGCGGTGTAGACTGCGACACCCAGCACGAGAACGCGCACGGCGCCCAGCGTCAGCGACTGCACGAGGGACGCGGCAACCAGGACCGCCGGGATGCCGCCGAGCGTGAGACCCACCGCCACCGGCGCTTCGTAGGCGCCGCGCGTGACGAAGCGCCAACCCGCCACCGGCATGAGAAACGCACACGACCCCATCATGATGGGAAACGCCGCCTTGGCGTTCATGCCGAGCAGGGTGACCAGCAGCATGCACGGGGCATAGAGGCCGACGCCGATCGTCATGAGGGCGCCCAGCACGAAGTTCCCCGCAATGCCGATCGCGAGCGCGGCGCCGGACAGCGATCGGGCCTCCTCGCCGCCCACGGCACCCGCGAGGATCTGCCGCAGCATGAAGGCGGAGGCGACGAGCAGCGCCATCCCCATGCCCGCCTGCACGCGGGTGCGATTCCAGCCCGCCACTCGACCCGCACCGATCCAGGCTCCAGCCATGGATGCAGCGACCATCGTGGCGAGCGTCCACGGACCGACCTCGACGATGGCGATGAAGATGAGCGCCTGCGCGACCGACGGCAGCGCGTGGCCGACGTTGAGCGTCCCCGGAATGACGCGATCGGGAACGAGTCGGAGCGCGCGGAACGCCGCGGTGGTCGGTGCGAACGATCCGACGCCGAGGGTGTCGAAGAAGTTCGTGACGGCCCCGATGGCGAGACTCGTCCACAGGGGGCTGCTCGCCGCGGCGAGCGGGTCCGCCGATCGCGGCCTCGCCGTCCACAGGACCCGCGCCCAGCCGATGGCGAACGTGACCGCCAGGAGTGCCAGCGCCGCGAGCAACGCCGTCGTCGCGTCGATCACGGCCGTTCACGCAGGACGAGCTCGAGCGGCCGGCTGCCCGATCCCGCGAGCGCGCGTACGACGGCGGCCCGGCACGAGGCATCGACGAGCGCGATCACGGCCCCGCCCGCCCCGCCGCCCGTGAGCTTCGCACCGAGCGCGCCCGCCAGGCGCGCGGAGGCGACCCGCCGTTCGACGTCGGGCGACGACACGCCCAGCTCGGCCAGCAGGGTCTGGTTGCGATCGAAGGCGCGACCGAGTGCGACGAGATCGCCGCGGCGGAGCGCCTGCACGCCCTCGTCGACGACGACGGCCACGGCGTCGAAGAGCACTTCGTGGCGCGCCGGATCGGCCTGCCACCGCTCGCGCAGCCCGCCCACCGCGGCGCCCGTGCTGCGCGCCGTGGCGCCGAGCCCGATCACCAGCGGGACGGGTGCGCCGAGCACCACGGCCTCGATCGCCGGCGGCTCGCCGCGCACGAACCGAAACGCCGAAGCCATGGTCGCCGCCGCCGGATCGATCCCCGACGGCGTGCCGTGAAAGATGCCCTCGAGCGTGCGCCCGTGTGCGATCTCCTCGGGGGTGCCGAGCACGCGACCGGCCGCCGATGCCAGGGCGCGGAGCACGGCCACGCAGAGCGCGGCCGAGCTGCCGAGGCCCTGGCCGGGGGGAATCTCCGAGCGGATACGAACCACCCAGTCCGCGGGCTCAAGGCCGACGAGGCGGGCGGCCGCAGCCACCAGATCGATCCCACGCGCGTCCGCGGCGACGTCGCTCGCGAGCGCTGGGCCCGCACCACGGACCACCTCGGCTTCGAGCCCGATCGGCAGCCCGCTCGCTACGGCGGGACGGCCGTAGACGACCACGTGCTCGCCGAGGAGGATCACCTTTCCCCCGGCGCGCCCGCGCGCGGGGGCGTCGGTCACGTGGCGGTGTTGCGCGTCGCCTGCAGCAACGCCCGGGCGCGATCGATCTTCACTTCGCCGCCCTCGATGAGTGCGCGGCGCAGCTCCTCCGCTTCGTCCCCGCGCGCACCCGCGGCGTGCGAAACGGCTCGCGCATGCAGCGCCATGTGGCCCTTCTGGATGCCTTCGGTGGCGAGCGCGCGCATGGCGGCCATGTTCGACGCCAGCCCGACGGCCGTCATGACCGCGGCCAGCTCGCGGGCGCTGGCGACGCCGAGCATGCGCAGCGCCAACCGCACGCGCGGGTGTGATTCGACGGCCGGGCCGACGGTCGAGATTCCCATCGGAAGCTCGAGGCTGCCGACGAGGTGCCCGTCCTCGATCGCCCAGCGCGAGAGCGATCGGTACGAGCCGTCGACGCACGCGTAGGCGTGCGCGCCGGCTTCGATCGCGCGCCAGTCGTTCCCGGTGGCGACGGCCACGGCGTCGATGCCGTTCATGATGCCCTTGTTGTGCGTCGCGGCACGATACGGATCGGCCCATGCGAACTCGTAGGCGTAGAGCATCCGCTCGGCGACCTCTTCGCCCGGGACGCCGTCTCGCCCGAGCGCCGCCGTGGGCACGCGGACGGAGGCGCGGGCGAGCCGTCGGTCCGCGAGGTTCGAGAGAATACGCAGACACGCTTCGCCCTGCGCCAGCTCCGCCACGCGCGGGGCGAGCTGCTCGACCAGCGAGTTGACGGCGTTGGCACCCATGGCGTCGCCCGTGTCGACGAGGACGTGCACGACGATCATCGTCTCGCCGCGTGGCGTCTCGACGAGCCGCACCTCGATGTCCCGCGGACCGGCGCCGCGACGGCACAGGCCGGGCGTCAGCTCGTCGGCGCGGGCCAGGAGCTCGGCGCGTGCCTGACCGAGCCGCGCGACTGCCCGCGGCACGTCCTCCACGCGCACCAGCTGGATCTGTCCGATCATGGCACCGGGGTCGGCTTCGGCCTTGAAGCCGCCACCCGCGCGCGCCACCAGCGCCGCATTGGACGCCGCGGCGACCACCGACGGCTCCTCGACCGTCATGGGCACGACGTAGTCGCGGCCGTTGATCTGGAAGTTGAGGGCCACGCCGAACGGCAGGGCGAACGTCCCGACGGCGTTCTCGATCATGATGTCCGCGGTCTCGAGCGGCAGCGCATCGTGGGCCGTGAGCACGGCCATCTCGGCACGCGAGAGGCCGAGCGCCTCGCCCAATTTCTGCTGCCGCTCCTCGACGCTCAGCGTGTAGAACGCCGGGATTCTCGAACTGCTCATTCGCCTCCTCCGAGCTTCATCCAGGTCTCGAGCATGGGGCCCGTGACGAACGGGACGCGCCCCAACGTAGCCAGATCGCGCGCGCCGGTTAGTAGCATGGCCGTGCGCAATCCATCCACCAGCCCGGCGACGAACTTCCGAGCCCCTTCCGTGCCCCCCGCCGTATAGGCCCGGAAGACGGGTAGTGCCACCCCGGCAGCGACGGCGCCCAGCGCGATCACCTTCGCGACATCGAGGCCGCTGCGGATGCCGCCGCTCGCGATGCAGGATAGACCAAGGCCCCGGACACCGAGGACGGCCGCGGCCGTCGGAATGCCCCACTCGGCGAACTCGCTTCCCAGCGCATGGGCGGCCGGGTCGCCACGCAGCGCCTCCACCTTTACCCAGGAGGTGCCTCCGGCGCCGGACACGTCGATGGCCCGCACGCCGGCGTCGCGTAGCCGCTCGGCCGTCGCACGCGAGATGCCGCAGCCCGTCTCCTTCACGACCACGGCGCACGGTAGCTCCCGCACGAGCCGCGCGATGGCGGCGAGCCCCCCGCGGAAGTCACGGTCACCGCCCGGCTGGATCAGCTCCTGGGCCGGGTTGCAGTGCAGGCATACCGCATCGGCGTCGATGGCACGTACCAGCCGCTCGACGTCGGCCGTCGCGAGCTGTGCGGCCTGCACGACGCCCAGATTGGCGAGGACGAGCGCGGTCGGCGCGTGGGCGCGAACCTCGAACGTCGAAGCCAGCGTGGGCTCTCGCTGCATGGCACGCTGCGAGCCGAGCCCGAACGCGATCCCGTGGGCCTCGGCGACCATCGCCAGGTCGCGGTTGATGGCGGTGGCCTCCGACGTGCCGCCGGTCATGCCGGTGATCAGCAGCGGCGCCCGCAGCGTCTTGCCGAGCAGCGTCGTCTCGGTGGAGAGGTCGCTCGTCGCCAGCTCGGGCAGCGCCTCGTGCACGAGATCGACCTCGTCGAGCAAGGTGGTCTTCCGCTGGTACTCCACCTCGCCGTCGGCGCAGAGCTCGAGGTGCGCACGCTTGCGCTCGCTGATCCCGTCAGGCAACGCGAACTCCTTCGCGCGCGATCTCGAGTGGCAGCAGGACGAAGCCCGCGTCGCGCCACGCCGCCCGCAGGGCCTCGGCTTCGGCCGGGGACCGGGCGAAGGCGATCGCGCAATCGCCCGCGCCGGCACCCGACGGCTTGGCGGCGATGCCGAGCCTCTGCGCCACGTCCATCAGGCGGCGGAGTGCCGGGGTCACGATGGGAAGATCCAGATCGCGTCCGACGACTTCGAGCAATACCCCCGCTCGAGCCACCGCGACGCAGAAGTCCTCGGCATCGTCGCGCATGGCCGCATCGGCAGCCGCTTCGGCGGTGGTGCCGAGCTCGGAGAGCGAGGGACACGTGCCTACCTGCGCGAATCTGGCGACCAGCGGCAGCGTGTGAGCGGACGTTCCGCTCCAGGCCACCACCAGCTCCAGCCCATGCGGCAGGAGCGACGGCGCCACCTTGAGGTCGCCGTCCGCACGGCGTACCTCGACGACCCCACCTCCGACCGCCGCCGCGACGTCGCCACCGCTTCCGTAGCCGCCCTGGAAGCGCGTGTGCGCCTCCAGGGCCGCCGCGCGGACCGCCGCCACCAGGACCACCTTTGGGTTCAGGGCCGCCCATACCCATTCCGCTAGGACCACCACCTGGACCACCAAAGCCGCTACCGCCTCCTGGAGCACCGTGCTGTCCTCCAATGCCCGGACCTCCGGGTCCACCTGGCCCACCGCCGTGGCCTTGGGGTCCGCCGAAACCAGGTTTTCCAAAGCCCTGTCCCGGACCCCCTTGTTGTCCCCCACCAGGACCGCCTGGACCAAATCCGCCCCCAGGCCCACGAGGTCCTCCACCGGGACCTCCGGGTCCGCCTGCCGGACCGCCTAGTCCTGATTTTCCAAACCCGCCCGGTCCGCCAAACCCCTGCTCAGAACGATTAAACCCGCCGGCTGAAGCACCATCGCCTGATTGGAACGGCAAAGAAGGTTTTCCGTAAGATGAAACATCCGATCCGCCTTCAATATTCACCGTTGTCTCACCCGTGGCGGGGGCATTCACGCTGACGCTGGTGCCTTCAGCGGTACTTTCCGACCCGCTTGAAGTTTCCCCCGATGAATAATAAACATCGCTTGACGATTCTTCGGAAGAAGACCCTGTCGATTCACTTGAATCCATAGAATCAAGCTGCATCATCAACTGACGAATGGCTTCCTCATGCTGGCGGATTTGGGCTTTGATAGCTTCCTGATCGGAACTTTCCGCCGAAGCCATCTGAGGAATGAACCAAAAAATAAGCGATAACATCATGAACCTTACCGTGATTTTTTTCATACGTTCCTCCGCCGGTTATTCCGTAATGATCGGCTATTCGCCGATTACCTTGACCAACACCCGCTTGTCCCGTTTCCCGTCAAACTCAGCATA
>Ga0187893_10005933_pt1 | contig 21353 bp, 18 predicted proteins | sample MA1701074metaG_FD_139574 | JGI IMG/M metagenome (GOLD analysis project Ga0187893, IMG submission 139574) | White microbial mat communities from a basaltic lava cave in the Kipuka Kanohina Cave System on the Island of Hawaii, USA - MA170107-4 metaG ...
AGATGCAGCGCGCGCGCCGACGCCACCGTGCTCTTCCCGCTGCCGGCCGCCCCGCGCACGAGGAACTGCCCCTCGGTGGGCAGGTGCACCAGCGTCTCCTGCGCCGAGGTCAGCGCCGGACCTGCGCGCTCCATCGTTCTCGCTCCTCCCGGCCTTCCGCGCGTTTCAACCGTCGAGCCGGCGCAGCGCGGCCTGCGCGGCGCCGCGATCCTCCGGCGAGAGGTCGCTTCGACCGAGCAGCCGCAGCAGCACCGCGCGGGCGGCGGCCGGCTCGCGCGCGTCGACGAGCGTCTCGGCGAGCAGCACGAACGCGCGCGGCTCGCAGCCGGGCAGGCTGGTCGCCGCCTCGAGGTGGCTGCGCACGAGATCCGGGCGCTTCACGAACCACGCTGCGAGCGCCGCCTGCAACTGCACGTCGGGCGAGCGGGGCCGCAGTTTCGCCGCCGCGAGCAGTTCGGCCAGCGCCTTCTCGTGCTCGCCCCGTTCGCCGTAGAGGGCGCCGAGCAGGTGGCGGACGTGGCTCGTCCCGGGCAGGCGCCGGGCGAGGGGCACGAGACGGGCGATCGCCGCCTCGTGCTTCCCCTGGTCGGCGAGGAGCGTCGCCAGCGACGCCTCCTCCGCGTCGGCGATGTCGCGGTAGGGATCGGGGCGTCCGCTCGCCTCGTCGTCCGGATCGTCTCCGGTCAGGGACGCCACGTAGCCCAGCCCGCCGAACGCCTGCAGCTCCTCGTCGGTGAGTTGCTGCTCCTGCGCCGAAAGCGCCTCTCCGCGGCCGTCGCGCAGGTGATGGATGCGATGGGTGAGCGCCTCGACCACCTCGGGGTGGTCGGAAGCGACGTCCCACCGCTCCCCGGGATCGGAGCCCACGCGCCACAGGTGCGGCTCGGCGCCGAGCACGAGCTTCCACTCGAGCGTGCGCACTCCGTAGAGCGGGGCGAAGTCGAACGCGCGCCGCGGGTAGAGCGACTCGAGGTAGGCGTCGCCCGGCTCCATCTCGGCGCCGCGCAGGGCCGGCACGAGGGAGCGGCCGTCGAGCCCGGGAGGCGCCGAGACGCCGCAGAGCTCGAGCAGCGTCGGCATCACGTCGGCGAGCGCGGCGACGAGGCCGCCCACGCGGCGCGGGGCGGCGCCCGGCAGGCGCACGAACAGCGGCACGCGCTGCGTGGCGTCGTGCACGAGCATCCCGTGGGTCGATTCGCCGTGCTCGCCGAGCGACTCGCCGTGGTCGGCCGTGACGACGACGATCGTGCGGTCGAGCCGGCCGCCTGCGCGCAGGGCGTCGAGCAGGCGGCCCACGGCGAGGTCGGCGAGATGGACCTCCGCGGCGTAGGGGTCCCCGAAGCGCCGCTCGAGCTCGGCGGGAGCGCGGTAGGGACGGTGCGGATCGTAGAAGTGGACGAAACCGAAGAAGGGCTCCGGCCCCGGCAGCAGCTGCAGAGCCGCGTTCGCCACGGCGTCGGCCTGCCGCTCGTGCTCCGGGCCGGTGGTGACGACCAGCCCCTCGACGTCGTAGCGGTCGAAGCCCTGGTCGAGCCCGAATCGCGGCAGGAGCACCACGCTCGCGATCGCCGCGAAGGTGCGCCAGCCCGCCTCGCGCAGGGTTTCAGCGAGGGTGACGGCCGAAGGCGGCAGCGTGTAGGCCGAGTTGTCGCGCACGGAGTGGCGCGCCGGGTCGAGCCCCGTCAGCAGCGTGGCGTGGGAGGGCAGCGTGAGCGGGACCGGCGCGATCGCCGTCTCGAACACGATCCCCTCGCGCGCGAGCCGCGCGAGCGCCGGCGTGCGCTCCTCCGCAGCGCCGTAGGGCGCGAGCGAATCGGCGCGCGTCGTGTCGAGGGAGATCAGGAGCACGTTGCGCGGCGGGGGCGCCTCGGCGGCGCGCGATCGCGACGGCTCCTCGCGCGCGCATCCCGGCGCGGCCCCCGCGACGAGGACGGCCGCCAGCGCCGCGACCCGCCCGCTCACGCCCCTTCCTCCTGCCAGACGCGCAGCGGTGCGTCGTCGGGGGCGGCGAAGAAGAACGGGACGAACGGCTCGGCGTCGGCCACCTCGCCGGCGTGCGCGGGCGGAGGATCGGCGCGCGCGAGCACGAGCGGCCCGGCCAGGCGCGCCTGCCGCCCGGCCTCGCGGCCGCCGCCGATCTCGAAGCGCGAGACCAGCTCGTGCACCTCGATCGCGAAGCGGCGGGTGGTGCCCGGCTCGAGTCGCAGCCGGAACGGCGCGTCGGGCCCGCCCTCGGCCGGGCGCGCCGCCCCGCCGCCGCTCTCGCCGCCGAGCGGCTGGAGGATCGTGCGTCGCGCCCAGGTCGGCGCGTGGACGACCAGCTCGCACGGCACGTCGCTCGTCGCCAGCAGCTTGGCCCGGCGGGGGTAGGAGCCGGGCGACGGCTGCGACCAGTTGGTCGCGAGCGACAGCTCGACCGTCCCGCGCGCGACCTCGAGGCGTCCCTTCGCGTCGATCAGCAGGTGCACCTCGACGAGGGCCGGCCTGCGCACCGCGAAGACGAGCTGCGGCACGAGCGCGAGCCCGCGCGGGCCGCTCGAGCCGCAGCAGTTCAGGTCGGTCCGGTAGCGCCGCGGTCCGGCCAGCGGCGTGAAGTAGCAGAAGGCGCCGCCGTCGGGGCGCTGCGCCGCGAGGAGGTGGTTCCAGGCCGCCCGCTCGAACGGCGCCAGGAAGCGCCGCTCGCCGGTGAGCCGGAACAGCCCGGCGCAGAGCTGCATCCAGGTGACGAGCGCGCAGGTTTCGGAGAGGTCGCCCACCGACGGGACGGTGCCGGGCGCGCGGAAGTGCTCCTCGAAGGAGAGGCCCCCGGTCAGCAGGAGCTGGCCGCGCACGACGTCCTCGAACGCGAGCTTCGCGGCGTCGGCGTGCGCCTCCTCGCCGGTCGCGCGCGCGAGGTCGAGCAGGCCGCACAGGCACGAGAGCATCTCGTACGCCTTGCCGTTGGCGATCTCGTGCACTCCGCGCCCGGCGCGCAGCGCCGCCGCGATGCGCGGCCCCCCCTCGGCGTCGAGGCGCTGCGCGATCCAGCGCGCGAATTCGAGGAACCGCTCCTCGCCGGTGGCGCGGTGCAGTCCTACGATCGCGACCAGGACGCTGCCGGCGGCCATCCCGGCATGCGTCGAGACGCGCGGGGAAAGCAGGTCGAGCGGACCGTGCCGGAACGTGCGCACGAGCAGGTCGCCGGCCCGTCTCGCGCACTCGAGGCTGCGTTCGTCGCCGAAGGCGCGATGGTGCGAAAGGAGGCCGATCAGGACGTACTTGTGCACCCAGACGTCCCAGCCGGTGAAGCGCTCGCCGGGCAGGTGGGTGCCGAGATAGCCGTCCTCCTCCTGCGCGGAGCGCAGCGCCGAGGCCACCCGCTCGATCTTCGCGGCGAGGCGCTCGTCGGTGGCGCGCTCGAACTCGCCGCATGCCGCGTCGAGCCACTTGCCCGCGTGCTCGCCGATCCACGGGTGGGTGCCGGGCCGGCGCAGGAAGCCGGAGAGAAGCGCCTCCTCGTCCCTCGCGAGCAGGAGGTTCTCGCGGCACAGCCGGAGCCGCTCGCCGAACAGTCCGCGCGGCTCGATCTCCCGGAAGGCGGGCAGACGCAGCGCGTCGGGGAGTCGGTCCTCGACGACCGGTCGGGATGCCGTCATCACTCGGGTCTTCGCGGCTCGCGTGGTGGGTAGGGTCGGAATTGAACCAACGACACCCGCATTTTCAGTGCGGTGCTCTACCAACTGAGCTACCTACCCGGCCCTTCGCGTCCCGGCGCGCCGCGCGGCGCGCGAGGGACGAAGGTGGAGGCGGATCGTAGAGGCGATCGCGCGCACGGTCAACGACTCCGCCTCGCTCGTCACGGGCGCGAGCGCCGGAGGACCTCTTCCGCCGCGACGCGATCGGCGCGGATCTGCGCCGCGAGCTCGTCGGGCCCGCCGAACCGGCGTTCGTCGCGCAGCCGCTGCTCGAAGACGACCTCGAGACGCTCGCCGTAGAGGTCGCCGTCGAAGTCGAGCAGGTGCACCTCGATCACGCGCGCGGATCCGGGACCGAAGGTCGGCCGTCGTCCCACGTTGCAGAGTCCGCCGAAGCGGCGATCGCCGGCGTTGAGGAGCACGAGCACGGCGTAGACGCCGTCGGCGGGGAGGCAGTCGCTCTCGACGTCGAGGTTGGCGGTGGGGAACCCGATCGCGCGACCGCGCCGGTCGCCGGGCACGACGGTTCCCACCACGGCGGGAGCGCGCCCGAGCAGGCGGCCGGCCGCGGCGAGGTCGCCGCGCTCGAGCGCGGCGCGGATGCGGGTGCTCGACACGACTTCGCCGTCGATCGCCACCTCGCCGACCGACTTCACCTCGAAGCCGTGCTGCGCTCCGAGCTGGTCGAGTCGCCGGGCGTCGCCGTGACGATCGCGGCCCACCGCCGTGTCGTGGCCGAGCACCAGACCGCGGATCCGCAGGCTCCCCGCCAGGATCCGGGCGACGAATTCCTCGGCGGAGAGCTCGCGCAGCTCCCGGTCGAACGGCAGCACGACGGCGGCGTCGATCCCCGCGCGCTCGATCTCGCGCAGCCGGTGGTCGAGCGAGAGGAGCAGCTCCGGCGCGCGACCGTGCACCACGAGGTCGGGGTGGACCGAGAAGGTGAGCAGGACCGAACGGCGCCGCTCGGTGCGCGCCCAGGTGGTCGTCGTGTCGAGGATCGCGCGGTGTCCGAGGTGGACCCCGTCGAAGACGCCGATCGTCGCCACGCAACCGTGCCAGTCGGGGAGCGGCGCGCCCGGACGGTAGTCGGTGATGCGCTCCAGTTCACGCCTCCTGGAACTTGCGGCGCAGGTCGTCGAGCGCGGACGCGTGCTGGATCCGGTCGGCGGCGCTCATGCGGTGCACGAGCAGCACGTTCTCCAGGTGGTCGAACTCGTGCTGGAAGATGCGCGACTTCCAGTCGGTCCAGCTCTCCTCGAGCGCCCGGCCGTCGAGGTCGGTCCAGGCGATCACGATCTCCCGGGCGCGCTCGACCTCGACGTAGACCCCCGGGAAGGAGAGGCAGCCCTCCTCGCCCCGCACGCGGCCCGCGCGCTTGAGCAGGCGCGGATTGACGAGCACCTGCTCCTCCTCGGGCCGCGACGGGTCGCTGAGCGGATTCATCACGAACAGGCGCGCGCTCCACCCGACCTGCGGCGCGGCCAGCCCCACGCCGCGGTCGGCGTACATGAGCCGGAGCATCTCGGCGACGTTGGCGCGCACCTCGTCGGTGATCGCCGGCACGGGGACCGTCTTTCGCAGCAGGCGCGGATCGGGATAGAGGACGACTTCCATCGCTCCCTCGGTGGGTTGGCGCGGTCTTGCGACGCACTACGTTTAGCCGCCGATTGACAGCTTCGGAGCCCCCCCCTAGCCTCCTCGACCCCTTTTTCACCCGCGCCCGGCGCCGACAGGGCGCACGCGCGCTAGCGCACCGGACATGGACGTCTCCAGCCACATCGCCAAAGCCGAAGAGGCGCTGCGCAAGAAGAACTTCGACTACGCGATCGGCCTGCTCGAGCAGGTGCTCGCGCTGCAGCCCGACCACGGGCAGGCGCGGCGGCGCTGGTGCGAGGCGCTCCGGCAGAAGGCGGAGCGCAAGAGCACGCCCGGCTGGCTCGCGAAGCTCGGCGGCTCCCCTCACAAGCTCTCCGCGGCGGTGAGCGGACTGGCGAAGAGCGCGGGCGGGAAGGCGCGCGCCCTCGAGAAATACGTGGTGCAGGATCCGCTGAACCCCGGCGCGCAGCTCGACCTCGGCGACGCCCTGCTCGCCGCCGGGCTGGTCGATTCGGCGGTGGCGGTCTTCGAGGTGCTCGGCGAGTCGGAACCGAAGCTGGCGGCGCCGTGGAAGCGAGCGGCCGCCGGCCACGCGCAGCGCAACCGGCTCGAGCAGGCGCTCGAGTGCCTGGAGCGGGCGCTCAAGGCCGATCCGAAGGACGCCGAGGCCGATCGGATGCGCAAGAACCTCGCGGCCGACGTGACGCTGCGCAAGGGGGCCTACGAGCGGGCCGGCTCGTCGCGCGAGCTCGTGCGGGACGCCGCCACGCAGGCGCGGCTCGAGCGCGAGCAGCGCATCCACAAGACCACGGAGGACCTCGACGCCGAGTCGCAGGAGCTGAGGGACCGCCTGCAGGCCAACGCCAGGGACGGGCGCGCGCGCCGCCGGCTCGCCGAGGTCGCGGCGAAGCGCGAGGAGTGGGTCGAGGCGGAGCGGATCCTCGCCGAGGGGCTCGCGCTGGACGACAACGCCTCGGAGCTCAAGGACCGGATCGGCGACCTGAAGATCGCCGCGGTCGAGCGCGAGCTGCGCAAGCTCGAGGCGAGGCTCGCGTCGGAGCCGGGAGCGAACCGCGACAATCTCCAGGGCGACCTCGACCTGCTGCGCCAGGACAAGCGCGGGATCGAGACGGCGGAGTACCGCCGGCGCGTCGAGGAGCGGCCGACCGACCTCGGGCTCTGGTTCCAGCTCGGGCGCGTCCTCCACGAGAGCGGCGACGTCGACGCCGCGATCGCGGCGTTCCAGAAGTCGGTGAAGGACCCCAAGATGCGGGTCGACTCGCTGGTGCGCCTGGGCGCCTGCTTCCAGCGCAAAGGGCTGCTCGATCTGGCCGAGAAGCAGCTCAACCTCGCGCTCGAGGAGGCGAGCCCCGCCGGCGAGCGCGGCAAGTCGATCCTGTACAATCTCGGCCTCGTCGCCGAGCAGGCGGGCAGGAAGAGCGACGCGTTCCAGTACTACTCCCGCATCTACGAGCTCGACATCCACTACCGGGACGTCGGCACGAAGGTCGAGTCGCTCCGCGCCTGAGCGGGCGGCCTCGGCGCATCCGGACCAGGAAGGGACGACATGGCTCACACGGAATCGGCCAAGAAGAACTACCGCAAGATGCTGAAGCGCCGCGAGCGCAACCTCGCGGCGTCTTCGCGCTACCGGACCGAGATGAAGAAGGTGCTCGCCGCGGTCGAGAAGGGCGACGCGGCGGGGGCCGCGAGCCTCCTCCCCGCAGCCATGAAGGCGATCGACAAGGCGGCGAAGCAGCGCGTGATCCACGCGAACACGGCGGCCAACAAGAAGTCGCGGCTCGCGCGGAGCATCAACCGGCTGGCCGCGCCGAAGAAGTGACCGCGCGCGGCGTCGCCCGCGGCGCCGCGCGCGGCGTCGACGCGCCGCCTCCCCCCGGTCCGGCGCGCGCCCTCGCGGCGCTGCGCGCGATCGGCCGGAAGCTGCCCGGGGTCGCCGAGACGGTCACCTTCGGGCACCCGACGTTCCAGGTCGCCGGGCGGACCTTCGCCGTCTTCGAGCGCTGCCGCGGCCGCTGGACCGTGGCGTTCAAGACCGACGGTCTCGTGCAGCAGGAGCTGATCGAGACCATGCCGGAGCGCTGCTTCGTGACCCCGTACGTCGGCAGGCACGGCGGGGTGTCGCTGGTCGTCGACGGCCGCTTCGACCGGAGGGCGCTCGCGCGCCACGTCGAGGCGAGCCACCGGCTTCTCGCGCCGCGGCGCGCCTCCTCCGCCCGGAACGCTCGTCGGCGCTGACGGCCCTCAGAGCTCCGCGCGCAGCAGCCGCCGGGCGAGCTCGGCGAGCGCGGACGCGTCGCCGCCGAGATGGATCGTGGTGTGGACGTGGGTGACCGAGCCGCCCGGCCGCGTCGGCATCGCCGACGCGATCGACTCGAGCTCGAAGAAGCGCGGCTCCTCGCCGTGGTTGTAGCTCGTGGCGACGTCGCCCGACCGCGCGCGCGGATTGGGATCGACCCAGTCGCAGTCGGGCACCGCCGCTCCGGGCGGCGGGAGCGTGTGGTTCACCAGCGTGAGCACGCCGCGCGACCGGTCGAAGGCGCCGAGCCAGCCGAGCGCTCCCTCGGCCGAGACGCCGATCTTGCTGCGCAGCTGCGAATCGGCCTTGAAGCGGGCCAGGCCGCCGTCGGTGCCGGGCACCGCGGAGACCTGGAGGCGGTCGTCGGGGACCACCCCGAAGTAGTCGCGCTTCACCACGTCCGCCGATCCGCGGAACGGGAGCAGCACGACGTTGTCCGTCGACGGCTTGAACTGGCCGAGGATCCACGGCGCGACGAGGGCGTCGGCGGGAAGCGCGGCGGCAGCCTCGTTCCGCAGCGTGTTGGTGGTGCGGAAGGCCACGAATCGCGCGCGGGCGCCGAGCGCCGACCCGAGCAGCCGCTCGACCTCGGCCCGCGGGAGCGCCTCGATCCTGCGCTCGATCGAGAGGTCGAGCCGCACCCGCCGCACGTTGGTGAGCGCGATCCGGTCGCGGAACGTGACCGACGCCGCGTCCTTCGCCGTCACGGTGCGCGGCCCGCCGTCCATCGGAAGCGGCACGTACCAGTGGGCGAGCTCCTGCGCCGCCCCGGGGTCGAAGCAGAGGCCGTGCGGCCCTCCCTCGGGCGCAAGCCAGAGCCGGTCCTCTCCTCCGTAGTTGTTGAAGCCGCGCGCGACCGGCGGCGCGGCGATCGTCTCGCGCACGACCAGGCCGAAGCCCGGCTCCTGCTCGGCGAGGGCGCTCGTCATCACGCGCGCGGTGAGCCGGGGGGAGACGGCGACCGGCCCGCCGCCGTCCGCGCGAAGCACGATCACGTCGGCCTTCTCGCCCAGGAACCGGACGTCGTTCGAGAAGAGGGCCTCCGGGCGCGCGGGCGCCGGCCCCGGCTCCTGGCCCGCCGAAGCGCCGCCGATCGCGGCCACGGCCGCGGCGGCGAGCGCCGGCATCCAGATCCTCATCTTCGAGTCTCCACGATTGGCCCAGGCGTGGTAGGGGATCGCGGTGAGCGTGACGCGCCGCGTCATCACCTCGTCGGGCGCAGCGGTGCGGTAGAGCGCGGAGTCGCGGGCGCGCACGCTGCTCTCCACCCCGGACAGCGAGAGCGGCGTGCTGCCCGCGACGCGCCGCCGGCCGACGTAGCCGGGATTGGACGCCGGCTCGCCGAACGAGATCGGGCGCGAGAGGTCGAGCGCCGTCGAGAAGAGATCGAGGTCGGGCTGGTCGGGCGACTCGAAGGCGTAGACGACCGGACCCCGGCGCAGCGCGACCCGGCCGCGGTTCTCCACGATGCGCGGGTCGGCGGTCACCGCCTCGACCGTCGGCTCGAGATCGAGGACGACGCGATGGCCGGCGCGGAACCGCCCGCGCACCCGCACCCATCCGTCGGCGCCGCTCGTGAGCCGGAAGTCGCACCCCTCGCCCGCCGCGGCGCGCGGCGTCTCGTCACCCTCGTCGACGAAGCAGTCGAACCGCGCGCCCGCCCACGCGGGGCGGCGCAGCGCCAGCGCCATCTCCCCCTCCGGCGCCCGCGTGATCGTCACCGCGACGCGGCCGTCCGTGGGGTAATCGGTCTCGACGCGCACCGCCACCGGACGTCCGTCGCCGAGCGGCGTGGCGAGATCGATGTCGTCGAAGAGGTGGAGGTAGAGCTCGTCGGAGGTCGTGCTGGCGAACCAGCCGGGGAGTCCCGCGAGCGTCCGCATCACGTTGGGAGGACAGCAGGCGCACCAGAACCACGGCTGCCGCTGCCGGCCGCCGGTCGACTCGAGCGGGTTCACGTAGAAGTAGCTGGCGCCGTCCTGCCCGATCGCGGCGAGGAAGGCGTTGTAGAGCGTGATCTCCGTGCGATCCGCGAACGTCGCGTGCCCGGTGAGAGCGAGCAGCTCCATGCTGAAGCGCATCAGCGCGATCGACGCGCAGGTCTCGGCGTACGCGGTGAGGTTGGGCAGCTCGAAAGGTTGTCCGAACGCCTCGCCGTCGTGGCGAGCGCCGACGCCGCCGGTCACGTAGAGCTTGCAGGCGTCGACGTCGCGGCTGATCGCGAGCGCCGCGTCGAACAGCCCGCGGTCGCCGGTCTCCGCCGCCACGCCGACGATGCCGGAGCAGAGGTAGAGCTGGCGCACCGCATGCCCGGCCGCCGCCGTCTGCTCCCGCACCGGCTTGTCGTCCTGGCGGTAGAAATCGCCGCCGGCTCGCGGAGGCTTGCGGCCGCGCTCCTCCAGGAAGTGGAGCGCGAGGTCGAGCCAGCGCCGGTCGCCCCCGTGTCGGTAGAGCTGCACCAGCGCGGTCTCGATCTCAGGGTGGCCGCAGCAGCCCGGCCGCCTGCCCGGCCCGAAGGTGCGGTCGATGCACTCGGCGAAGCGCAGCGCCACGTCGTAGAGCGTCCTGCGGCCGGTGGCGGCATGGTGCGCGATCGCGGCCTGGATCAGGTGGCCGGCGCAGTAGAGCTCGTGGTCGTCCGGGAGCCGGCTCCAGCGCTCCAGCTTCTGGAAGGTGTACTGGGTCTGGACGTAGCCGTCCGGCTCCTGGGCGGCCGCGATCTCGTCGATGAAGCGGTCGACCAGCTCCTCGAGCTTCGGGTCGGACGCGCGCGCGAGCGCGAGGCTGGCCGCCTCGAGCCACTTGTAGGCGTCCGAGTCGTAGAAGTGGACGCCGCTGTAGTCGCCGGTCGAGCGCCCCGCGGCGAGGCGGAAGTTCCGGAACTGGCCGTGCTTCTCGAGCTGCTCGTGGCCGTGGAAGAGGGTGGTCCGGAGGTTGCGCTCAAACCAGGGCGAGAAGAACGCGTCGGCGCGCAGCGTCACGTGGGTGGCCGGGACGGGCCTCGGACGGCGTTCGGGGGGCAGCGGTTCGATCGGTGTCGACTGCATGGCGACCCACGCGGCGAGAAGGGTGGCGACCACGGCAGCGCCTCCGGCCAGGGCGCCGGCTCGCGGGGCCGCCGGCGCGGGCGCGACATGGTAGCCGGGCCCCCCGCGGGGCGGGCTCCCGCGGGAATCTTCTTCGCGGCGAGACGGCCCGGCGCATCGGGAACGGAAGGCTCCCTTCCCGTTGACTTGCACGCGGCGCGTGGCGCACTATCCCGATCGCAGCAGTGGATGGGAGAGCGGGCGTTCCCTCGCGGCGTCGCCCCGGCGGGCCGCCGTGGACGTCCGCGGGCACATGGAGCCAGCGATGCTGCTCGTTCGTCACCTGCTCAAGAATCGTCCGGCGCCGCACGTGCTCGCCAGCGAGATCTCCGTGCTCGAGGCGGCGCGCTTCTTCCGGGCGAAGAGGATCGGCGGGGCCCCGGTGGTGGAGCAGGGGCGCCTGGTCGGATTCTGCTCCGAACGGGACCTCGTGGTGCGCCTGGTCGCCGAGGGGCGCGATCCCGACCGGACGCGCGTCGCCGACGTGATGACGCGCGAGGTCGTCACCGCCGAACCCGACGACACGGTCCAGCAGTGCGAGGAGAAGCTGCGCGAGCGGCACTGTCGACACCTGCCGGTGATCGAGAACGATCGAGTGGTCGGCTGCCTGTCGATGCGCGACTTCCTGCAGTCCGACCTGAAGGAGAAGCAGGCCGAGCTCGACCAGCTCTCGGCCTACATCCGCTCCGCGGGCGCCTGACGCCGCGGGATCGCGCGAAGGGTTTTCTCAAGTCCCCGGCGCTTCCCGGTCGATCCAGGACGCGGCCGCTCCGAATCCCTTTCGGAGCTCCGGCCGCCCCGTGGAGAGCGTGATGTCGACCGGATTCGGCGAATACCTCGTGCTGCGGCGCCTGCTCACGCCGCGCGCCGTGCTGCAGGTCCTGAAGAGCCAGGCGCGGGCGCGCCCGCACCTCGGCGAGATCGCGGTGCACCGCGGGTGGCTCACGTGGGGGCAGGTGCTCGGCGTGGTGAGCCTGGCCGAGCAGCTCAAGCTGCGCTTCGGCGAGGTGGCGGAGCGCGAGGGCCTGCTCTCCCGCGCGCAGGTCGACGAGCTCCTGCAGGAGCAGGAGTCGGCCACGCCCAGGCTCGGGGACTGCGTGGTCGATCTCGGGTTCCTCGATCGCCACGTCCTCGAGCGCGAGCGCTTCAACTTCGAGGAAGGGATGGAGATGGCGCGCGGGAAGCTCGCCGCGCGCGGGGCGTGAGCGGCCGCCCGACCCGGATCACCGTTTCCAGACAGGTTCTCCACCGCACGCGTTTCGGCCTTCGCAGCCCCTGGCGGCGGCGACGGGCGGCGGTTATCAAGCCGCCCCGATGCGGCGCGGGAGGGCGGTCGGTCGGGCCGTTCTGGCACTCGTCGTTCCGCTGTTCCTGGTCGAGGCGGTGCTGCAGATCGGAGCGCTCGCCGTCGCGCGCTTCGTGGACGACCCGCGCGTCGCGCACGCGGTCGAGCCGCGCTGCGAAGTGCTCTGCGTCGGCGACTCGTACACCTTCGGGCTGGGGGCGTCCGACCGCGCGAACTCCTATCCGGCCGCGCTGGAGCGCCGTCTCGCCGCGGACGCGCGGACGGCGGGCTGGCGGGTGGCCAACCGCGGCTGGCCGGGCCGCAACTCGCGCGAGGTGCTCGAGCGGATCGAGGCGCAGCTCGTCGAGCTCCATCCTCGCCACGTCGTCGTCCTCTGCGGGATCAACGATCTCTGGTCGCGGCCCGAGCGGTTCGATCCGGATGCAGGCGCCGTGCGACTCTCCGACGCCGATCCCGGCTTCCGATGGCGATGGAGGCTTCCGCGCCTGCTCGCGATCCTCGCCACGAATCGCGGCGCGTTCGACGCGGAGCCGCACGATGCCCGCCTGCCGCCGGCGCTGATCGGGTGGTGGCGCTCCGGCGAGCTCCACCTCGATCTGCGCGCCGACGGGACGCTCCGCTTCAACGGCGCGCCGATGCGCTGGAAGACGCGCGGCGACCGGCTCGTCGCCGAGCCGGGCCGAGGCCCCCTGCTGCGCGTCCGATTCGAGCTGCGCGACGGCAGGCTCCGCATCGAGCGCGATCCGCCCGAGCCGCCGATCGAGTTCGAGCGGCTGGTGGACGCGGAGGCGGTCGTCGACGTGGAGAAAGAGGTCCGGTCGGCGCTCGAGTCGGGCCGCACCGACGAGGCCCTGGAGAAGCTCTCGACCTGGCTCCGGGGGTCTCCGGAGGACCCCCGCGCGCGCATGTGGCTGGCGGCCGCCTCCGCGCGGGCCGGCCGTCCCGACGAGGCGCGCGCCGCGATCGAGTGGCTGGAGCGGCGCCACGCGGAGGAGCCCTCGCGCGAGGTCACCGAGTCGCTGGTCGGCGCGCTCCAGCAGACCAACGGGTCGGCGGCGGCGCTGCGGATCGCGAGCGACGGGATCGGGCGCTTCCCGACCAGCACGGCCCTGATGATGGCTCTCGCGACCGACGCCGAGGCGCGCCGCGACTTCGCCGAGGCCGAGCGGCTGGTGGACCAGGCGCTGGCCTGCAGCGCAGGCGACCCGCCCGACTTCCTGGGCTGGAAGCTCCGTTTCCGCGCCGGCGTCGTCGGGCGGCGCGACCCTCGCGAGGGGCTGAAGGACCTCCTACGGTTCCTCGAGGTGACCGGGGACGAGCCGCGCTTCGTCCAGGGAGTGCAGCGACTTCCGTCCATCGAGGAGGCGATGGTCGAGCCGGTCGCGCTCGGGCTGGGCTGGGCGCCGGAGCGGATCGAGCGGGCCCGGGAGCTCACGCGGCGCGCGCGGGAGCTGCACCCGGCCGCGGTCCTCGAGTGCTTCACCGCGCACCTTCTCGAGATCGGCCGGATCTGCAGAGAGCACGGGGCGACCCTGCTGGTCGCCGACTATCCGTTCCCGATGCCCGCGCTCGAAACGGCGCAGCGCGAGGCCGCCCGCGCGGCGGGGGCGGTCCAGGTCGGGATCCGGGGGGCGATCGATCGCGCCCTCGAGGTTCGCGCCCGCGAGGAGCTCTTCGTCGCCGACGGCCACTGCACGGACGCCGGCTACGCGATCCTCGCGGAGGCGGTCGCGGAGGCGATCCTGCAGGCCGAGCGGCACCGGTCGCCGGGCGGCGCCGGCGCGCCTCGGCCGGAGGAATCCTCGGATCCAGGGGGGGGAATCGGGCCGCGGTGAGCGGCGGCGGACGTCAGTCCATCCCTCCCATGCCGCCCATTCCTCCCATCCCCGCGCCCGCCATCTTCGGCTTCTCCTCCGGGATCTCGGAGATCAGCGCGTCGGTGGTGAGCAGCAGGGCGGCGACCGAGGCGGCGTTCTGCAGGGCGTAGCGCACGACCTTGGTGGGATCGATCACGCCGAACTTCACCATGTCGCCGTACTCGCGGCGCGCGGCGTCGAAGCCGAAGGCGCCGCTCGCCTCCTTGACCTTGTTGGCGACGATCGAGCCGTCCATGCCGGCGTTGTCGGCGATGTAGCGCAGCGGGAGTTCGACGGCGCGACGCACGATCTCGACCCCGAGCTTCTCCTCGCCCTGCGCCTGGACCTTGTCGAGGGAGGCGGCCGCGCGCAGCAGGGCCACGCCGCCGCCCGGGAGGATGCCCTCCTCGACCGCGGCGCGGGTGGCGTGGAGCGCGTCCTCGACGCGCGCCTTCTTCTCCTTCATCTCGCTCTCGGTGGCGGCGCCGACGTTGATCTCGGCCACCCCTCCCGCGAGCTTGGCGAGGCGCTCCTGCAGCTTCTCGCGGTCGTAGTCCGACGTGGTCTTCTCGATCTCGGCGCGGATCTGGGCGATGCGTCCCCGGATCGCCTCCTTCTTGCCGGCGCCCTCGATGATCGTGGTCTCCTCCTTGCCGATCATCACCTTCTTGGCGCGGCCGAGGTCGCTGAGGGGGAGGTTCTCCAGGTTGATGCCGAGATCCTCGAAGATCGCGCGCCCGCCGGTCAGGACGGCGATGTCCTCGAGCATCGCCTTGCGGCGATCGCCGAAGCCCGGCGCCTTCACCGTGCAGCACTGGAAGATGCCGCGCAGCTTGTTCACGACCAGCGTGGCCAGCGCCTCGCCCTCGACGTCCTCGCTGATGATCAGCAGCGGCTTGCCGGCCTGCGCCACCTTCTCGAGCACCGGCACCAGGTCCTTCACCGACGACAGCTTCTTCTCGTGGATCAGGATGAAGGGGTCGTCGAGGACGCACTCCATCTTCTCGACGTTGGTGATGAAGTGCGGCGAGATGTAGCCCTTGTCGAACTGCATGCCTTCGACCCACTCGATGGTGGTGTCGAAGCCCTTGCCCTCCTCGACGGTGATGACGCCGTCCTTGCCCACCTTCTCCATCGCCTCGGCGATCTTCGACCCGATCTCGACGTCGCCGTTCGCGGCGATGGTGCCGACCTTCTCGATGTCCTCGCGCCCCTTGACGGGCACCGACAGGCGCTTGAGCTCGCCGCGCACGTGGTCGACCGCCTTCTCGATGCCGCGCTTGATCGCGAGCGGGTTGGCGCCCGCCGCCATGTTGCGCAGCCCCTCCTCGAAGATCGCCTCGGCCAGCACGGTCGCGGTGGTGGTGCCGTCGCCGGCGACGTCGGAGGTCTTGGCGGCCACCTCCTTCACCATCTGCGCGCCCATGTTCTCGTAGGAGTCCTCGAGCTCGATCTCCTTGGCGACGGTGACGCCGTCCTTGGTGACGGTCGGACTGCCGAAGGACTTCTGGATGATCACGTTGCGGCCGCGCGGGCCGAGCGTGGTGCGCACGGCCCTGGAGAGCTTGCGCACGCCGTTGCGGATCAGCTCGCGCGCTTCGTGGTCGTAGGCAATCTTCTTGGCGCCCATGGGCTCAGATGCTCCGTGTCAGCGGAAGGGGTTCGAAGGGGAGGCCGTCACTCGACGATCGCGAGGATGTCGTTCTCGGAGATGAGGAGGTAGTCCTCCCCGTCGAGCTTGACCTCGCTGCCGGCGTAGCTGGAGAAGATCACGCGCTGGCCCGCGGCGACGGTGAAGGCCGCGCGCTTGCCGTCGTCGAGGAGCTTGCCGTCGCCGATCGCGACGACGATCCCCTCCTTCGGCTTCTCCTTCGCGGTGTCGGGCAGGAGGATGCCGCCCGCCGTCTTCTCCTCGGCCTCGAGGCGGCGAACGAGGACGTTCTCGCCGAGCGGCTTCACCTTGGTGGTGGGGGCCTTGGTCGCGGTCTTCACCATCGCTCTCTTCTCCTGTTTTCTTCAAGGCCCGGAAGCATCGGGCTCCGGTCCGCGGATTCGCATGGGGTGGCGCCGGCGAACGTGCGCGCGCTCGCTCACGTGCCCGGGGTCGGGGGCGAGGGAGGATGGCGCGCGAGCAGGCGCTGGATGGAGCGGCGCAGCGCGTCGAGGCGGATCGGCTTCGGGACGAACCCGACTCCGCCCGCCGCGAGGCCGCCGTCGCCCGACCCGAACTGCTCGTGCACCCACGTCTCGATCGCGACGTCGGAGGAGACGAGGACCGTCGGCGGGATCGCCGCGGGACCCGCATCCTCGAGCAGCCGCCGCAGCACCTGAGGTCCGCTCAGGCCGGGCATGTGGCCGTCGAGGACCGACACGTCGAAGAGGCGCCGTCGCAGGAACTCGATGGCTTCCAGGCCCGACCCGACCAGCCGGACCGAGAAACCCTCGCGGACGAAGAACTCGCCCAGGGCCTCGCGGAGGTTGGCGTCGTCGTCGGCGACGAGGAGCCGGAGCTTGCCGTTAACCTGCGCATCCATGCGATCGGCGCTTCCTGAAGTGGCGCGGCGGCGTGGGCAAACATGGTGCCACCTCCCGCCGGCGCGCCCCGGGGGAGCGCCCCCGACAAACTGTCTGCGCGCGGAATCCTCGGAGGCAGGGTCGCGCCAAAATGGCGACGGAGGGGAGCCGGTTCGCCGAAGCCGATCGGTGGATCGGGGACGCCCGGCCGGAGCTCCTCCATCCGCGTGCCCGAGGTGGGTCGGAAAGCGAACATGAGCGGTGAGCTGGTCGCCCGCCTGCAGCTCGTCGCCTCGCGCCGGGAGTCGCGGCGGCCGCTCGCCGAGGCGGTTCGGGCGGCCATCGAGGGCGGCGTCGACCTGGTGCAGCTCCGCGAGAAGGGGTGCTCGACCAGCGAGCGGGTGGCGGTGGCGAGAGGACTGCTCGACGTCACCGCGGCGCTTGGCGTGCCACTCCTCGTCAACGACGACGTCGAGGCCGCGGTCCGGCTCGGCTCCCTCGTCGCCGGCGTCCATCTCGGCCAGCAGGACCTCCCGGTGGAGGAAGCCCGGCGGCGGCTCGGCGTCGGCGCGTGGATCGGTCTCTCGACGCACTCGGAGTCGGAGCTGGAGCGCGGCGAGCGGACGAGCGCGACCCACTTCGGGCTGGGCGCCTGCTTCCCGACCTCGACGAAGCCCGATCATCGCGTGCTTGCGCGCGACGAACTTCGGAACGCGTGCCTGCGCGCGACGCGGCCTCTCTTCGCGATCGGCGGAGTCACCGCGGTCAACGTCGGCAGCCTCGTCGAGCTCGGCGTGCGCCGCGTCGCCGTCTCTCGCGCGATCCTCGCGAGCGACGACCCCGCGAGGGCCGCCGCGGCCATCCGCGCCGCGCTCGATCGCGGCGCGTGATTCTCGCGGCTCCGCGACGTTGTTCCCGTCGCCGACGGCAACGGGGAGGCGCGCCATGGAGCGGACGGATCGCGTCGACGCGGGAGTCCCGGAGGGCGTGGAGCAGTTCGCGCGCCATCGCGACAGGGTGCGGCGCTACCTGCTCTCGCGCGTGCGCGACGGCGACGTCGCCGAGGACCTCACGCAGGAGACGCTGCTGCGCGCGGTGCTCTACGCCGGAGGGCTGCGCGATCCGCAAGCCGCCGTCGCATGGCTGCTCCGGATCGCGTGGCACGTCGCGCTCGACTGGAGCCGGCGGCGCTCGCGCCGGCGCGACCGCTCCGGATGCGACCGTCCGATCGAGGCGCTCGACCTGGTGCAGGAGGCCTCGCCGCTCGAGCTCGACGAGGACCGGCGCCTCCACGAGCGGTGGCGCGCGCGGCTGCGCCGGGCGCTCGCGCTCCTCGCCAAGATCGACCGCGTGCTCGTCATCGGCCACTACTTCGTCGGGCTGTCGTGCGGCGAGCTGGCGGCGCGCTCCGGGCTCTCCCGGGACAACGTGAAGATGCGGCTGTGCCGGGCGAGACGGCGCCTGCGTGCGCTCCTTCCCGACGGCTGGGTGGCCGACTGGGAGTCGAGCCCCGGACCGGCGCTGCGGCGGCTCGAGGCGGGGTCGGGGCCCGGACGCGACGGCATCGCGGCCGCCGGCTGATCCGCGGCCATCCGGGGTACCTCCGGGGCGCGCGGAACACTATCGTGCCCGCCCTTCGTCGCGTCGGCCGCATCGCCGGCGCGCCCCGGAGCCGGCGATGAACGTGCGCAAGACTCCCACTCCTTCCGGATCGGCCGACGGCGGGCCTTCGCGCCGCGACTTCCTGCGCAGCACGACGGCCGCGACCGCGTCGCTGCTGGCCGGGGCGGGAGCGTTCGCCCGCGGCCAGGAGCAGCCGGCCGCTCCCGCGAATCCGGGGCAGGAGCAGCCGCCGGCACCGCCGCCTCCGCCGCCGCGTCCGGAGCCGATGATCCGGATCGGCGTGATCGGCGTCGGCGGGATGGGCAGCGGCCACTGCGAGAGCCTCCTCAAGCAGCACAAGGAGGGCCGCGAGAACGTGCGCATCGTCGCCCTCTCCGACGTCTGCAAGCCGCGCCTCGACGCGGCGGTCGAGCTCTGCTCGCGCGAGCAGGTCGAGAACGGGCAGCCGTTCCCCGTGCAGGCGCACCGCGACTACCGCGAGCTGCTGGACAACCCCGAGGTGCAGGGGGTGCTGATCGCGTCGCCGGAGCACTGGCACGCCCAGATGGCGATCGACGCCATCCGCGCCGGCAAGGACGTCTACCTCGAGAAGCCGATGACGCTGCGGCTCGACGACGCCTTCGCGCTCTGGCGCGAGCAGCGCGGGAGCGACCGCATCGTGCAGGTGGGCACGCAGTTCGTCATGCAGCCCAAGTACGAGGAGGCGCGCCGCCTGATCAGCCAGGGCGCCATCGGCCATCCCGTGAGCAGCCAGACCAGCTACTGCCGCAACACGCCGATCGGGGAGTGGAACTACTACTCGATCGACGATCGGGTGAAGCCGGGGGAGATGCTCGACTGGGAGCGCTGGTGCGGGACGCTCGGCCCGGTCCCGTTCGACACCTTCATCTACCACCGCTGGCGCCGCTACAAGCGCTTCTCGACCGGGATCATCGGCGATCTGCTCGTGCACGTCGCGACGCCGCTCGTCTGGGCGCTCGATTGCGGCTGGCCGGTGCGGGTGACCGCGACCGGCGGCCACTACGTCGACAAGGCGATGGAGAATCACGACCAGGTCAACATCACGGTGCAGTTCGAGAAGGAGCACACGTTGGACGTGCTCGGGTCGACCTGCAACTCGACCGGTCTCGAGACGCTGATCCGCGGCCACAAGGCCAACCTGTTCCTCGGCGGGAACAACTGCGAGCTGCGGCCGGAGCAGCCCTACGCCGAGCAGGTGGAGGGGCAGTCGGCGAAGTTCGAATCGGTCGAGGACCAGAGCCTGCTGCGCATGAACTGGCTGCACTGTATGCGCACGCGCGAGCCGAACCGCTCGCCGGTCGAGCTCGGCACCAAGGTGATGGTGATCGTCGATCTCGCGACGCGAGCGCTGTGGGAGGGCCACACCTGGGGCTTCTCCCCGGCGAGCCTGTCGGCGTTCCCGATCTGAGCGCGCGGGCGGGGAGCGGGAGACGATGCCCCTCACGCTAGGGCTCGCCGCGATGGCGACCCGGTTCGAGCTCGTGCTCGACGGCGAGCGGGCGGCGGGGGAGGAGGCGCTCGAGGAGATCGCCGAGGTCGAGCGCAGGCTCAGCCGCTTCCGGCGCGACGCGCTTCCGGCGCGGCTCGAGCGCGCGGCGGCCGGGCACGAGGGCGGTGCGCGCGGAGTCGTCGTCTCGCGCGACGAGATGGCGCTGCTCGATCTCTGCCGCCGCGCCTGCGCGCGCACCGGCGGGGCGTTCGACCCGGCGCTCGGCTCGGCTCCGGTCTCGGGCTGGAGGCTCGATCGTCGCGCGCGTCGCGTCGTCGCGCCGGCGGCCGCGGCGCGTCTCGACCTCGGCGGCGTCGGGAAGGGGCACGCGCTCGACCTGGCGGCGCGCGCGCTGAGGGCCGCGGGGGTCGCGCGCGCGCTGCTGCACGGCGGAACCAGCAGCGTGGCGGCGCTCGGCGCCCCTCCCGGGGCGACCGCCTGGCGCGTGGCGCTGCGCCACCCGGCCGACGGGACGCGCACGCTCGCGACCGTCGAGCTGCGCGACCTCTCGCTCTCGGTCTCCGCGACCCACGGGCGGACGCGCGGGCCGGTCGGAGCCGGCCGCGGCCACGTGGTCGACCCGTGCAGCGGACTGCCGGTAGAGACCGCGCGCCTGGCGGCCGTCGTCGCGCGCCACGGCCGCGTCGCCGAGGCGTGGTCGACCGCGCTCCTGGTGCTCGTCGAGCGTCGCCTCCGGCGCGGCGCGCCGGTGACCGCGCGCTCGGTGCGGCTCGCGCCGAACGTCTCGGCGCTCGTGGCCTGGGACGACGGCGCCGGTCTGCGCGTCCGCGTGCTCGGTCCGAAGGCCTCCCTCTTCACGCCGGCGGCGCGCGCCGGCGCGCTCGCGGAGTCGCGCCGATGAGCCCCGATCGCCGTCAGTTCCTCCAGCAGATGGCCGGCTCGCTCGCGGCCGTGGCGCTCTCGCCCGCGGCGCTCCCGCCGCCGCTGCGGCGCCGCCGCGCGCCCCTCCCGGTCGCCGTGGTCGGCTGCGGCCGGCAGGGGCGGCAGATCCTGGGCGAGCTCGCGAAGTTCGAGGCCGTGCGGATCGCGGCGGTCTGCGATCCACGTGACGACCGCCAGAAGGGGGCGCTCCGGCGCGCGGCCGGCGCCGCGGCGTTCGCCGACCTGCGCACGCTCCTCGACCAGGCGAAGGAGGTCGCCGCCGTCCTGGTCGCGACGCCGACGCACCTCCACCGCGGCGTGGTGCTCGAGGCGCTGGCCGCCGGGAAGCACGTCTGGTGCGAGGCGCCGCTCGCCGCGTCGGTCGAGGACCTGCGGGCGATCGCGGCGGCGGCCAAGGCGGCAAACGGGGTGTTCCAGGTCGGGCACCAGGCGCGCTCGAATCCCGTCTATCAGCTCTCGCGGTCGTTCGTGCGGTCGGGGGCGATCCGCGACGTGACGGCGCTGCGCGCGCAGTGGCATCACAAGACCTCGTGGCGCGCACCCTCCGACGACGCCGAATCGAACTGGCGGCTCCACCAGGCGAACCGGTGCGGCCTCCCGCTCGAGGTGGGAAGCCACGCGATCGACGTCGTGACCTGGTTCATGAACGCGCTCCCGACCGCGGTGCGCGGCGACGCCGCGCTGCTGGCCTGGAACGACGGGCGCGACGTGCCCGACACCGTCTCGGCGTCGCTCGCGTTCCCCGGCGCCGTCCGCATGCACTGGGACGCGACGCTCACCAATTCCTTCGAGGGACACTACGAGCTCTTCGTCGGGACGATGGGGGCGATCAAGATGGCCGAGACGTTTGGCTGGATGTTCAAGGAGGCGGACGCGCCCACGCAGGGGTGGGAGGTCTACGCGTCGCGCCAGAAGTTCCACGACGAGGAGGGGATCACGCTCATCGCCGACGCGACCAAGCT
>Ga0187893_10005934_pt1 | contig 21349 bp, 38 predicted proteins | sample MA1701074metaG_FD_139574 | JGI IMG/M metagenome (GOLD analysis project Ga0187893, IMG submission 139574) | White microbial mat communities from a basaltic lava cave in the Kipuka Kanohina Cave System on the Island of Hawaii, USA - MA170107-4 metaG ...
TTCCTCCCCTTCTATCCATCTTCCTTTAATAACGTCTCTAGCATAAAGATATACATAATGAGGATTATGTTCATTTAAAATATATCTCTCTAAATCTGGATCTCTCTTCCCTCTCTTAGCTGCGTCACTGATTAATTGATAGATATCTCCCCATTCATCTTTATCATGGAGTTCTAATTCATCCTCAAATAAAATTGATAGACGCATAAATTATGTTTTATAATCCACTCCACTCTCTAGCGTCTCTATCATTTAATTTTAGAACATCTCTAGCATAATTAAATGCCCATCCGGGATTCTTCCTTATCTCTTCCTCCCCTTCCGGCCATCTTCCTTTAATAACTTCTCTAACATAATTATATGCCCATATAGGATCTTTCTTTATTTCTTCCTCCCCTTCCAACCATCTTCCTTTAATAACACCTCTAGCATAATAATATGCTGATTCAGGATCTTTCTTTATTTCTTCCTCCCCTTCCATCCATCTTCCTTTAATAACGTCTTTAGCATAAAGATATGTATGATAAGGATTATGCTGATCTAAAATAAATCTCTCTAAGTCTGGATCTCTCTTCCCTCTCTCAGCTGCATCACCGATTAATTCCTCAATATCCCCCCATTCATCTTTATCATGGAGTTCAAGATTATCCTCAAATAATAGAGAAAGGCGCATGGAGTATATTTGGACGCTTACACATTAAATCATATGGTAATCTACCAGAATCTTTTTGATTCTTAACACTATGTGTAAGAGATAATAATTCTGGTTCCAATTCTGACAATGATTCACAATCAGTGTGATTAAACATTTCAATGTTGTCAGTAGTCCAATCTTCTATGCTGTCAGTTTTTGATAATCGCAATAATCCACTTTGATCACCCTTGGAAACTTGTGCAACAATGACGTTGTTTTGTGGATTGTAAATTGTTACTTGATCTATGTGTAATCCAGTAGATTTAGGTGGTTGTTCATTTAGTACAAGTTCATCGCAAGGTTCAAGTGGTATACAGGCATGGCGTTCTAAAGCTTCTTTCTGATTTTCAAACAAAAAAGTTAAACGCACAATGCATTACCTCTTTCCCTCGGGCGCTGGACCGCCTCCAGTGAAAGGTTCTGAAGTCTTCATTTTACGATTATCAGCATTGCTGGTAAGATCAACTATTTCTTTCATTGCTGGATTCCACCCTGCATCTTGTTCGGATGGCTTTTTGGGAGATAATTCTTCTATGATACGATCTACATATTTGAGACTATCTTCACGAACTGTTGATGGCAGACCGCGAGCCTTCATTTCTTTATCAAATGATAATTTAAAAGTGGGATGATCTATATATTTATGGCTGTGCACTGCGAAAAATGACGATGTAATGGCATCTTTAAATGGGCTCCCAGCGACCTTTAAAGTAAATAGATCATCAATTCCTTCCCAACGGAATTGTGAGTGATGATCAGTAGTTTTGTTTAGACCTGTTGGTCCATTATGGAATGCTAATCCTAATTTTGCATCTTGTTGAAGTAAACCTGTGATTGCTTCAAGAATTAGTTTTTCGTTGTCTTTTAATACCATATCTATCCCTATTAAGAATTATCCCTAAGGTACCTTTGATCAACTATAAATATGTTTGGAGGCAATATGAATAACAAACTTATAAATGATTTTAATCAATTTGATGTTGTTAGATTACTAACTGTAAGAAATATTAGATTCGTATCGGGACCAGCTGGTAGAATAACATCTCCTCAAGGTGAATGGTCTGTAGTTGGATTCGTTGATGGCGAAGCATTGTTAGCAAAACAAACTACTATCATACGAGTACCAGTAACTGATATTACTATTGTGGCGCGATATGATCTTAGTCAATTATCGGAACAATTTAAGAACGTATCTAATAAGATAGATATGGCAATTTCAATAGCGAATGAATTTAATATTACATATAATCAAGCTGTTGCATTGTGTAAAAAACACAAAATACCATTAAAAGTAGATTCAAAGGTATATGAAGACAAGGCATTACAGCGTGTACGTAAAGTCAGAAACGGAGAAAATAATGCCTAAGGACAAAGAAAAAAACGAACCCAAAACTTTAGATGAAGTTTTATCACAAATAAGAAAAGATTATGGTGATGGGGCTATCCAGCAAGGTGGAGGTGTAATAGTCAAGGGAGTTCAATCAATCCCAACAGGGTCAATTGCCCTTGATTCGGCGTTGGGTGTTGGCGGCATTCCACGTGGTCGTATTACGGAAGTGTTTGGCCCTGAGGCAAGCGGCAAGACCACTTTATGTCTCGAAATCGCTGCTAACACCCAACGCGCTGGGGGTAAAGTTGCATTTATAGATGCTGAACATGCACTTGATTTGAATTACACGAAAAATGGTATTGGAATAGATACTGATGCATGGTTTTTGAGTCAACCTGATTCTGGAGAGGAAGCACTAACTATTTGTGAAAGATTAGCAAAATCAGGAGCTATTTCTTTAATAGTTATAGATTCAGTTGCTGCATTAATGCCTCAAGCTGTTTTAGATGGTGCAATGGGTGATGCTAATCCGGGAGCACAAGCAAGGTTGATGTCTAAAGCATTAGGTAGATTAAAAGGGATAGTTAATAAAACTAATACAGCAGTTATATTTGTAAATCAAATTAGAGAAAAAATAGGTATTATGTTCGGCTCGTCTGAGACGACTTCAGGCGGGCGTGCACTAAAATTCTATGCTAGTGTGCGTATTGATATTAGACGTTTAGAAAGTGTTAAGGGTGGAGAAGAAGGTCCAACTGGCAATAAAATTCGTGCGCGAGTAGTTAAGAATAAGGTTGCCAGCCCTTTTCGAGAAGCCGAATTTGAAATTACATATGGTAAAGGTATTAACAAATTAGGGTCACTGATAGATGTAGCTGAAAGTGTTAATATTATTAAAAAAGCTGGTTCTTTCTTTAAATATGCTGAAAAAAGTTTCTTAGGTCGTGAAAAATTGATGGATTGGTTAACGAGCAATCCAACTGCAATGCAAACATTGGATAGTACTGTTCGCGATCAACTTAAACTTAAACCAGCAAAAGAGGTTGCTGAGGAACTTCAAGCTGCAGAAGATACTCTAACTGTAGAGAGTGATAATTAAAAATAATGTATGGCTACAAGTCCATTATTTAAACTTAAAGACATAGTATATCTAGTTGAATCAGCGGCATTAGGAGAATTAGAAGCCTACAGAATAGGAGCAATCAAACAAACTGTCGATGGTCAATGGGTATATCAAATATTCATTGAACAAAAAGCACCTCGAGAACAGACTGTTGGCGATAGAATAGATCTAAAAACTACCCAAGAATTATTCTTTAGCGAATCAGAATTTACTGATTTATGTAGTGCGATTGACGCCGCTATTGTTAATGTTGAATCTAGAATTACTACAGCACAAAATTTATTAGCTGCTTGCCCAGTTACTAATCTTCCAGAAGTTGTTCCTGGTAATTCAAAATTTGATATAGATTCAACTGTTTACATTAAAGCATCGGCTTCTATAGGTTTTCTAGAATATCATAAAGTCATATCAATACATCAAGTTTTTGGATCACAAGAATTTACTTATGAATTAGATTTAGCATCAATTGGTCCTGGAAACCAACAACGACAAATTATTCCAATATTCTTTAAAGAACGTGAATTATTAACTAAGTGTGAAGCGTTGAGTACTGTTACAGATGCTCTAGAGCGAAAGATTGGTCGTTTATTAGGTCTAAAGATGGCATATTGTACAGAAGGATCCGAAGCGTAAGTAGTATGTGTTATTGGTCCTAATAGCGATTAATTTTATATTAAAATGAAAGAAGCTACTTACAAATTGCGTAATGGTGATGAGATAACAGTTCAATATGATGAAAATGCATCATGTAAGCTTTGTGGATTACCAGTGACGTTCGCATCTACGTCTGGTACGAATGTATGCTGTTGGTGTGATTGTGGTAAATGTCGATTTTGTAGTGAACAATTGCCTTGGCCTGTTCAAAAAGCTCAAAAACATATAAAATATTGTCAAGAAATTAAAATTAAAGGAAGGCGGGAAAGCTTTGGGGAATGATACTTCTGAAAAATTGTTGCAAACCACTACTGAACATCCATTTGGTCCCAATGAAGAAAAAGCGATTATTTCTTTGGCATTTGATATGCCAGAATTTTTCATACAAATAGGAAGATATATCAATCATAAATTCTTTCAAAAATTGGAACATCAATTTGTATATGCTATCATAGAAAAGCAATTTGAGAAACATAATTGTATTCCAACACGCGAATTAGTAATGGATATTGCTCAAAAATCTTTAACTGTTGATGATGATTGGGAACCAGTTATAGAGACTATAAATCGCAAATCCAATTTTAGAGAAATACCACTAATAAAAGAACAATTATTAGATTGGTCACGTAACAAAGCTTATGGTTTGTTATATGGCGATGAAGCATATCAAGCATATCATATCAAAGATTATGAATCATTAGATCAAATATTTGAACAGGCTAAGAGAATTGTTGACGTTTCAAATTCTGGAATGAATTTTTTTGATAATATCCCAATATTATTTGAAGATGATAAAGAAGAAAAATTAACATGCGGACTACCAGAATTAGACATATATATCAACGATGGTGGACCAACTAAAGGTGATGTCTTCGTTTTTATGGCACCAACTGGTGTTGGTAAATCCATACTATTAGTACATGCTGGCAGAGTTTGTGTAGAGAAGAACTTAAAAGTATTGCATATCACACTTGAACTTGATATTAAACGAACAATGCAGCGGTATATGGGCTCATTCACTGATGAAAATATTAAGACTAGAATGGATAGGCGTGATGCAATAGAACAAAAATTATACAAATTGAAGAATAGTACTACTGGAAACTTATACGTAGTCGAGTTTCCTCCTGACGAAATTAATGTTGATACTATACATCAAACTATTGATGTATTAAAAAGAACTAAAAATTGGAAACCAGATGTGGTAATCATTGATTATTTGGAGTTGATGCTATCTAAAAGTCCTCATGATAATAAAGAAGATTATGTGAAACAAAAACGAGTGGCCACGCAAATTCGCGGTTTAGCTTCCAAGGAAGATGTGTTAGTTTTTACAGCTACACAAACTAATAGAGATGGTTTAGGCGGTAATAGAAATAATGTAGATAAAGCTACCATCGAAAGTGGCGTCATTGATATGAATAAGGTGGCGGAATCCTATGGTAAGCTTATGCCAGTTGATTATTTAGTTAGTATCAATCAGACGCCTGAAGAATATAATAGAGATATTCCAATTGCAAGATGTTATATAGCCAAAAACCGTAATGGTCCAAAGTTTAAAACAGTCAGAATACGCATTAATTATAACAGCATGCATGTTAAAGAAGAAGGGCACATATAACATGTTATACAATTATGAATGTACAAAGAGTTGTCTGGTTAAAAATGTACCCAAGGATATCAAGAAAAATCTGCTAATTGAACCGCATCCTGACGGATTATTAATTTGGACCGTACAACATGGTATCAATGAAGATCCGAAATTGACTTGCCCACTTTGTAATTCTGAAGCAAGACGTTCATGGTATGGTATAAAATTACAGACATTTGTACGAGGCAATTGTTATCTAAACAAAGACGACTGCCGCCGTCAAATGGATTTAAGATTATTAGAAGCAGGTCAAGATCCTTATAAACATATGAGGCAACCTGGCGAAGTTGATGATTTAAAATCCAAATTAAAGAAGAAAAAGACATCACGACGATAGTATTTCATACTAGTGTATCACATACGTACTGCTTTCAATAAACTTGGCAAATTAGTGCCTCTTGTGTCATTTGTATATGATGATCAAAAAGATAAGAAATATTTATTAGATTTATATTTACCCGGTACTGGTCAGAAATTATGTGATGTCGAGCAAAATAAAAAATTTATAAAATCATTATTTAATGATGATGTCAGTGTAAATGATTTTAAATCTCATATTAATGCATTCAATTTATCATTAGATTCTGAATATTCAGTATATGATATACCAACTGCAAATTTTAATGCTTCTATCGATAAGCATACACTCTACAAATCCATAATTTCAGAATTTATGAGATCTCATCAATATGGTTATCAACGATGGAATAAATTAATAGCAGAAGCAATTTTAGTATATGTAACATTAGAACGTAGAGGCGTGCTATTTGAATCAATGCAAATACATCCAATTTATGAAGTGAGTACGTTTACTGGAAGATCGAAATCATTAGAATTTAATATTCAAGGTATTGGTGATAATTCTGATATTCAATCAATAAATTCAACGTGTGATCATTTCATATGTGCTGATTGGTTGGCGGCTGATATGCGTATGACGTCAATTCTGTCAAAAGATGAAATTATGGGTCATTCATTTGAAGAATCAGATCCATATCTATTTGCTTCACAGAAATTAAATATTAGTCGTGATGAAATTAAAAAGAAGTTATTAAGTAGCATTTATTCAATTAATACTGACAGTGATATATTTGAAGTATATCCAACTACCAAAAATTGGATTAACACCAAATATAATGAGTTGCTGATCAATAAACATTTATCATCAGTATTGGGAAGAAAATTTGATCTAGATGGAGATAATCAACTTTCAGTATTTAATGCAATGATCCAAGGAAGTGTCGTTCATGCAATGCAGAATTCTCTTGTCAGATTATTTGAAATAATACCTGAATATATATTGACTGAATTACATGATTCAATAATTATGGCATGTCCACAAGATACTATTAAAACAGTGATATCTGAAGTTGTAAATATTATGAGACATCCATTTAATGGAATATTATCAACTAATCCTAAATTTCCTGTTAGTATTAGTGTAGGTAATAAATGGCGCGAATGGAAATTATTAAAGGTGTATAGATGAATAATTTGTTTGATGATGTTGGAGCCGATATAGCTAAACAGTTAATGCATATTCGTGTGCAATTATCAAAAGATCAAGTAATTGAAAAGGATATTAGACCAGATGTCACAATAGATTACGATATGTTAGAAGAACAATTACAGCAAACACCCGCTACATTTGCATTTTGGTCAATGTTGCTTGCTGAGAGTAAAAAACAAGTGGCAATTTTTGAACGGGCAATCCAACGTCGAAAAGGTGAAGTAACTAAAATGTTACTAGATGAAGCTAAAAATGATGGTACTAAATTACGTGGAAGTGATGTTAAAGATTTAATAGAAGCTGATGATGATTTAAATAGTTTAAATGCTCAATTAATTTTAGCAAATCGTACACAAAGTAAATTATTTGCTGTAGTAGAAGCGATGAGAATGAAATCAGAACATCTGCGTAGTCTCGCAGGATTTAAGCGCCAAGAATTACGTGATGCTGATAATAATATTACATAGTATTCATACGTATCTAATAGAAGGAAATTTATAAAGGATTAATATGAATCGTGAAGAAGCGTTAGAAGCTGTTCGAAAGAAGATGCAAGAGAAAAAGGGACGGAAAGTTGATCCAACCCGACTCACTATACCAAATGCAAAGCCGAAGGACGTTTTCAAATACAAATTTTATGTTCTTCCCCCTTTGCAAGCTGGTGACACTTGTGCAACTGGCAAGGCATCAAAAACAATGGACCTATGGAACACTCCAGTAGGAACCCATTGGATTAATAGGAGACCATATGAATGCCCACGAATTCATGATGGTGAACGTTGTGCATTTTGTCAGTTAGGATTCGATCTTCTGTCTGAAACAGACGATAAGAAGATGCGTAGCCAAATCGCAAGGTCTTACCTCTCTGCTGCATATTATCCAGTAAACGTGTGGTTCCCATCGTATGCTAGTACTCCTGAGGAATTACGCGATAAGGTCTTATGGTTTGCATTACCTAAGACTGTATATGATATAATGGAAGCAACCATTATGCGTGATGAAAATGCTGATACAGAAGACCCACAAGCTTATGGTTTGTTCTATCTTCCAGAAGAAGCATATGTTTTCCAACTAGAAGTTAAGAATCAAGGTGGTTTTAATGATTATAAATCATCTAAATTCCTCCCAAATACTCGCGGCCCAATGGTAAAGAGTGGAAATGGCCAATTAGATTCTGCTACTATGCAGAAGATATTAGCACGTCGTCACGATATCTTTACTAAATATGCAGCCCGTGATGCTGAAACTCTAGAACGGCTTGCTAAGCAAGTTATGCGTGAAGAATCTAAGCCAGAAATTGTTGGTGATAGACCAACTCTTCCAGATGCAACCCAAGAGGATGTTGAGGAATTAGTTGAAAATGTTGAGATGGCACCAGAGGTTGAAACAACTGAAACAACTGAAGGGTTATTACAAGAACCTGAAGAAGTTGTAAAGTCAACATCGACACCTGTTAAGACTAGTGCTACTGCATCTTCAATTTCTAAAACTGCAGTTACCACTAAGGTAGCTAAGATGGAACCTGTTACTGATCCAGATGATGAGGATTTAGCGAAATTGCTTCGTGATATACATACAACTAAATCCACTAAGCATTCAAACTAACCTCTTTCAGAGTAAATAAATGGCCGGGGGATTCCTCCCGGCCATCTTCGTATTAAGGGATGTTTACAGATAAGAATATTGATTGTTTGTTATTAGATGGTAAAAATAATATTTATCGTAGCTTATTTGCTGGTTGTGCAGATCCAAGATTTAAAGCATCTGGGCATGATTATATTATTATCTTTTTAAGATTTCTATCTACATATATTAATAAATTCAGACCAAAATCTGTGCATATATTCTGGGATGCCCCCGCAAGCAAATTATGGCGTAGACAGATATATCCAGAATATAAGGAACATCGTTCAGATATGTATGAATATCGGGATATTGATGTATATGCTGAATTGAAACATCAGATGATAGCTGCTATTCAATTATGTAAGAATTTAAATATAAGACAATACTTTAGTGACAATCAAGAAGCCGACGATTTAATTTATGCATTCGTTTATACTAATACTAATAAGGACACATTAATTGTGTCCAGTGATGGCGATTTCAAACAGATATTATTTAAATTTTCACATTGCAAAATATATAATCCATTAAAGAAGGGCGATAATATGGAAGAACGCCCTCAAAATGATCCAACATTATTAAAATCATTTATTGGTGATAAATCAGATAATATTTCTGGCTATTATCAAATTGGTAAGGTACGAGCTGCACCATTAGTTGAAAGTGTTATAGCACGCCAGAAATTCTTTTTATCGGATAAAGCAGTTATAATGAAGGATGGACAAAAAGTTATTGTTGGCGCAGATATATTTAATAGAAATCGACAAATCATTGATTTAGGTTTATCACCATATCTTAAAGATAATATAGCATTCATTGAACAACAACAAGTGTCTTCAATACAATTCGATATGAAGCAAATAGAGTTGATAGCTCATAAATATAAATTGCGTGGACTATTATCAGAAATAAATAATTTATCTGTACCATTTCAGAATTTAGAATAAAAGGAGATTTATGCGTTCATTAATCGGTTTAATGGTGTTCGCCACAATATTTGTAGTTCCTAGCTGTGCATCGGTTGGTGCTTTATCTGATGAGGAGCTGGCAGCTTCTGTCAAGAAAGGTTCGTATAATGCAACATCGTATGGATTAAACTTTGTACTACAACAAAATCCTGATAAAGTTGATGAAATCAAGAGTAAAGTTAAAGTTGGTAAACTTGTTGTAGATGATGTTATCTTACGTACATTACGTGGAGCATCCTCTGAAGATATAACACGTCTTCTATTAGATGAATTATTAAAAGCTTTATCTGATCAATTATCACCAGTTATTAAGAGTGCTATTCAATTAGCCATTGATGTAGCATTAGATAAGGTCCAACTTCCATCAAATCCAACAGATAAACTTACACCGCGTATTCGTTTAGTACTAATTGGTTTATTTGAAGGGATGAGCGATGCTATGGGAGAAGCAGTTCCAACAGATTCACAATTTAAGCATTTAAATTCGAATTTGCGTCCAATAGAGAATCTAACATTCCCTAAGTAAGGAGAATATTATGCGTAAATTAATCCCAATTATTGGGATAGTAGTTTTAATGTGCCTTTCTGGATGTTCTGTAAATCAAATTTTTCAGCAAGCCCTTGAAAAATCAATGCCAGTTATAGAGGATCGTCTCGAAAAATATATTGAAAATGACCCAACATTAACTGATGAGACTAAAGTAGAACGAAAAGCTACTGTTCAAAAACGTCGTGAGTTAATTCAAACTGGAAAGGAATAAATATGGCAGAAGTTTGGGAAAATTTAGCTAAAGATTTAGCTAATGAAATTTTTATATTATTTAAACAGAGCGCCAAAGATTATGTTAAAGAGCAAGGAGTTGAAAATTTCTTAAAGGAAACTGCTACACGTTATGCTAAATGGAAAGCTAAAGCTTTATTCGAATCTGATCCCGTAAGAAAAGCAGAATATGAAGAAAATCTTAAAGATGTTACTGCACAAGTCGATATGGAAATTGCACGTCATGCAATAGTTGCAAGCAGAGAAACAATAAATTTCTTAATAAGTATAGCTAAATTAGCCGGTGAAATGTTGATTAAAATAGCTCCCAAATTAATAGGATTGCCTATCTAATTTCTTCTGGATTATGAAACAACAGCCGTTGGGTGATAAAATATTTGATATAATAATTAAGACGGCTTTAGGGATGGGAGTAGCTATTTTAATTTTTGCAGTAGTTGGAATATTATTATTTCAACTACTTAAGATTGTTGGTTATTAAATTTATGGCTTCTGAAGTAATTTATCTTGATTTATTGCAATTTGCATTAAAAAGTGTCAATTTATTGAATAAATATAATGCTATTAATACAATGGACAGTTGGGGGTTGCCTAGTAATGATTTTATAATTACTAATAAGCCTAATCAGTTTAAATCGACGTCAACTTTATATTGGACTGTTCAAAAATGTAAAAATTTGCCAGTAATATGGCAATTCTCCAACAATATTAATGAAAATACAATCTCAATGGTAAAGTTCGTAATGGGAATGATGGTAGTAAGTTTTAATAATATTACAGTATCTATTTATGAACCTTTAAGTGCTGAAATCATTATAAATGATGCAGTTTATGATAAAGCTTATATTATAAATACATTTTCTATTGCCGACCCAGAAAGTATCAATAAAATAGGTACAGAATTACGTGAATCATTAAATAGAATTAATAAGTTACATTAATACATTTACTATATTCAATTTCTAATCTTAAAAAAGATTCTTTAAATGTTGATGATTGTTGTTTAGATGGTTGCTGCTGCAATAACCATTCCCATTTTTCTGGGTAATTTTTAATTAACCATTTAAAAAATTCAGCTGCTGCTCTATGTGCAGAAAGTTGGAATGAATATTTATGATGCGAACAACACAATAAAATCGCATTATTAAGATCATGTCTATGTGAATACATTTCACGTGGAATTAAATGGTGTGCTTGAGTAAAATCACTAGTATTACATATTGCACATTTATTATTATAAGATAATGCTACTAGCTTACTCCATAGCCGATCACTTTTCCTCTTCCATAATGAACTATTTGGATCTTCTTTCTTCTTTTGAAGATTACTTTTCCTCTTTCGTTTCATATAATATATTTACTATTAAATATATTATAATTGGAGCTAATATGACATGCTGTGGTGGAAGAAGTAATCAACCTCCCAAGAGTGCTTCTAAATCATGTCCTAAATGTAAATACCCAGTTAAACGAATTCATAAATACAATCTTAAAACACGCAAGAATGATGTTTATTATTCATGTGTGAATGTTCACTGCAGATACATGTCTCAGCAATGATCAAAATTATATGAATCTCCAACAAGCGAGTGAATTATTAAATAAAGCTACACGTGTTGAACATGCACCAGATGATATATCATGGATTCTTAATGGTATACATGTCGGTGAGGGATATTTTGGAGATAATGGTTCAGTAGTAAGCGTAATTACAGCAGATGATGATGCTGATTTTTTTGATGATGAAGCAAATTCATTACAATATTTGGGTTCTAAAGGTCCACTTCCACGAGAATGGTATTACCTAGATCAAGATCTTATTACTCTACAGATAAGACAGAATAACAATCTAATTTACAACCCCGCACGTAAATAGAATATGGGTTGTTGTGGCAATGTACCAAAATTTCCTCCATCAAACAAGAGATGTCCAAAATGTAGTTGGCCATCTAGAACAGTTAAGAAATGGGACTTAAAAACTAAAAAGAAAGAAATTTGTAATTTATGTCTTAATTCTAAATGTAGGAATACATTTTAATGATAAATTTAATATTAATTTGGGTAATGATAATTCTGTGTATAGAAGCTATAACTGAATTGATCGTGGATGCTGATATATTCTTTAATGTTCGTGATTGGTTATCGCAAAAATCTAATTTTCTTGGTAAATTATTGAATTGTGGATACTGTGTTTCAGTATGGGTATCATTTCCATTTGCATTAGTTGCACCTGGTATTATATTCAAATATGATACTTTAATTAGTATAATATTTTTAATGGATTTACTTGTAAAATGGATGATTCTCCACAGATTATCAAATTTAGTACATGAATTAATAGTAAGATTGTTACAACGTATACCATTTACATTTGTAATACATAAAATTGAACCGGAGGATAATAATGAATTCAAAAGATCTAAAAGAGTTGGAACAAGTCACAGTCACTAATTATAATCAATTAGTCTTGGCGTTAGAACCATTTACAAAAGATACAACAATAAGAAAGTTGTTAGTCGAAGGAATGGATATAGTAAAACGACAACAAGAATTTGCTAATTCAGCAATTCCTACGGATACTGAAGCCTTTGGAGGATTCATGCCAGCTCGTCCTTCTCATGGTCACCATTATTCTTGGGTTGATACTTTAATCAATAAGAGAATGAACGGAAAGCGAGAAGGATTGGTTATCAAATGGACTTTACCAGATGGCAATTTTACATTTGATCCATGGACTAAAAAACTCGAAAAGCAGTAATGATAATATTTAAAATAATTATAATAGGATTGGCAATTTCATCATTACTATATTGGATAGGATTGCTTGTTGGACGAATGACAATAGAACGACACTTTATTAAATGGTGGTTATCAATTGCAACAATACAAGGTATAATTATTGCAGCGGCATTAAAATTAATGAAATTAATATGAACGAAGTTTCAATACAATTAGCTCAATATAAGTCTATAAGGACATGGAAACCTCAAGTTGGTGATTTTGTTATCCAACATGGATGGTTCACCCACTGGTTTGGCATTGTAAGTGCAATAAACAGTGGTGTTTGCACAATTATTAAAGCAGGGTTGCCTGCCTTATTGTTAACTATAGATGAAGCTGATATTATTAAAAATAAAATTGATATTAAGACATCTAAGATATTAAATTCCAAAGGTGGAGAATTCTCGGTACAACAGATTATAAGTGGTAATGTGGTTTGGTATATATGACAATACCTCAGTTACCTGAAATTTTATCATATCCTAAGATATTGAATTTAAATGATATTCCAGAAATGTCTAATAAATTAGTATATGTTATTCGTCAATATCAATTAAATGGTATAGCAGTATTAATAGTCAGGCAAGATGGGAATGTATACATTAAAGCTGCTGATTTTAGTGGTAAAATACTAAATCCAAACAATAATAAATTATATCAACAATTCATTAATAATCATTCTAAAGATATAATTAGACTCATGAATACTGCGCACATTCCTAAGGCAATATATTACATTATCTATGATAATAAATTACGATTAGTTGATATGAGAACTTCAATAGACAAATTTGCTGGTCCTGGCATGCTGCGAGATTTATTTGCTAAAGTTATTGAATTACAAGAATGCATTAAAACCACTCAATTAACTTCTGATGTTATTAAAGCCATTAATAATGGTACTGGCACTTTTGCTGGTGATTTGATATTAAAATCATCAGCATTTAAAACTATCACACGAGGAGTAAAACCGAAACTTCAAATGTATCCATTATATGCCTTGGTATCAAGGAGTGTATAGTATGAATGATTTAATTGTGAATGTAGCCATAATATGGTATATAGTTGGTTTTGTATCTGGTATAGCTACTACTTGGTTGTTTTATAATATAATCAAAAATAAGAAGAAATATGAAAAATTTAACATCCTACCAACGGAGACTACTCTCGGAACAAAATCCAAGCCAGCAATCTCAAAACCTCCCTCAACAAAATAAAGAATCTCAAACTACGATGAAGGCAGAAAAGCCCCCAATTGATCGTGCTATGCCCGCCGAAAAACAAAAAGCCCCATCGGAGCCTCTTTCTGATGCTGGAGGTGTTTCAGCAGCCACAAATGAAGCGGAACGCGCAGAAAGGGCCATGAAAGCGCTTGAGAAATTACAAGATGCTGCAGTGGGGTTGGAAGCGGGTCGTTTTGTTATGCAGCATGAGTATAGTGATTTTTCATTGGCTAAAAAGTTAGAATCTTTAAAACATGAATTAGTTGATGTAATAGGTAAGATTAGAGATCATATATTACATAGTTCTGCATCATCTCCAGAGGCAAAACAAGTAGTATCTAAATGGTTAGATATATAATATGTTAATTCTGGTAGCCGGTTATCAATACTCTGGTAAAACTGAATTTATAAATCTATTCAATGATATAGTTAAAGGATGTAATATTATATATATTACTCCGAATAACTATGAGCAATCATTAACAAAAGCTTTAATAGAAGAATCACCAAATACATTTATCATATTTGAAATACCAACTATTAAAACTTTATCAATTATAGATTATATCAAAACTATTAATCTAGGGAATCATAAAATTTGTTGTGTATTTATTGGTACTACATTGAAAGAATGTAAATTACGTAGTAATGGTAAATTATTAAATAGAGAAATGCTTGAATATGTTGAAAATATGACATTGGCAATTTCCAATTTTAAAAAAATATCTGCGAATTTTTTCTTTATTAAAAATAGTAATGATCCAAATAGAACAAAGATTAAGAACAGTATTCAAAAGGTAATTAATACAACAAATGGAACGATTAATAGAATTCGTAAACCCAAATTCATACTCCGTACAATTAATAGGCCCGGACAAAAGAAAAATTTACATACCCAAACACGCCAAGGCCGTATTATCTGAATGGTACACATGTTATGTACCAAAATATCTAAAAGTCGTTAAATATCTTACACCAAATATTACGCGCCAAGAACCTCAAAAACGCACGAATTCGCGTCCAAATATGAATTCGCGTCCAAATACACGTGCACAAACTGTGAGGAGAATATCAAGAACTTCCAAACAAACCGTGCGTCCTAGACCGCAACGCCAAATAATTGGTCATAGAACATCAAAAAATGTTTCTCAACTATATAATGCAACTATTACTAATGATACCTATTCAATATCCAATAATATCGGGATCGGTATACTAAGTTATAATAGATTAAGTTCTATTAAAAGATTGATAAATTCAATAAGAACATATACAGATTTAACACAGACAACTGTGTTTGTTAGTGATGAATCGTCTTTGGATGAAGTTAAAAATTGGTTACGTCAACAATCTGATATAGTATTAATTGATAATAAACATCGCCTTGGAATTGCTGGCAATACCAATAGATTATTGAATTGTTTATCACGATTTAGATATAAATTATTATTAAATGACGATGTTGAAATTTTGCATAGAGGATGGGATACATTTTATTTTGATACAATGGCAAAGACTAAATTCCATCATTTTTGTTTTAGACAGCCAGGAGTATATGGGGCGAGGACTACTGATGGGGTAGTTAATATCCATAAAGATGTGAATATAACAACAATTTCTGATAAACCGCAAGGATCTGTGATGGCGTTCGATCAGAAAGCATTTGAAATAGTTGGTTATTTTGATGAAAAGTTTGGTTATTATGGGATGGAACATGTTGATTGGTCACATCGTATACAATTAGCTGGAATTCAACCGCCAGGATATCATGATGTCGAAAATTCTAGTCGCTATTTTAAAATATGGGATGACAAATCCGCAGTTGATAATCGTATAACACATTTAACTAAAGCACGAGAATTATATAATGTATTGTCTACTAATGAAGACCGGATTTATATCAATCAATCTGCAGATTCAAATGTACCATCAATTAGTTATATTATTCCATATCGAAATGCAGATAAACGCAATAATTCGATTAATACAGTATTAAACAATATTCGTGCTCAACGATTTCCAAATATTGAAATGATAGTTGCTGAACAAGATTTCGCAACTAAATGTGATATAAATACTATGTATCCAATACAATATTTATTATCTAAGAGTATGAATCCGGCACAACAATTCTGTAAAGGAGCTGCTTTTAACCTTGGCGCGTCCAACGCTCATTTCAACTTGATATTGCATGATGCTGATATAATCGTTCCACGAAATTATACTGCATTATTATATGATATATTACTAAATGATGAAAGTTGCCATCTTGGTAAACAGGTATTATACCTAACTGAAGAATCTACTAATAATGTTAATAATATTAATAAAGTTACAATAACTGAACAATGTGATCATGCAGTTGATTATTTTGAAGGTGGGTCTTTAGCTATACGTAAATCAACATATATAGATGTCGGTGGTTTTGATGAAAATTTTAAAGCTTACGGATGTGAGGATTGTGATTTCTATGAAAGAATTAAAAACAATTCGAAATTTCGAGAAGAACGTACAATAAAAATGATTCATCTATGGCATGATAGAACTCCAGGATGGGAAGCTTATCATAAGAAAAATAAAGAATATCTGAGTAGTGTAAAATTGAAATATAATATAAGCCAACGCTGTAAAATGTTGAAAACTACACTGATTAATAAATACAGATTTTAAAAAGATTGGATAATTTTACTCTTAGCTTTTTCTAAATTTTCAATCATCGCAGGATCATTCAATATTTCAGCAATTCCTTTACAACGATCAAAATAAGTATGTTTCTGATATATTAACTGACGCTGTTTAAGTGCTAATTCAACACGTGCAGTTTCATGCAGTAAGTAGTAATCCACTAATTGCTTCCAATGATGCGGATCAGTGGCCATTGGAATAACATCACCGAACAAATTATATATTGCTGGACTTGGCGTATGAATTGTAAATCCACCACTCGCCGGAATCTTGAAGACGCGTTCTGGAATATCAACTGGATGATGCACTGAATGACTTTCTGATACGCTTGGGCATATTTTAGCACTTGCAAATAAAGCTGGAACATCATTATCAGAAATTACTTTTTTATTTTTCCAAGTATCTCCCCATCCATAAATTAAACATTTTTTAGTAGTAACTAATGGAGTTAAATATTTATCTAACATTTTAGCTTTATACAACCACCTTCCACCTACCCACCCAATCTCACACTTGAACTTATCATCTGGTTTATGAGGATAATACACAGTAATATCTGCAGCATTAGGCATAGCTACAACTGGTATGCCATGTTTAGTAGTCCAATATCCATAATATTCATCAATAAAAGCCTTTGGACAATACCCATAAACAAAGTCAGGTTGTTGATTTAATACCCATTTAATGGCTTCGCGGCTCTCATCTATTATAGGACCACCATCATAATGTCCAACTTTTGTGTCGCCATATGGATTTACATGTATTCCAACTTTACCACGACGTTTCTCTTTAGGAGGAATCTGTTGTCTCCAACCACTACATCCAATATATAAATCAAAATCGCATGGAACAACATTACTTTTAACACAACTAACATCATTCCCAGCCAATGCAAAAGCCTTACTTATTCCAGCAAGAATATAAGAATATGCGGAACCATTTGGATTACATGTCAGTATTTTCATTTTGTAATCTGGCCTTATCTGATTCAAGTAATGATAAACTAAAATGTTTCAGCCATTCATCAAATTTCATTTCTTTGTATTTTTCGATTATCTTGTATACTTTCCCAGAGAATTTGTTAAAGACATCATCTTTTGTAAAGTCTTGATGTTGCCACATACTAAATGATTTCGAGAATTCAATTGATTCAAAGAGTTCCTCACCACGACAATACACTATAGATAATGTGACATTATTATTATGTAATTTACCAATTAATATTATTGAATCATTTTCTGGTATATCAGTAATATGAATGTGTTGTTCAAACCATATCATAATAGTTTATATTCCATATTCTTATTAATATGAGATGTTGTAGTCAACGTAAATTTCTCACTTATGTATTTATCAAAATCATTGCCATTTATAAATTCTGAATTATCGGATGATTTAATATCATTAGTGGTATTATTCCATGCTTTCTCATCACATACCATGTAATAATTCATTTGTTTTAAACCATCTTGTTTTTGATCTGTATCAGAAACTTTAATTATACGATGGTATGGCATACCGATGTATATTGTTAATGCTATTGCTAAATTAGTTATAAATATAGATTCAGCAAGCAATTGTAGACATGTTGGCATTTTAGAAACACAATTGTACATCGCAAATCCACAATCAGCTTTAAACCCAGGAGTAAATGATTGAATTTGTTTAAAAATCAATCCATGTGAAAATGGATTCTTTAAGAAACACTTGCAACCAATATCTTTCATCCCTTCATCAGTTACTGGCATGCGTAATATTTCATTTTGTTCCATCGCCACGATATGACTTCTAGGATAAATGTCATTATTAATATGGTTCATATCTTGGACTAACATGATATGAAATGTAGATACATCAGTTGAAATTTCTATTGGGGTAATGTGGAGTAAAAATTTGGTACGATTATTAATTGGTTCTGGGCAAGTTACATCAATCAGCAAATTGTCAAGTGGTGATGTTAAACCATTTGATAGTGAATATTTTACAGATTTATCTATGAAAGTATTAAAATTTGTAAATTTACTTAAATCTAATATTACTCTCTGGGATTGTTCTAAACTTTTCTTATATCCCTCTAAATTAATAAATGATTTCTCACCATTTTGTAGTAATTTAAATAATTTGTTAGCATTCATAAAGGAGTCCTATGAGTGGAAAGAATGAAATAAATGAATATTTGAGGCGCTGTTTAGCATGTCGTGATAGTTTGTGTAGATTATCATCAAATCTGACAATTGATATTGGCCCATTTGCATCATCTTTAAAATACGTACTCCAGACGAAATTAAAACACCCATGTGTATTATACAGTGTAGAATATGGGGATATAGATTTCACTGTAAAGGCGATAAGATTTAAATTGCAATGGCCTCCAACTTATACACATGTAAGATTATTATGTAAGCATTTAGAAGGTGATAAGTATATTGATACTGGATATTTTATTACTGATGATAAGGATTGCTTTGCAGAATTAATGGATGCCATTGATTTCAGTGTAAATAATGTAACTCCATTTGATGTATAATTATGATAACTAAAATTATAGAATTGATTTTAAAGGTAATTGGGATGTTTTGGTCTAAAATTAAAACTGTGGAATTTGAACGAGACCAACGAGAGAAAACAAATGATGCAGAACGTCGCATCCGTGATGCAGTTGACAATGTTAAACCAACATTACCGCCGTCTGTATCAGATGGGAAAGTAGAAGATCGAAATGATGACGATGTCTTTAACAATAAAGATTGGAACAAAAAATGAATCTATACAACATACGAAAAGTTTTATTAGCAAAAGCTATTACTTGTATACTAACTTTTACTATTTTATCATGTTTCATAATCAATGGATGTTTACCAACAGCTACAAACCCTACAATTCAATATCCGATTATACAAGTACCTTCTAAACCAATATTGCAAATAATTAGTACTGAAGATTTACGTGGATTATCAGATGAGACAATTAGAAAAATAATCTTTAATGATGATACATTAAAACATTACATTGAACAATTAGAAGCAAGTATAACTACATACAATAATTGGGCAAGAGAACAAAATCGATGAAATTTGAAGATAAATTGACATTAGCAGACTTAAAGAAAATTATTGGCAAAACCACTAAATTTAGAACTGCATTAGGCCAATCAATGTCTCATATCATTGAGGAAATTACAATAAATTCTGATGGATTAGTGTTATCTTTACGAGATACTGGTGGAAGAATTAAGAAGAAGAAGCTGGACAGAATTAGTCAGTTAGAAATATGAATTTTTAACATGTCGCTTATGTTAAGAAAATAAAAGTTAAAGGATAAAGTAAATATTTATACTATATTCACGTGTCCAATAATGACTTTTTCTTTATCCCTTCCGGCCACCTCCCATTAATAACATATCTAGCATAAAGATATGCCCAATAAGGATCGTTCTTTATTGCTTCCTCCCCTTCCACCCATCTTCCTTTAATCACGTCTCTAGCATAATTATATGCATGATAAGGATGTTTCTTTATCCCCTCCTCTCCTTCTGGCCATCTTTCTTTAATAACATTATAAGCATAAAGATATGCTGATTCAGGATTTTTCTTTATTTCTTCCTCCCCTTCCGGCCATCTCCCTTTAATAACATCTTTAGCATACTCATATGCCCATCCAGGATCTTTCTTTATTTCTTCCTCCCCTTCCAACCATCTTCCTTTAATAACATTTTTAGCATAATCATATGCAGCAACATGATCATGTTGATCTAAAATATATCTTTCTAAATCTGGATCTCTCTTCCCTCTCTCAGCTGCATCACCGATTAATTCCTCAATATCCCCCCATTCATCTTTATCATGGAGTTCTAAATTATCTTCAAATAGAAGTGATAAACGCATAAATTATGCTTTATATCCACTCCATTCTCTGGCGTCTCTATCATTTAATTTTAGGATGTTGATAGCATAATTATATGCATATCCAGGATCTTTCTTTATTATTTCTTCAGCTTCTATCCATCTTCCTCTAATAGCGTATTTAGCATAATTACATGCCCATCCAGGATCACTCTTTATTACTTCTTCAGCTTCCATCCATCTTCCTTTAATAACACCCCAAGCATAAAACCATGCATAATTAGGATGTTGATCTAAAATGAATCTTTCTAAGTCTGGATCTCTTTCTCCTCTTTTAATTGCATCTTTGGTCAATAGGTAGATATCCCCCCATATATCTTGATCATGGAGTTCCGATTCATCCTCAAATAGAAGAGATAATCGCATAAATTATGTTTTATATCCACTCCACTCTCTAGCGTCTCTATTACTTAAATTTAGAA
>Ga0187893_10005935_pt1 | contig 21349 bp, 21 predicted proteins | sample MA1701074metaG_FD_139574 | JGI IMG/M metagenome (GOLD analysis project Ga0187893, IMG submission 139574) | White microbial mat communities from a basaltic lava cave in the Kipuka Kanohina Cave System on the Island of Hawaii, USA - MA170107-4 metaG ...
ATGCGGCTCGAATACCGCGCGGTGGCCGCAGATACCGGTGCGATCGGCGGCGACAGCTCGCACGAGTTCCAGGTCATCGCCGCTACCGGCGAAGACGCGCTCGTCTACAGCCCCGACGGCGACTACGCCGCGAACGTCGAACTCGCAGAAGCGCTCCCGCTGCTCGAACGGCGCGCCGCGCCGTCCGAGCCGCTGGTGAAAACGCCGACGCCCGGCAGGAGCACCTGCGAGGACGTGGCGCAGCTGCTCGGCCTGCCGCTCACGCGCACCGTGAAGTCGCTGGTGCTCGCGACCGACGAACGCAGCGCCGCGGGCGATACGACCGGCACCACGATCTGGCTCCTGCTCGTGCGCGGCGATCACGATCTGAACGAGATCAAGGCCGGCAAGGTCGAGGGCCTGAACGACGGCTTCCGCTTCGCGACGGCGGCCGAGATCGAAGACCGCTTCGGTACCAAGCCCGGCTACCTCGGGCCGATCGGTATCAGCAAGCCGGTCAAGCTGGTTGCCGACCGCACTGCGGCCCGCATGAGCGACTTCGTGTGCGGCGCCAACCAGGCCGACCATCACTACAGCGGCGTCAACTGGGGTCGCGACCTGCGCGAGCCCGACGTCGTCGCCGACATCCGCAACGTCGTCGAAGGCGATCCGTCGCCCGACGGCAAGGGCCGGCTCGCGATCCAGCGCGGCATCGAGGTCGGCCACGTGTTCTACCTCGGCACGAAGTACAGCAAGGCGATGAGCGCGACCTACCTGGACGAAAGCGCCAAGCCGCAGCTGCTAGAGATGGGGTGCTACGGCATCGGCGTGACGCGCATTCTCGGAGCGGCAATCGAGCAGGGGCACGACGAGCGCGGGATCATCTGGCCCGACCCGATCGCGCCGTTCACCGTCGTTGTCTGCCCGATCGGCTACGACCGCAACGCCGCGGTCAAGGCCGCTGCCGACGGGCTGCACGATGCGCTCGTCGAGGCCGGCATCGACGTGATGCTCGACGACCGCGGCGAGCGGCCCGGCGTCATGTTCGCCGACTGGGAGCTGATCGGCGTGCCGCACCGGCTCGTCGTTTCGGAGCGCGGTTTGAAGGAGGGACGCATTGAGTACCAGCACCGCCGCGACACGGCGGCAACGCCCGTCGCGCTCGACCAGGCGCCGGGCTTCGTGAAGGCGCGTCTCGCCGCATGAGGGGCGGAGGCGACGCGCGGCGTGGGCGTTTTCGCCGCCGCTGGCTGGCACTTGCCGCCGGTGTCTGGCTTCCCGTCTGGCCGCTGGCCGCGCGCGCCGGCGCGCAGATCGAGGAGCCGCTCGCCAATGCGGTGCGCGGCGCGCTCTCGTCGGCGGTCGCGGACAGCGCACCGCCGCGGCCGAGCTTCGACACGATCGAGGATCGGCTGGCTTATCTGAAGTGGCTGGGTGCAACGAGCCAGCGCCTGCGCCGTCGCAACGCGGACCACAAGGCGCGCCTTGAATTCCTCGAAGCGCTCTGGTACGAGAGCAAGCGCGCCGGCCTCGAACCGGCGCTCGTGCTCGGGCTGATCCAAGTCGAAAGCGCGTTCCGCAAGTACGCGATCAGCGTCGCCGGCGCGCGCGGCTACATGCAGGTGATGCCGTTCTGGTCGCGCCTGATCGGCGACGGCGACGCGCGCAAACTATTCCATCTGCAGACCAACCTGCGCTTCGGGTGCACGATCCTGCGCCACTACATCGAGCGCGAACGCGGAGACCTCTTTCTCGCGCTCGGCCGCTACAACGGCAGCCGGGGGCGCTCCGAATATCCGAACGCCGTGTTCGCGGCGCGACGCCAATGGATGCCACCGGCCGACGCGCCGACCGCGAGTGCCCGCGCCCCCGAGTGACGGCCTAGAGTCCGGACCAGCTCTTGGGTGCCGCGCCGTCGATGCCGAGCAGCGCGAGCACGCGCTCGACCGAGTCGGCGATCAGCTCGTCGATGTCGCGTGGGCGGTGATAGAACGCGGGCAGCGGCGGGAAGATCACGCCGCCCATCTCGGCCACGGCCGTCATGTTGCGCAGGTGCGCGAGGTTGAACGGCGTCTCGCGCACCATCAGCACGAGGCGCCTTCTCTCCTTCAAGGTCACGTCGGCGGCGCGCGACAGCAGGTTGTCCGACAGGCCGTGCGCGACCGCCGCGAGCGTCTTCATCGAACACGGCGCGATCGCCATCGCGTGGGTTGCGAACGAACCGCTCGCGATCGCCGCACCGACGTCCATCGGGCCGTAGGCGTGGTCGGCCAGCGCCTGCAGCGACGCGCGGTCGAGCCCAAGTTCGTGGTGCGCGTTCAGCACGCCGGCCGGGCTGGCCACGAGGTGCGTCTCGGCTCCGCACTCGCGCAGCCGCCCGAGCAGCCGAACGCCGTAGGCGGCACCGGTCGCGCCGGTGATGCCGACGACGACGCGCTGCGTCATCGAGGGCTCAGGACTTGAGCAGCGTCTGCAGCTCGCCCGCCTCGTACATCTCCATCATGATGTCGGAGCCGCCGACGAACTCGCTGTTGACGTATAGCTGTGGGATCGTCGGCCAGTTGGCGTATTCCTTGATGCCCTGGCGCACGCCATCGTCCTCGAGCACGTTGACCGTCTTGAGGTCCTCCACGCCGCAGGCTTTGAGCATCTGCATCGCGCGGCCGGAGAAGCCGCACATCGGAAACTGCGCCGTGCCCTTCATGAAGAGCACGACCCGGTGGCTCTTGACGAGGTCGTCGATGCGTTGTTGAACGTCGTTCATGGCTGTCGTTCGTGAAGAAGCGGATGATGTTGCGTTTATACGGCAAAGCCGCAGCGGTCGCCGCACCGCGGGTCTGCCCCGGAGCGCGAGCCGGGGTTAGTTTCTAGCTTAGAAGGTGTAGGAGACGCCGAGCTGCAGCACAGGCGAGAGCCGCAACTCGCGCACCAGCTCGTCGCTCGCCGGCGCGCTGCTGCTGCGGCCGAGCCGGACCGAACTGCCGGGCTGCACCGCCATCACGCCCAGATCGGCGGCGAACCCCCAGCCGCCCTTCAGCGAGAGCCCCGAGTAGCCGAGGCCGACGTACGGCAAGGTCGCGTTGTCCGCTTCGCCGAGCCAGGGCGAGGCGAGAGAGCCGATGTTGCGCCGCGCGATGCTCGAATAGCCCGAGCTGCCAAGCGCGGTCGTCGCCCAGAGCGGTGTCGTCGCGCCGAACAGCACGCCGCTGGTGGCGCGAAAGCCCCCGGTCAGTTGCTGTCCGATGCCGGCGCGGGTGAAGTAGTAGTCCCCGAACAGGCCCATTCCCTGCAGCTTCGGGGTGGTCGTATCGAACCTCGAGGCGCCGGGCTGCCCGGCGGCGCCGGTGTTGAGCGAAATGCGAGCCTGCAGCCCGCTCCACGGGCCGGCGTCGCGGTTGGGCAGCAGCCCGCTCCCCGCGCTGCCTGCTTGGCAGAAGAGCGGTACGGCGAGCAGAACGGCCGTCGGAATCCAGTACGAAGCACGATGCATGGCGAACCCCCTGTCCCGCGCCGGGCGCGCGGCGATTGCCGTTGACGATCGTGTGACCCGGGCTTGAATGCTACGCGCGGACTGCCCGCTTGTCTCGCCTCGGGTATCCCCACTGCGGATGACGTGTGCGTGGCGCGCGACGTGGCGCTATCGCAACGGCGAGCGGCCTCCAGTGCACCGCAGGTGGTCGGCCAGGTCACGGCGCTGGTCGATCTCGCCAAAGCCGTTGCGGTCGAGTAGCGCCGTCACCGCGTCTCCCTGTTCACTACCGTGTTCGAGCAACAGCCAGCCGCCGGGGGTCAGGTGCCCGGGCGCTGCGCCGACGATCGCCCGCAGCGCGTCGAGCCCTTGCGGGCCGGCGCACAGCGCGATCCGCGGCTCGTGGCAAAGGAGCGGCAGGTGCGGATCGGCGTCGGCGACGTAGGGTGGATTGGCCAGCACGAGGTCGAAGCGCCGTCCGGCCAGCGCCGACCACCAGTCGCCGTGCAGCCACTCCACGCCGATGCCGAGCTGCGCGCCGTTGGATTGCGCCACCGCGAGCGCAGCTTCGCTCACATCGCTCGCGCAGACGCGGGCACGCGGGCACGCCGAAGCGATGGCGAGCGCGATCGCTCCGCTGCCCGTTCCGAGGTCGAGCACGTCCGCACCGCCTTGTTTCGCATCGAGCACTTCGAGACCCCAGGCGACGAGCGTCTCGGTATCGGGCCGCGGCACGAGCACGTCGGGCGTGACGGCGAGCGACAGGCCGTGAAACTCCTTCGCGCCGAGCAGGTAGGCAAGCGGCTCGCCTGCGGCGCGGCGCGCGAGCAGGGTCACCAGTGCGACCTCGTGCGCTGCGTCGAGCGGCGCGTCGCCGTGCGCGAGCAACCACGCGCGCGGGCGTTCGAGCACGCTGGCGAGCAAGAGCTGCGCATCGAGCCGATGGAACCCGTCGCGTCGGGCGGCGGCGAGCGCGTCGGCGACGTTCGGCATCAGCGCGCTTCCAGCTCGGCCAACTGCTCGGCCGCGCGCGCCGCGACGAGGGCGGCGATGACTTCGTCGAGGTCGCCGTCCATGATCGCATCGAGCTTGTAGAGCGTGAGGTTGATGCGGTGGTCGGTGAGACGGCCCTGCGGAAAGTTGTAGGTGCGGATGCGGTCGCTCCGATCGCCGCTCCCGATCAAGCTCTTGCGCATCGCCGCCTGCTTGGCCGAGCGCTCGTTTTGCTCCTTGTCGCGCAGGCGCGCGGCGAGCACCGCCATCGCCTTGGCGCGGTTGCGGTGCTGCGAACGGTCGTCCTGGCACTCGGCGACGAGGCCGGTCGGCAGGTGCGTGATGCGGATCGCGCTGTCGGTCTTGTTGACGTGCTGCCCTCCGGCGCCGCTGGCGCGAAAGGTATCGATGCGCAGGTCGGCCGGGTTGAGCGCCTGCTCCTCCTTTGCGTCGGGCTCGGGCAGCACCGCCACGGTGCAGGCGCTGGTGTGGATGCGTCCCTGCGTCTCGGTGGCCGGAACGCGCTGGACGCGGTGGCCGCCGGATTCGAACCTCAGGCGCCCGTAGACCTCGTCGCCCTCGATGCGCACCACGACCTCCTTGTAGCCGCCGAGGTCGGAGACGCTCTCCGACAACACCTCGCTCTTCCAGCCGCGGCGCTCGGCGTGGCGCAGATACATGCGCAGCAGGTCGGAGGCGAACAAGGCCGATTCGTCGCCGCCGGTGCCGGCGCGGATCTCGAGGAAGCCGTTGCGCGCGTCGTCGGGGTCGCGTGGCAACAGCGCGGCCTGCAGCTGCGTTTGCATCGCCTCGAGGTCTGCCTCGGCGGCGGCGACCTCGTCGGCGGCGAGCGCCGCCATCTCGGGCTCGTCGAGCAGCTGCCGAGCGCCGGCCAAGTCCGCTTCGCGCTGCGTGTAGCGGCGAAACGTCTCCACCACGGAGCTCACCTCGGCGTGTTCGCGCGAGAGCGCGCGAAAGCGCTCAAGGTCCCTGGTCGCGCCCGGGTCGGCGAGGTTCGCATCGAGCTCCGCGAGCCGGTGCCCGAGGCGTTCGAACTGCTGTCGAAGGCTGTCTTTCATGCGGTGAGGCGCGCGGCTCCTGCCGCGGCCGACTCAGGCGTTCTCGTCGGACGGGTCGCGGCTTGCGCCGCGCAGGAATAGGCGCGAGACGGTATGCGCGAGCTGCGCGCGCTGGTCGGCGTCGGCGGCGTGCAGCTCGGCCAGCGTGCCGTGCAGCATCTTCTGCGTCAGGCCGCGCGACAGCATGTCGAGCACCGCTTCGACGTCCTCGCCGCGCGCGAGCATCTTGCGCGCGCGGGCGATCTCGGCGCTGCGCCAATCGTCGGCCTGTGCGGTGAGCGCTTGGATCAGCGGCACCGTGGCGCGCTGGTCGAGCCAGTGCACGAAGCTTTGCACCCCGGTCTCGATGATCGCCTCGGCCTGCTCGACGGCGGCTTGGCGCTTCGCACCCGCGGTCTGCACCAGCGCCGCCAGGTCGTCCAGGGTGTAGAGATAGACGTCGCCCAGGCGACCGACCTCGGGCTCGATATCACGCGGCACCGCGAGGTCGAGCATGAACATCGGACGGTGTTTGCGCAGCTTGAGCGCGCGCTCGACCGCGCCGAGCCCGATGATCGGTAGCGTGCTCGCGGTGCAGGAGATCACAGCGTCGAACTCGGCCAGCCGCGCCGGCAGTTCAACCAGCCGGATCGCTTCGGCACCGAACCGTAGGGCGAGTTTCTCTCCGCGCTCCAAGGTTCGGTTCGCGAGCGCCATCGCGCGCGGCTTGCGTGCCGCGAAGTGCGTCGCCGCCAGCTCGATCATCTCGCCGGCACCGACGAGCAGAACCCTGATCTGCTGCAGGTCCTCGAACAACTGCGCCGCAAGACGCACCGCCGCGGCGGCCATGCTGACCGAGTGCGCGCCGATCTCGGTGGCGCTGCGCACTTCCTTGGCCACCGAGAACGAACGCTGGAACAGCTGGTGCAACGTGCTGCCGAGCATGCCTGCCTGGTCGGCCTCGCGCACCGCCAGCTTCATCTGACCGAGGATCTGCGGTTCGCCGAGCACCATCGAATCGAGTCCGCTCGCGACGCGGAACGCGTGGCGCGCTACCGGACCGCCCTCGAACGTGTAGGCGTGTTCCAGGAGCAGGTTGGACGCAATGCCGCCGATCCCGGCCAGCCAGTCGACGCTCGGGCGCATCAGGTTGCACGCCTCGGCGGGGGTCGCCGCGCAGTACAGCTCGGTGCGGTTGCAGGTCGAGAGGATCGCGGCTTCGGGCGCTTCGCGCACCCGATCGCGGAAACCCTGCAGCACCGGGGCGAGTTGCTCGAACCCGACTGCGAAGCGCCCGCGCAGGTCGAGCGGCGCGGTGCTGTGGTTCAGGCCGATGGCGAACACGCCCATCGGCAGATTATAAAATTCACGCCTTTCCGAGCGGGAGCGCAAGGTGGGTTTCGTCGGTGCGGTGCTGCATCTGTTCAACCTGTTCGTGCCGGCGTTGGCGATGGGGATCACGACCGCTCTGCTCGCGAAGTGGTTCTTTCGACGCGAACTCGAGGGCGTACGCTGGACGAGGCTCGCCTTCTGGTCGGGCGGTGCGGCGGCGGCGGCGACGCTGGGCGGCCTGCTCGTCACCGGACGCGACGGCAGGATGGCGACTTACGCGGCGATGGTCATTGCCTCCGCGCTCGCGCTGCTGTGGGCCGGCTTCGGGGCGCGCGGGCGCTGAGGGCGTCGTCAGGCCGGCAAGGCGATCCGTTCGCTCGTCGCGACCTCGCCGCGCAGCGAATGCGGCAGCGCCTTGGTGATCACGACGTCCACCATCTGCCCGACGAGCCGCTTCGGCCCCGCGAGATTGACGATGCGATTGCACTCGGTGCGGCCCGTCAGCTCAGAGGCGTCCTTCTTGGACGACCCTTCGATCAGGACGCGCTGCGTCGTGCCGACCCGCCGCTCGCTGATGCGGCGCGCGCTCGCTTCGATGGCCGCCTGCAGCCTCGCGAGCCGCTCCAGCTTCACCTCGCGCGGCGTCGCATCGTGCAGCGCCGCGGCCGGCGTGCCGGGCCGCGGGCTGAAGACGAAGCTGAAACTCGCGTCGTAGCCGGTCTCGTCGACGAGCCGCATCAGGCGCTCGAAATCGTCGTCGGTCTCGCCGGGGAACCCGACGATGAAATCGCTCGACAGGCTCAGGCCGGGCCGGATCGCGCGCAGCTTGCGCACCGTGCTCTTGTATTCGAGCACCGTGTAGCCGCGTTTCATCGCCGCCAGGATGCGATCGCTGCCGTGCTGCACAGGCAGGTGCAGATGGTCGACAAGCTTGCCGACCCTGGCGTACGCGTCGATCAGCCGCGGCGTGAACTCCTTGGGGTGCGAGGTCGTGTAGCGGATGCGCTCGATCGCCGGGATCGCCGCGACGCGTTCGACGAGCAATGCGAAGTCGGCGACCTCGCTGCCCATCGCGCCGCGGTAGGCGTTGACGTTTTGCCCGAGCAAGGTCACTTCCTTGACGCCTTGTGTCGCCAGGCCGCCCACTTCGGCCAGCACGTCGTCGAGCGGGCGCGACACCTCCTCGCCGCGCGTGTAGGGCACGACGCAGTACGAGCAGTACTTCGAGCAGCCTTCCATGATCGAGACGAAGGCGCTCGGTCCCTCGACACGCGCCGCGGGAAGGTGGTCGAACTTCTCGATCGCGGGAAAGCTGATATCGACCTGCGGCCGCTGCTCGCGCCGTTGGCGCTCGATCATCTGCGGCAGGCGGTGCAAGGTCTGCGGGCCGAACACCAGGTCGACGTACGGCGCGCGCTCGACGATCGCGGCGCCTTCCTGGCTCGCGACGCAGCCGCCGACGCCGATCAACACGCCCTTCTTCTTCAGGTGCTTGATCCGGCCGAGGTCGCTGAACACCTTTTCGGCCGCCTTTTCGCGCACCGAGCAGGTGTTGAACAGGATCAGATCCGCCTCATCGGCTCGCTCGGTCGCTTCGTAGCCGGACGCTTCGCGCAACACCCCGGCCATCTTGTCCGAGTCGTAGACGTTCATCTGGCAGCCGAAGGTCTTGATGTACACCTTGCGGGTCATGGTCGGCTCCAGGGCCTCAGCGCGGCGTCCAGACCTGTGCGACAGCGTCGAAGCTCCAGCTGCGCGCCTCCTGCGGCGTGCGCGGCCAAGGGCGCTTGGCCAGCTCGTCCGGGCGCAGCAGCCACACGTCCTTGACCAAGCCGGACAGGTCGAGCGTGTAGTGCACCGCGGCGCGCTGGCCGGCGAGCGCACCCGTGGTCTCGAGCAGGTTGTTCTGGTTGCGGACGCGCGCACCGGGCGCCAGGCGCACAGCGCGCCCGTTGAGCACGATCTCGGGCGGCGCGCCGAACTGGATCTCGCCGCGCAGCGCGTTCTGCGGGAAGTTGCGCTGCAACTGCGCCGCGGCCGGCGCGCTGAAGACGATGGCGATGGCGGCGACGAAGGCGGAAAGTGGCATGCAGCGGGGCCGTGGTGGCGCTTCAGGGACTCGAACCCCGGACCTGCGGATTATGATTCCGTCGCTCTAACCGACTGAGCTAAAGCGCCTGAGCGGCGGAGTATATCGGGCACTCATGTTCAGCTTTTTCCGCAGGAAGACCAGCCCTCCGCCCGCTCCCGCCGTAGCAGCTGACGCTCCGATCGAGTCGCCGCGCGCCGGTCCGAAGCCCGCTGCGGAACCTGCGCCGACGCAACCGCAAGCACCCGCGCCAGCGCTCGAAGCCGTTCAGCTCGAGCGGGGCGGTTGGCTCGACAGCCTGCGCCGCGGACTGCAGAAGACCGGATCGAACATCGCGCAGGTCTTCACGGGCACGCGCATCGACGAGGCACTCTACGAGGAACTCGAGGCCGCGCTGCTGATGACCGACGCCGGGGTCAAAGCCACGGAGTTCCTGCTTGCGGATCTGAAGCGGCGCGTCAAGGACGAACGCGCCTTGGACCCGCAGGCCGTGCGCCGCTTGCTCGGCGTCGCCATCGCCGAGCTGCTCGCGCCGCTCGAGAAGCCGCTCGTGCTCGGGCGACAGTCGCCGACCGTGATGATGGTGGTCGGCGTCAACGGTGCGGGCAAGACCACGAGCATCGGCAAGCTGACGCGGCACCTCGCCGAGGCGGACCAGAAGGTGCTGCTCGCCGCGGCCGATACCTTTCGCGCCGCGGCGCGCGAGCAGCTTGCGGTGTGGGCCGACCGCAACCGGGTCGAGATCGTCAGCCAGCAGGGCGGCGATCCATCGGCCGTCAGCTTCGACGCGGTCAAGGCCGGCGCCGCCAGAGGCTGCGACGTCGTGATCGCCGATACCGCCGGGCGCCTGCCGACCCAGGTGCACCTGATGGAGGAGCTGAAGAAGCTCAAGCGCACGATCGGCAAGGCGATGCCAGGTGCGCCGCACGAAGTGCTGCTTGTCGTCGACGGCACGAGCGGACAGAACGCACTGGCGCAGGTAAAGGCGTTCGACGACGCGCTGTCGCTGAGCGGCCTCGTCGTCACCAAGCTCGACGGCAGCGCCAAGGGCGGCATGCTGGCCGCGATCGCGCGCGAGCGGCCGGTCCCGGTCTATTTCATCGGCGTCGGCGAGCAGCTCGCGGACCTGCAGACTTTCCGCGCGCGCGAGTTCGCCGAGGCGCTGCTCGCCTGATATATGAGACCGCGGCGCTACCGCGTCGTCGGCTTGTTCGCCGGCGCGTTGCGCGGCGGGGTCGGGCCCGGGTCGAGGTTGTCGAACCACGTCGAAGGCGGCGGTTCGCGCAACTCGATCGTCTCTTCCTCGCGCTCCGGCAACTCGAATTCGAGCGGCGGCCGCACCGGGGCCGGCATCTCCCTGGCCGGCGCGGCGGCGCGCGCCGCCACCGGGGCTGCACCCTCCGGCGGCGAGGGGAAGATCGCCTCGCGCGCGCCTTCGACGGTCGGCAGGTTGTTCTCGATCCAGATGTGCATCGGGATGCGCGCCGCCTTCAATACCCTGCGCATGCGCTGCTGGCGCTTCTGCGCGCGTTCGCTCGTCTTCTCGGCCGGCGCGCGCACGTCGATCACCGCGATCACTTGCGAGGCGCTGTCGCACACCACCAGGTCCGCGCACAGCTGGCCGACGCGGTGCAGCCACTCGGAATACGAGTGGCGGGTCGGGACCTTCAGGAAGCGCGCGAGCGGCACTTGCGCGAGGATGATGTACTCGGGCAGCGCACGAATCGCGACCTGGTAGGCGGCGCGCTCCTGCGACGTCAACACGCGCGTCGCCTGCGGTTCCCACCCCGCGAGCGTGTCGAGGTCTTCCAGCGCGCGCCCGGATTCCCCCCCGCTCGGGCGGCGCGCGCGCCACAGCAGCGCGAGCGCCAGGACGACGACCACCGCGACCCCGATCCACCAGTTGTCCATGCTCGATACCTGAGCGCCGGGCTCTACTCCACCGAATCGGTGGACTAGGTCCGGCGCAGCGCCGACCATAGCCCGACCGGCGCGCCGAGGTCAATCACACGCCGCGAGGGCGTTGTTTTCTGGGGCCACGGCGTCCTTGTCAGTCGGCGTACTGCCCGGCCGCCTTGATCACCGGCCCCCACTTGTTGATCTCGGACTCGACGAACTTCTTGTGTTCGGCCGGATCGAGCCGCGCGTCGCTGACGATCACCGCGCCGAGCGCCTCCTCGTTCTTGATGAAGTTCGGGTCCTTCAGGGCCGTCTTCAGCGCCGCGTTGACCTTGTCCAGCACCGCCTTCGGCGTGCCCTTCGGCGCGTACAGCGCGTGCCAGATCGAGACGTTGAAGCCCTTGAGCCCCGATTCGTCGAGCGTCGGCAGCTTGGCGAGCGCGGGTGTGGTGAGGCGCTTGGGCGTCGTCACCGCGTAGGCCTTGATCTTGCCGCCTTCGATCTGCGCGGTGGTGTTCGTGGTCTGGTCGCACATGACGTCGACCTGCCCGCCGATCAGGTTGGTCATCGCCGGGGCCGTGCCCTGATACGGCACCGTCGTCAGGTTGACCTTGATGCTCTGCTGGAACAGGAGACCGCACAGGTGCGACGCCGCCCCGAGGCCGGCGTGGGCGAGGTTGACCTTGTCCTTGTTGGTCTCGATCCACTTCACCAGCTCGGCGTAGTTCTGGGCCGGCAGGTCGGCGCGACTCACCAGCGTCATCGGCACCTCGTTGATCATGCCGAGGAACTCGAAGTCGACGAGCGGCTTGTATGCGAGGTTCCTGTACAGCGCCGGCGTCGTCGCCATGCCGATGTGATGCAGCAGCAGCGTGTAGCCGTTGGGCGCCGCGCGCGCCACCTTGGTCGGGCCGAGCGTTCCGCCGGCGCCCGCAGCGTTCTCGACCACGATCGTGCCGCCGAGCGGCTTGCGCATCGCCTCGGCGAGGTCGCGAGCCACCTTGTCGGTCGGGCCGCCGGCCGCGAAGGGCACGACGATGGTGACCGGCTTGTCCGGATACTCGGCCCACGCGGCGGCGCAGCCGAAGGCGGTCAAGCCCGCGATCAACGTCCTCTTCATGCCATCTCCTTTCGAGCTGGGTTGCGGGGGCATGGGCGATCGTAGGCGCTCGCGCCCGGACGGGCCACGCGGAATGCCCTGATCGCGGCCCCGTCGGGGCGCTCGTCCGCTTCGGGGCTCTCAAACGCGAATGCGGCAATTCGCCGCACCTCGTTACTCTTTGTACGCCGCTCGCGGTGCCGGGTCGTAACATCTGCTGCGCATGCGAACCGCTACGCCCGTCATCGCCGTCGTCAACCGCAAAGGTGGAAGCGGCAAGACGACGCTGGCGGCGCACGTCGCCGCTTACTGTGCCAACGCCGGCATCGCCGTGATGCTCGGCGACGTCGATCGGCAGCGTTCGACGCGCAACTGGCTGCGCCTGCGCGAGGCGCAGAAGGTGCGGCCCGCTCCGATCGTCGGTTGGGCCGTCGATCCGGGCAACGTACTGCGCCCGCCGCAGGGCGTGGCCTGTATCGTGCTCGACACGCCCGGCGGGTTGCGCGGTTTCGACCTGGCGCGCGTCGTGATGTTCGCCGACGCGATCCTGATGCCGGTCTGCAATTCGGTCTTCGACCGCGAGTCCGCCGCCGAATGCCATGCCGAGTTGATGAGCCTGCCGCGCGTCGCGAGCGGGCGCTGCAAGGTGGCGGCGGTCGGCATGCGGCTCGACGCGCGCACGCAGGCGCACGTCGTGCTCGATGTGTGGGCGCAAGCACTCAAGCTGCCGTTCATCGGCGTGCTGCGCGAGACGCAGGCCTACGTGCACTGCATCGAGCGCGGGCTGACCTTGTTTGACATGCCGCCCGCGCGCGTCGAGGCCGACATGGAACAGTGGAAGCCGATCATCGAATGGCTGCGACCGGTGCTGCACCCCGCCGAGCCCGAGCCGGCGGTCGATGCCAAGCGCGCTCCCACGGAGCGGCGGGCGACGGGTGCCGCCACCGCACGCGCCGAATCCACGGCGGCCGCGGATCCGGTTCAGCCTGTCGCGGCGCCGGCCGAGCCTCGCGGTATCGGCGCGCGCATCGGCGACCTGCTCGGATCGATCTCGCTGCCGCGCTTCATCCGGGGGTAGCGCGCGCGCGGCGCACACGCCGCAGCTCGTCGTAGATGAGCAGCGCGGCTCCGACGCTGATCGCGCTGTCGGCGACGTTGAACGACGGGAAGTACCAGCCGCCGGCGTGGAGCTGGATGAAATCGACCACGTAGCCGTGCAGCAGGCGGTCGATCACGTTGCCGAGCGCGCCGCCGAGGATCAACGCAAGCGCCCACGCGAACAGCCGCTGCGCGCCGTGTCGCGCCAGCATCCACACGATGAATACCGCGGCTGCCGCACCGAGCACGACGAAGAACCAGCGCTGCCATCCCGAGGCGCCCGCGAGGAACGAAAACGCCGCGCCGGTGTTGTGCACGCGCACGAGATTGAAGAACGGCGTGACCGGCTGGCTGTCGCCGAGCTCGAACCAGCCGAGGATCAGCGTCTTGGCGAGTTGATCGGCGACGATGATCGCAACGGCGATGGCGAGCCAGCGCGAAAGGACAGCCGCAGCCATCAAGCGATGCGGCGCATCTCGCCCGCGCCGTACAGGTTGCTCGTGCAGCGACCGCAGATCGTCGGATGCGCTCGGTCGGACCCGACGTCGTCGCGCCAGTGCCAGCAGCGCTCGCACTTGCTCGCCGTCGACGGCGCGACCTCGATCGACAACGCGTCCCCGCGTTCGACCGAAGCGGCCGACGTGATGAGGACGAACTTCAGGTCGTCGCCGAGCGACGCGAGCAGCGCATGGTCGCTCGCGCCCGCCTCGATCGCGACGTTGGCCTGCAACGACGAGCCGACCTTGCCCGCGGTGCGCAGCGCTTCGATCTCCTTGTTCGCGAGGTCGCGGATCTCGCGCATGCGCGACCACTTGGCGAGCAGCGAAGCTGCGGGCGCGTCGAGCGAGACGAAGGTCTGCGTGAAGATCGACGGCGACGTGCCCGGCGCGAACACCGCCCACGCTTCCTCTGCGGTAAAGCTCAGAAACGGCGCGATCCAGCGCAGCATCGCGTGCGTCAGCACGTGGAGCGCGGTCTGCGCGCTGCGCCGGGCGGCGGAATTCGGAGCGGTGGTGTACAGGCGATCCTTGAGCACGTCGAGGTAGAACGCGCCGAGGTCCTCCGAGCAGAACACCTGCAGCTTCGCGACCACCGGGTGGAACTCGTAGCTCGCGTAGTGCGCGAGCACCTCGGCCTGGAAGCGGGCCGCGTAAGCGAGCATCCAGCGGTCGATCTCGAGCATGCACTCGGCCGGCACCGCGTCCTTTGCCGGATCGAAATCGCTGGTGTTGGCGAGCAGGAAGCGCACGGTATTGCGGATGCGCCGGTACGCGTCGACGACGCGGGCGAGGATCTTGTCGTCGATCGCGAGGTCGCCCGAATAGTCGGTCGCCGCGCACCAGAGGCGGATGATCTCGGCGCCGTACTTGTTCGCCGTTTCGGCCAGCGGCATGTAGTTGCCGAGGCTCTTGCTCATCTTGCGTCCCGAGCCGTCGACGGTGAAGCCGTGCGTCAACAACCCGCGGTACGGCGCGTGCTCCTCGATCGCAGAGCCGATCAACAACGCCGAATGGAACCAGCCGCGGTGCTGGTCGTGCCCTTCGAGGTACAGGTCGGCCTCGGGGCCGCTCGCGTGCGCGTCGGCCGGATGCGACCCGCGCAGCACGTGGAAGAAGGTCGATCCGGAGTCGAACCACACATCGAGGATGTCGTTGCTCTTCGCGTAGTCGGCCGCGTCGGGCCCCAGCCACTCGGCCGCGTCGAGCCGGCTCCACGCTTCGACGCCGCCCTGCTCGACGAGCGCAGCGGCGCGCTCGATGAAGTCGAGCGTGTTCGGGTGCGCGTCGCCGCTCGTCCGGTGCAGGAACAGCGGCAGCGGCACGCCCCAGTTGCGCTGGCGGCTGATGCACCAGTCGGGGCGGCTTGAGATCATGTCGCGCAGCCGCAGGCGACCGTTCTCCGGGTAGAACGAGACCTGCTCGATCGCATCGAGCGCGAGCCGGCGCAGCGTCTTGCCGGCCTTGTCGAGCGTGAACACGCCGTCGCCTTCGTCCATGCGCACGAACCACTGCGCCGCGGCGCGATAGATCACCGGCGTCTTGTGGCGCCAGCAATGCGGGTAGCTGTGCGCGAGGCTGCCGGTGGCGAAAAGTCGGTCGCTTTCGGCCAACGCTTCGACGATGCGTGGGCCCGCCTGCCAGATCGTCATGCCGCCGAACAGAGGCAGGCTGCCGGCGTAGCGGCCGTCGGCCTGCACCGGATTCAGGATCCGGTCGGTCGAGAGTCCGTGCGCGATGCCGGTGTTGAAGTCATCGACGCCGTACGCGGGCGACGAGTGCACGATGCCGGTCCCCTCGTCGGCGGTGGCGTAGTCGGCGAGCTGGATCGAAGCGAGCCTGTCGTAGCCGGGGTGCGCCAGCGCGAGCGGGTGGTGAAAGCGGATGCCCGCGAGCGCCCTGCCCTTCGTGGTTGCAAGCACGTCGCCCCGCAAGCCGTAGCGTTGAAGGCACTTCTCGACCAGCGCGGCGGCGAGCAGCAGCACGCCGCGCGCCGTGCCGACGAGCGCGTAGTCGAGGTCCGGGTTGACGTTGAGCGCCTGGTTCGCGGGGATCGTCCATGCCGTCGTGGTCCAGATCAGCGCGAAGATCGGTTGGCCCCTCACCGCGTCGCTGTCTCCAGCGGGGAGAGGACGCAACGCGTCGAGCACCTTGTCCGGCTCGGCGCACAGGAAGCCGACGTCGATCGTCTGCGACTTGCGATCCTCGTACTCGATCTCGAACTCGGCGAGCGAGCTGCCGCAGTCGAAGCACCAGTACACCGGCTTCAGCCCGCGATAGACGAAACCGCGCTCGAACATGCGCTTCAGCGCGCGGACCTCGCCCGCCTCGTTGCCGAAGTCCATCGTGCGGTACGCGTGCTGCCAGTCGCCGAGCACGCCGACGCGCTTGAAGTCGGCCATCTGCTGCGCGATCTGCTCGGTCGCGAAGGCGCGGCTCCTGGCCTGCACCTCGGCGCGCGGCAACCCGCGGCCGTAGGTCTTCTCGATCTGGTTCTCGATCGGCAGGCCGTGGCAATCCCAGCCCGGCGTGTAGCGGGCGTCGAAGCCGGCGAGCTGCTTCGACTTCACGATCATGTCCTTCAGGATCTTGTTGGCGGCGTGGCCGACGTGCAGCTGGCCGTTCGCATACGGCGGCCCGTCGTGCAGCACGAACAGCGGCGCGCCGCGGCGCGCGTCGCGCAAGCGCTGGTAGATGCCCGCGTCGTCCCACGCCTCGACCCACGCCGGCTCGCGCCGGGCGAGGTCGCCGCGCATCGGAAACGGTGTGTCGGGCAGGTTCAGCGTCGAGCGGTAGTCCATGGTCGGGCTCGCGCTCCTGTCGGAGCGGACGAAGGGTGGGGTCTGGACCGCTCAGCGAATTCGGTCGCGTGTCGTCTGCCGCCCGAACACGTCGGCGTGCGCGCCGAAGAACGCGCGCGCTTCGCGCACATCGCGGCCGATCGCCTCGGCGAGCGCCGGCAGCGTGTCGTAGCGAACTTCGTCGCGCAACTTGTGCAGCAGTTCCACCCGAACGATCTTACCGTAGGCCCCCTCGATGCCGAGCGCAGCGGGCCACTCGAGGCAGAACACTTCGAGCAGCACGCGCGCGCTGTCGTCGACCGTCGGCCTGACGCCGAGGCTCGCGACGCCGTCGAGCGGCTCGCCGCCGAGGCCGTGCGCGCGCACGACGAACACGCCCTGCGCCGCGGCCCGTGCATGCGCAAAGCGCAGGTTGATGGTCGGAAAGCCGAGCGCTCGCCCGAGCTTGTTGCCGTGCACGACGTGGCCGCTGATGCTGTAGGGGCGCCCGAGCAGGCTCATCGCTTGCTGCATGTCGCCCGCTCCGAGCGCCTGCCGTACCGCAGAACTGGACACGCGCACGCCATGCACCTCGTAGCCGGTCATGCGCGCCACGTCGAAGCCGCGCCTCGCGCCCTCTGCGTCGAGGGTCGCGTAGTCGCCGGCGCGCTTCGCGCCGAAGCGGAAATCGTCTCCCACCAGCACGTAGCGCGCGCCGAGTCCGGCGACGAGCACCCGCTCGATGAAGTCGAGCGGCGGACACGCCGCGAGGGCCGCGTCGAAGCGCAGCACCACCACCTGGTCGGCGCCGCAGCGTTCGAGTTCGGACAGCTTGTCGCGCAATGTCGAGACGCGCGGCGGCGCCGTCTCCGGACGCCCGGCGCGCCGCGCAAAGTAGTCGCGCGGATGCGGCTCGAAGGTCAACACGCAGCAGGGCAGCCCGCGGTGCTCGGCTTCGGAGCGCAGCAGAGCGAGCATCGCCTGGTGCCCGCGGTGCACGCCGTCGAAATTGCCGATCGTGAGCGCACAGGCCTTGGCGACGCCGGGGTGTCGAAAGCCGCGGAAGACGCGCATGGGAGTCGATTATCCCGATCGGGGTTTTCACTGCCCGTGCGCTGCATCCGCACCGAAGGCTCTGCGTAGTCAGAGGTTCGACGGGGCGACTAATCGATCGGTACAGACGTCCCGCACACCATGAACGCACGCTTTTCCGCTCGCGCGAAGACCGAGGAGAGCAACGAGCCGATGCGGCTCGATCTGCTGTCCGCGTCGATCGAGCAGAGCTTGGCGAAGGTGTCGGCGCTCGGGCGGCCGGCCGCCTGGTCTCAGGATCGCGACGGTGCGGGGTCGTCGTTGGTCGCATCGCTGAACGCGACGATGGCGCGAGTCGCCGCGCAGAGCTGCCCGCCCTCGAGCGAAACGGCTCCAGGCACCCATTCGTTGCCGGCGCCGAGCCGTCCGATGAGGTTCCGCTTCACCTTGCCGGAAGAGGAACCGCCACCCGAGCCCGCCGTGCGACGCTTCCTCGCGTCGCTGTCGCGGCCGAAAGTGGCGCGGGCCTTGCCGAACTGAAAGCCCGGCCGAGGCTTGCGCTGGCGCTCTACGACGCGCTGCAGGCAGCCTTGCGCAACCGCGGCGGTACACCCGGCCAAGCTCTCCATCGTCATGCCGCTCTACACCGAGGAGCTGCACTTCCTGGTGCGCCGCGATTCGCCGCTGCGCTACGTGCACGAGATCGAAGGACGGCGCATCAACGTCGGGCCGCCCCCGGGAGCGCGCGCACTCACCGCGCGCACCGCGTACGAGCGCATGTTCGGCAAGCCGTTGCCGCTCGACGCCGGAGCGAGCCGCCTCGAAGAGGAATCGGCGCTCGCGCAGCTGCTGCAGGGCGACTCGCTCGACGTGATCGTCGTCGTCGGCGCGCAGCCGGCCGGGTGGCTGGCCGGATTGCAGGACACCGAGCGCGACGCGCTCAAGCTGCTCGAAGTCGATCGCAAGCATCCGGCGAGCCGCGCCGCGCTGCGCTCGTTCCTGCCGGGCCGCCTGGAGCCGTCGAGCTACCCGGGGTGGCTCTCGAGCGAGACACCCACCCTGGCCGTGATGTCGTTTCTCGTCACCACCGCCGAGGACGACACCGTACCGCTCGTCGGCGCTTTCGCCGGGGAGTTGTGCCGGAGCCTGCCCGCCCTGCGGCGGGACGGCCACCCGAAGTGGCGCGAGGTCCGGCCCGCGTGCAGTTCGATGTCGGCTGGCCGTATTCGGACGCCGCGAAGCAGGCAATCCGTCGCTGTCAATCACTTGCCGTGTCCAAAGGAGCTCGTCCATGAACAGAACCATCACCACGATCGATCGTTTGTCCATCGGCGTTGCGGCCGCGCTGCTCGCTGCTGCAGCCGTCGCCGCCGACAATCCGGTTGCGCCGGTCAAGGTGCGCGCGGTCGCCAACTTCGATTTCGACAAGGCCACGCTCGACGCCGACGACGAGGCGAAGATCCTGTCCGAAGTCGGCAAGATGAAGGACGTGACCTGGCAGAAGGTGACGGCGGTCGGCCATACCGACAGCATCGGTCCCGCGAGCTACAACGAGAAGCTCTCGCAGCGGCGCGCGCAGGCGGTCAAGGCCTACCTCGTCGGCAAGGGGCTCGAGCCGGCAATGATCGACACCGATGCCAAGGCCGCCGGAGCGCCGGTGGCGAGCAACGACACGTCTGCGGGACGCGCCAAGAACCGGCGCACCGAGATCGAGTTCCGGGCGTGCGGACGGCTCAATGAGTGCCTATGGCGGCAACGGCGGCGCGAGCAGCGGCGAACGCGGCCGCGGCGGCGCCGCACGGAACAGCGGCACCGGCAACGTGCCCAACACGCATCGCGGCAACACCGGCCAGTAGGCGCGCTCCCGGCCTTGGCTGCTAGCCGACGGCATCTGCCCGCAACGGATGTCATTCGGGTACGCGCTTTGCCGCTCATCGCTTCTGCAGTCCAACTGAAGGAGTACGTGATGTCATCGACCAAGTACGCGCCGCTCGCGGCGGCGCTTTCGCTCGCCATCGGCTGCGCCAGCGCAGCGGCACAGACCGCGCCCGCCGCCGCCAAAGCGACCGCCGATACGGCCAAGCAGTCGATCGAAAGCTGGCCCGAGCAGTCGAAGAAGACGGCGCAGATGATGATCCAGAAGTACGGAGCGCCGGCCGAGGCGACGCCGACGCGGCTGATCTGGTTCAACAACGGACCGTGGAAGCGCACGACGGTCATCAACGAGGAGATCGACCATCAGTTTCCGATGCCGCACAAGGACGTGATGGAACAGGTGATCGACTACAAGGTGCCGCCCGACAAGGCCGATGACCTCGCGAAGTACGACGGCAGCGTCTATGTCGACCGCACCCGCGGCGAGATCTCGGCACGCTGCGATGCCGAGGCAGCCAACCTGGTCGCCATCAACCTGGCGCACGACATCGTCAGCGGCAAGCGCAGCGTCGAGCAGGCGCGCGAGTTCTATCCGAAGGCGATCATGGCGCACCTGCAGCAGCAGTCGTCCCCGTACGCCGAGAAGCTGCAGTTCAAGCCGATGGACAACAGTGCGTTCGCCGACAAGCAGACGGTGTCCGAGAAGATGGCGAAGATGGCCGAGGAACTGAAGAAAGAGATGATGGCCAGATGAAGACCGCGTCCCGATAGACCGCCTTGCGTTCGACGCCGCTGCCCCGGGGCGGTCGCGTGGCGCCGGACGCGATCCACGCGGTGACGCGGCTCGCGCGCTGGAGCGGCGCCTGTCATCGCCGCGTGAAGCGCCTCGCCGACCGCCTGCGCGAACGCGCCGCGGCACGCTTCGTCGGCCGCGACGCCGAGTTGGCGGCGATCGAGGAAGCGTTCGCGGTCGATCCGCCGCCGGTGCCGGTGTTCTTCGTGCACGGCCCCGGCGGCATCGGCAAGACCAGCCTGCTCGAACGCGCGCGACGTCGAGCCGTCGCCGGCCGGCGTGCTGCGCGCGCTCGGTCTGGCCGCCGACGACGCGGCGCTGCCGGCGCTGCTGCAACGCTGGTCAGCCGCGCCGCGCCGGCTGCTCGACCTGACCGAGCAGCTCTTCGACGAGACGCTCGTCTTCACGACGCGGCGCATCGGCGCCCGGCACTTCAGCGCGCAGGGCGCTCGGTTCCTGCTCCATCACGCGGCGGAGAAGCGCCTCTTCGGCCTCAAGCCCATGTGGCGCGGCTCGAAACGCGTGAACATTTCCGACCCGGCGCGCACCCTCATCGACATGCTGGCGATGCCGGAGACCGGCGGCGGCATCGACCACGCGCGGACTGTCTGGCAGCGCACCGAAAGTCACCGGCCTACGCGCATGACGTGCTGGTCCGCTACGCGGAGCAGTTCGGCAACGGCGCGGTCTTCAAACGGCTCGGCTTTCTCGCCGAGACGCGCCTGCGCGACACGGACTTCGCGGCTTCGTGCCGCGCGCGGCTGACGCAGGGCTACGCACAGCTCGACCCGGCGCTGCCGGCCGCGCATCTGCACACCGCGTGGCGCCTGTGGGTCCCTGACCGCTGGAGAGAGGTCGCGCCATGATCGACAAGCGCGACATCCTCGAAGCCCCGCGTCCTCGCTGGGCCTGCTGCCGGGCGTGGTCGAGAAGGAAGTGGGGCTTCATCCTGGTCACCGCTCCTACATGGGGCCGATCGGGCTGCTGCTGTACGTACTGGCCGACAAGGAGCCCCGGCCCGGCGAGCACGGGCTTTCATCAAGCCGCCGTGGCACTGCCACATCGCGCACCACACGACGAACAACAACGTCGAGACGAGAAGGGCGGCGGCTGATGATGACGATCGAGGTGCCCGGCTGAGGGGCCGGCGCGCAGCGTCAGCGGCGCGACCGCAGCGCCGCCAGCGTCAGGCCGACAAGCCGGCGGACGGCCGCCTTCGAGGGCAACCGCGAGGCCGCCGCGAGCGCATGCAGGCAGTAGGTGGCCAACTCGTCGGACGGAATGTCATCGCGACAATCGCCTTCGCGCGCGGCCTCAGCGAGCAGTTCGCACAGCAGCCCGCTCAGATGCCGCTGC
>Ga0187893_10005936_pt1 | contig 21346 bp, 13 predicted proteins | sample MA1701074metaG_FD_139574 | JGI IMG/M metagenome (GOLD analysis project Ga0187893, IMG submission 139574) | White microbial mat communities from a basaltic lava cave in the Kipuka Kanohina Cave System on the Island of Hawaii, USA - MA170107-4 metaG ...
ATACTTCACGCAGCGATGATTTCAACCTGAGCGTGACCGGGGCGCTTCAATCCAATGCAGGTGCATTTACTGCTGCTGCGGGAAATATTTCAGGACTGCCTCTGACTAATGCTTTTGCAGACTGGGATATAGACGCATGGACTTCCGGCTCCACCTATCAGACGCCTGACATTTCAAGTATCATAAAAGAAATTATTGATTTGCCGGGATGGGTTTCGGGAAACGCTGTCGGAATAATATTGAATATAAGTTCGGGACACCAGGAAGCAAAGTCATATAATACGGATCCTACCAAAGCGCCTTCACTTACCATCACCTATTCGGCTTCCGGATCGGGCAGCACGAATAAAATTACCGGAAGCGTATTTCGTGATTTTAACCAAAATGGTGTTTTGGATGTCAATGACCAGATTCAGCCCGCAATTAAGATACGATTATATACTGATGCAAATTCCGATGGAATTTTGAATTCCGGTGATGTACTCATTGATTCATCCTTTGTAAACGGCACAGGCATTTTCACATTTAATACCACAGCGACCGGAAATCTTTTAATCATTATACCTTCCATTCACCTTCCTCCGGGTTACATCTATACTACCGATAGCATCATGCCAGTCGTTTTTTCAGGATTCGGCAATGTGGCATCCAGTAAAAATTTTGGGTATAACGGATCAGCGGTGACATGTGTCACTTCTGCCGATTCGCTGAAAATGCGGATTGCTTATGTCAACCGTTTCAGCGGATTTAATTTTACGATTTCGGGCGGGCTTGAAGATGGTGATGATATTGTCATCAACCCGGCTGGAACCAGGATTATTCATCCCGATGATGATGAAGGCGATTTGCAGAAACTAATCAGCATAAATATGTCTAACGGGGCACAACGATATTATTCAAACGGATATGGAACAACTGCTAACGGTCCGTGTGGAAGCCGTTCACTTGGCAGCATTGATATTGAAGCTGCAACTTTTGACCCGGCTACCGGATTTTTATACCTCGTTGATGAAAAAAATGCCTGCAATTATTCTCAGGGATCAATGCTTTATGCTGTAAATGATACTACCGGACTATTAAGAACCGGAAAATTTGTAAACGGATGGGATTATGTAGAGATTTCCGGAGCGCAAACTTACCTCGAAGGAATAGCCATTCACCCAGTTACAGGAGTGATGTATGCTGTTAATGGCAATAAATTACTGACTGTAAATAAAAGTACAGGAGTAGCCACCAATCTGGGAACTTTGGACAGAAGCTCGCGCTCGCTTGCATTTGCCAATGACGGATTACTTTATGGCACGCGCGACAAAAATTTTTTCAGAATTAATATAAGCACATTAACCACTCAGCTTATTGCAGTTCTTCCGGATGATGATTATGAAGGTTGTGATTGCTTTGTCAGAAATGCAGCTCCATCACCTCTGCCGGTAAACCTTACAAAATTTAATGCCTTTGCGAAAGACGACCATTCCGTCCTTCTCTCCTGGACTACATCCAGCGAAACGAACAATGATTTCTTTACGCTCGAACGGTCGGCTGCTGCGCAATCTTTTTCAGAATTAACACGTGTCAATGGGGCTGGGAGCAGCTCCACACTGCATAAATATTCTTTTCTTGACTCTCAGCCAATTCATGGAATTTCATTTTACCGACTCCGCCAGACCGACTATAACGGAACGGAAAAAATATTGAGTACGGTTTCAGTATCCATTAATTCCAAATTCGAAAAAAATAAATCCATTTCTGTTTTTCCTAATCCCTTTATTGAATCCTTTTCAGCCCGGTTTGAGTCAGACACCGAACAAAAAGTTCAAATTACGCTCATCAGTTCAGGGGGGGGAATTGTTTATTCGGATTTCTATAATGCAAATGAAGGAATCAATCAATTCAATTTTACCGCCCCGATAAAATTCAAACAGGGTATTTTCAATCTGCTTGTTTCAAATAATCATTCAGTCCTGGCGAGTACAAAGGTTGTATATCGTCCTTTAAAATAAATAAGCATTATTTGGAATTCCGTAAAATCAGAATATTTTCATCAGCAGCTTATCCATATTTCCGGAATTAGAAAACGAATGCGATAGAATGTCCTCCCTGATTTTAATATCACCTGACGAAAATTCCTTTTGAAAAATATCCCTGATTCCTGCAATAAACTCAGATTCGGAATCAGCAACAACGCATAAAGATTCCAAGCCGGTTCCTGAAACCATCATCCTGTTTGCGATGCAGAATCTTCCGTTGTGCAGTGCATTGAGCAGTTTCAGCTTGATGCCTGTTTGCTGAATTGCAGGCAATACATTCACATGCGCCTGAGAGAGCAGTTGCATAATATCTTTTGATGACGGATTGGGAACCAGCGTCACATTATTTTTGGAATCCGCTGCTGATTTTAATTCCTGCGATGGATTTTTCCCTGCAATCACCAATTGAACGCTGAGCTTGCTGAATACTTCCCGGATTAAGAATAAAGCAGCGCTGTTATTTTCACCCACACTCAGATTGCCGTGATAAAATGCAAAGCTCCCCCTCCCCTGCTGAATATTTACTTTGTCGTTGGAATGAAAAGCAGGAAGGTAAAATGAGTTCTGATACCGGCTTTGAAAGTGCGCATCATCGTTGGGAGAAATGGCTGCAACCGTATCGGCATGTTTCAGCATCTGCTCATAGGATTCCAGCTTTGACGCTTCGTTATTAAAATAATATCTTCTGAAAATGTTATTTTCAACCTGCGCTAAGCTGCGGTAATAATCATGTTCAATGTTATGCGTCCGTACAATTTTTTTTCTCCCTTTCAGCTTTTCATCGTTCAAATAAAAAGTGGAATGAAGCCCTTCGAAAAGAACCGGGGTGCTGTTGGAAGAAATATTTTCAAGCAATTGCTCATTCATTCTCGAAATGACAATGTACGGCAGCCGGCTGAACAACTGTGATTTGGAAACATTGCGTTGATAATAATGCACCGACTCGCAAATATTCTCCAATTGCGGTGAAGGATTTCTGCTGTACTGAAAACAATGCAGGTGTGTGTGTATTCCTTTTTGATGAAAAGCCCTCAGTTTGTAAAAAACATCAATCACGCCTCCGTAATCGGGTGGATACGGAATATCGAAACAGATGACATTAAGATGCCGTTCAGATGACTTCATGCAGCAGGGTGAGTAATTTTTTCTCTTCCGCAGACCAATTCAGTTCGGTGGCTGCCAGTTCAAGATTTTTTTTCCATTCATTCAACCGGTTTTCATCCGCAATCATCGAATTAATCCGTTCGGCAATGTGTTCGGGCTTATGGTCGTCAATGAGCATACCGATTTGATATTTCATCATGATTTTTTTTACCTCGTCCACCGGTGATGCAAGCACAGGAATGCGCGCATGAATATAATCGAACAATTTGTTCGGTAAGCTGTACCGGTAATTCAGATTGGAAAGTTTGTCGAGGGTAAGTCCGACATCGGCAGCGCGCGTGTAATGAATCAGCTGGTCGTAAGGAAGCTTGCTTTTAAGAATCACTTTTTTTTCAAGATTGTTTTTCCTGACCAGAACATTTAAAACCGGAAAAACATCTCCCCCTCCTATTATAAGCAAAACGGCATCCTCAACAAATTTCATTGCTTCTACAGCTTCCTCCGCTCCGCGGTCAATATTGATTCCGGCACCTTGCAGAATCAGCATTTTTTTCTGCTGTTCTATTTTCAGCTCATTGCGGATTCTGTCGCGTGAGCTTCTTCCAACCATCAGCGGCATCTCCGGAATGTTTCGGATTACATGAACTCTTTTATTGTATTTTTTTTCATAGATGGATGCGATAGTCTGGTTGACAGTAATGATGTAATTTAATTTCGGAAAAATAAATTCTTCAAGCCGCAGCCAGAATTTTTTTGCAACTGCATTTTCTTCCAGCTCCGGAACCCCGGTGAAATATTCATGGCTGTCATATACCAGCGGCTTTCGTTTAATTAAAGACGCCAGAAAATTTGCTGCAAGCGTATCGAGGTCATTTGCATAATACAAATCCGTGCGGTGCATCATCAGATAAATAAACAGACGGATATTGTACATGGCATAAAACAAAAACCCTTTTTCAAACCACAGCCGGAAGCGAACCGTGCGGTACCTGCGCGAACCCACGCTCATGCTGCCCTTTAATTTTCTTCCCACCAGGATTACCCGGAAATTTTGCTTGGTGAAGGTAATGGCAGTCCGGTGAACGCGCTGGTCGGTTACCAAATCGCTTGTGGCAGAAATGATGATGGTCTTGCGTTCCATGAAGCAGAAAGGTCGAAATTATGGAAATATTGCGGACAGCAGGATTTGATGGAATTAGACAGATCAATATTCCCGATGCGCTTTTTCATCACATTGCAATGTGGGTGAACTCATGCATTTTAACATTTCAAACAAAAGTTTAACGGATGCTTAACCCTTTTTAACCTTCTCTTAACCGCTGCCGGTGTTTTCTGAATTTACATTTGCCTTCATAAATTATTATTCACAACTAAATTTTTATCATCATGAAAAATCACTATTTGAAAAATGTCAGCGCCTCCCTGCTGCTGATGACTGCCATCGTATTTTCCGGAAACACATTGTTTGCACAGGATGTTTCCAAAAAGGAAAAAAAATCAAAAAGCTCCTCTGAGAAATCAGAAAACAAGAAACACATTGTAATCATCAAAGAGGAAAACGGCAAGACCACAAAAATTGATACCGTCATTCATGGCGATTCGGATGTCATCATCGGGAAAGACATGGATTTCGATTTTGACTTCAATTTTGATTTCCCTGGACTTGCAGAATTACCGGATTTACCTGAATTGCCTGACATGCAGATTTTCAGTGATTCGGGTTCGCATTATGCCTATAAGTATAAATTCAAAATGGATGAAAAGGAAAAGGAAAAATTGAAGGAAGAAATGGAGCGCGCCAAAGAAGAGATGAAAAAAGCGAATGAAGAAATGAAAAAGCTGAACCGTGAAGAATTGGAGAAGCAAATGGAAAAGCTGCGCGAAGAAATGCTGAAACTGAAAATGGAAATGAAGGAAAAGCACAAATTGATGTGGAATGATGAAAAGGGCGAAGGAAAAAAAATGATGTACCGTTTTAATTCTGGGGATAAAGAGGAAGCAGGGGCAATGAAAAAATGCATTATGATAATTGATGGCGATACCATCGTGAGCACTTCCCCCTCACATTGCAGGATGATGAAAATAAAATGCGAAGGCAAGGTTGGAGATAAGGTCATTATCAAGGACGAAACAGGTGATATTAAGATTGAAAAAGAAATTGAAAAAAATGAGAATGCATCAGAACCTTCTTCCGTTGTGGCATTGACAGAGCCGGCCGCTGTTGAAGCCATAAGCCCCGAAATAACTGAGCGGTCGGCATCACCGGCAGGAACATCTGGGGACAGGAAAATTATTATTAACGATTTAAATTTTTTTCCGAATCCCACCAACGGTCAGTTCAGTTTGAGCTTCCGGCTCGATACGCCCGGGAGCGCTGAAATCCGGCTGCTCGATGCAGGGGGGAATGAAATCATGAATGAAACTTACTCCGGATTTCCCGGAACCTATTCAAAGCAATTCGATATTTCGGGAAAAGCAAAAGGAACGTACCTTCTGATGATAACGCAAGGTGACAAGTGGCATCACGAGAAACTGGTGCTGAAATAAGCAGAAATTATTTTTTTTAAATACAGCAAGTAATGCGGCTTCAGGATGGAGCCGCATTTTTTTTATCTTTTGATAAAGCTGTTTTTTGTCAAAATAATTAGAAGCTTTGTATTCGCTCAAGATCAATGCTATTCCTTCCCGCTACATTTCAATGTGAATATAAAATAAGTTGAAACTCATTTTTCGGGAATTCAGTTTCTTTGCTGCATAAATCCCTAAACTCTTATTCCGATGAGAAAATCGAAGAAAATTATTATTGCATTTTTATTATTAACCTTTTCCAATTTAACAACCTCCCGCGCTGATGAAGGCATGTGGCTGCTGTCACTGATCAAACAACTCAATGAAGCGGATATGCAAAAGCTGGGATGCAAGCTCTCCGCGGAACAGATTTACAGCGTCAACCAATCTTCGATAAAAGATGCAATCGTATCCATGGGCGGATTCTGCACCGGGCAATTGATTTCATCCGATGGACTGATGATCACCAACCATCACTGCGGGCTTGATGCCGTTCAGGAACACAGTACACCGGAGCATGATTATCTGACCAATGGATTCTGGGCTAAAACCCGTGCTGACGAATTGCCGAATCCGGGATTATTTGTAAAATTCCTTGTCCGCATGGAGGATGTTACAGTGAAGGTAAAATCCGAATTGGGTGATACGCTTACGGATGCACAAATGATTGCTGCGTTACCAAAGGTTTATTCAAAAATTGTAAAAGAAGCAACTGAAGGAACCGGTTACACTGCCGAAGTAAAAAGCATGTTCAAAGGAAATGAGTTTTACTTATTCGTTTATGAAACCTTTACGGACGTTCGGCTCGCAGGCGCCCCCTCCATGTCCATCGGAAATTATGGCGGTGACACCGACAACTGGATGTGGCCCCGTCACACCGGTGATTTCAGCTTATTCAGGATTTATGCTGATAAAGACGGAAAGCCGGCTGAGTATTCAAAAGACAATATTCCATTGAAGTCAAAATATTTTTTACCTGTATCCATTACGGGGGTAAATGAAAATGATTTTGCAATGATCCTCGGTTATCCGGGGCAAACTGACCGGTGCCTGACTTCGGGCGGTGTGGAAATGGCTGTAAACATTACCAATCCTGCCATTGTAAAAATCAGGGACAGGAAGCTGGAGATTATGGAAAAGGATATGAAGGAAAACAATGAGGTACGGATAAAATATCAAAGCAAAAAAAATCAGACCAGCAATTACTGGAAATATTTTATCGGGCAGACCAAACAACTTAAACGAATGAGGGTGGCTGAAGCAAAACGCGAACAGGAGAAAAAATTTGATCAGTGGGCAACTTCGGATGCTGCACGAAAAGAAAAATACGGAAAAATTACCGCTGATTTAAAAAGCACGTATGATGAAATGGGTAAAATTGTTCTTACCCGCACCTACCTCAGTGAAGCTATTTTCCAGGGCGCTGAAATCCTTCCGCTGGCATTCTCTGCACAGGGGCTTGAATCGGTGCTGATGAACAAAAACGCAAAACAGGATGAAATCAAAGGCGCAGCCGCCCCCCTTGCGGAATTACTGGACGAGCATTTTAAAAATTATAACCCGCCCACCGACCGGAAATTATTATCTGCCATGATGCAGATTTATTATTCCGACATTCCAAAATTGCAGCAGGCACCAATTTTCCGTGAAATTGAATCGCGCTATAAAGGAAATTTTGATGAGTTTGCCGAAGAGGTTTTTGAAAAGTCTGTCTTTGCTTCCAAAGAAAAACTTCAGTCGTTTCTTGAAAATCCTTCGCTGAAAAAGCTTCAAAAGGACATGGCGTACCGGACAATGAAATCCATTATGGATTTTTATACCGGACAGCTTCGCAACCAGTTGAGGGCAATGGATCAAAATCTGACTGTCCTGAACAAAAACTATATTAAAGGGCTGCGCGAGATGCATCCGGACAAAAAATTTTCGCCTGATGCCAACGGAACCATGCGGATGAGCTATGGAACTATCCGGGACTATGATCCGATGGATGCAGTTTATTATAATTGGTTTACGACCATTGACGGTGTAATGGAAAAAATGGATAACTCAAATGATGAATTCACCATTCAGCCGGTTTATGAGGAATTGTATAAGAAAAAAGATTACGGACCCTATTCCGAAAACGGAACCATTCGCACGTGCTTTATAACCGATAACGACATTACGGGGGGGAATTCAGGCAGCGGAGTTTTGAATGCAAAAGGAGAGCTTATCGGTCTTGCCTTTGACGGAAACTGGGAAGCCATGAGCGGTGACATTGCCTATGATCCGCAGTATAAGCGCACCATCATTGTGGATATCCGGTATGTGCTTTGGGTGATTGAAAAAATCGGAAATGCATCAAACCTCATAAGCGAAATGAAAATTTCAAAGGCAGGAGATGTATCTCAAAACTGATTTGACTTTTTAAATTAAAACACACTTTTTTATTTTTATTTTCAATGTCCATTGATGTTGTTAAAAAGCATATTCCTTCTGAAATAAAAAATGTCATTAAAAGAAATATTGACAGGATTAATTTAAATCAGGCACGCAAGGCATTTGATTCATCCGGTAATTCTCCTGCTTGGCTTGATATCCGTCACTTGCATAAACTTCAGCAAAAATATCCCCCCTTTCCATCTTATGGATATGATTCAGAAAGTTTGCTTCATCGGGGAGAAGAACGGGCACAGTTTATTCTTAATCTGTTTAAAGAGGAAAATGCTCCGCTGAAATTTCTTGAAATTGGCTGCTGGGACGGCATGGTCAGTTGTGCATTAAAGAATAAAGGAAAGGATGCATTTGCCATCGATTTCGTTTCCGATGGCTTTGATAAGCGGGCTATGGATGCAGGCGTGAAAATGTCTGTTATGAATGTCAATGAGCTTTCGTTTGAAAACGACACATTCGACTGCGTATTCTGTTATAATACTTTTGAACATTTTGCAGATCCTTCAAAAGCATTTTCTGAAATTTACCGTGTGCTGAAAATGGGCGGTTGCGCATATTTTATTTTTAATCCCGTTTATTCGGCTGCGTATGGGCTACATGCATACAGGAGCATTTCAATTCCTTATTGTCATTATTTATTTGAAAAAGAAACACTCGATGATTATTGTAAATTGAATAATCTTGACCCGATTAATTATAAGCAGTTAAATTACTGGACAGCAGAAATGTTCCGCAAACTTTGGAATTCTTATGAGGGAAAATTCGAGAAAATAAGCTATTCTGAAATTCCAGATTACACAGCATTGAATCTGATAAAAAAATTTCCATCATGTTTTAAAAGCAAATCCATTACATTTGACGATCTTGTTATTTCAGGAATGGAATGTTTTTTTAAAAAAATAAAATGACTGTGGAGCGCAAACATCCAAAAGCACTTCCTTATTTATTCCTGTCTGAGATGTGGGAACGCTTCGGGTTTTACCTGATGCTCGGAATTTTCTTCCTCTATATGACCGACACGCAGGGGGGCGGATTAGCCATGGATCGCAGGGAAGCATCTGATATTTTCGGAACGTACATTGCTTTGGTTTACCTTACTCCCTTTATCGGTGGGCTGCTGGCAGACCGTATTCTCGGATACCGCCTTTCCATCACCATTGGCGGAATACTCATGGGACTTGGTTATTGCGGACTTGCGTTGAAAGGCATGACCAGCTTTTATATTTCACTTCTGCTCATTTGCATTGGCAACGGATTTTTCAAGCCCAATATTTCCACCATACTCGGCAACACATATAATTCTCCTGAATTTAAAGCCCGCAAAGATTCCGGCTATAATATATTTTACATGGGTATTAATCTTGGAGCATTCATCTGCAATTTTTTTGCTGCCTACCTGCGCAATAATTTTTCATGGGGTCATGCTTTTATGGCAGCAGGAATAGGAATGTTCATAGGGGTTATTATTTTCTGGCTTGGAAACAAGCATTACAAAGAAGCTGATGTTTTAAAGCCCACCAAGGCGGAGGATATGTCCGTTGGAAGAATTCTTGGAATCACTCTGGTGCCCATGTTCATTGCCGGGTATATCGGATGGATTATTCCAGGTAATATTTTTGGCAGCGATTCGACAGATGCATTTATTCTGGGTGCCATTCCTATTGCTGGTTATTATGTAAATGTTTTGATGCGCAGCAGTGCAGAAGATCGCCAGCAGATTGCAGCATTACTAGCGGTGTTTGCAGTAGCAATTGTTTTCTGGGCTATTTTCAAGCAAAACGGAACAGCGCTCACCACATGGGCTGAAAGTTATACCGATCGCAAAATCCCTGAACAGTTTGTTCCGGCTGCCCGCACCCTGGGCATGATTCAGGAAGTGAAGCTGGAAAAAGATTCTGTTCCGATGACCGATGAACAGTTCCGCATTCATCGTGATGCTGATGATAAGATCATCCGCGTATTTGATTACCCGCTTTATTTCAAAAATATGGCTCCTGAAAAGAAGCCGGCCGAAGGGGAAGATGCCAAGCTTATTTCAACTGAATTGTTTCAATCCGTAAACCCGTTTTGGGTTGTGGTGCTCACGCCTCTGGTGGTTGCATTTTTTGCGTTTTTACGAAGACGAAATAAGGAACCGACCACTCCGTGGAAAATTTTCTATGGCTTGTTTATTACAGGGCTTTCCACCCTGGTAATGGTTGCTGCAGCTTATGTCTGCCACAACGGTGCTGAAAAAAGCAATATGATGTGGCTTATCGGAAGTTACTTCGTAATCACCATTGGCGAATTATGCTTAAGCCCTATGGCGCTTTCACTGGTGTCCAAGCTTTCACCACCGCGCCTTACCGCTTTGATGATGGGCGGCTGGTTTCTTTCAACTTCCATTGGCAATAAAATGAGCGGAGTGCTTGCCGCTCTTTGGGATGGCTACGATCATAAAGCCAATTTTTTCCTCGTGAATTTTGTCCTGGCAATCATCACTTCTATTGTAATCCTGATGATGGTCAAATGGCTGAACAGGATTGTGAAGGAACATGGGGCTTGATGTTGAAAAAGCTGAAAATCATTTACACACTTACTCAACGAAAATTTTGAAAAATAAAAGTAATTTTCACATTCACTCCCCTCACCTGCTTTCCCTGCACGTGTCCTTTACTGTAAACTATTTTTTTTAAAGCTAAAATCATTTCATTTAATTTCAGCAAAAAATAAAAAGACACAAATTTTATTTCCCGGAATTATTCAATTGTGAATTTTTATTCTGTTTTCTTGCGGGGCGTTTTTTTCCGCGGCTTCCGATCCAGAGTTTTCCTTTTTTTGAACGTTTATCTCCTTTGCCCATAATCATTATTTTTTATGCAAAGGTACATGGTGCAAATCATTTATTGAAAAGCATAATAAAATATGCTTCCCGGAATAATCTCTTCTTCACACAATGGCTGAAAAATAATTCCATAATGGCTCATCAGGCGGGGGAGCAATAATATGAACTGCTGATTTATTTACAGGATGCAGAAATTTGACTTCGCGCGCATGAAGATGAATGCTGCCATCGCGGTTGCTTCGCTTGTCCCCGTATTTTACATCTCCCTTTATCGGACAGCCGATGTGAGCAAGCATTACACGGATCTGATGATGCCTGCCTGTTACAGGATTCACATTAACCAAGTGATAGTTATCTGAGCAAGCAAGAAGCATGTAGCTGAGTTCTGAAAACAAAGCTCCCTTTGTTTCCTTTTCAAAATAATAGCTTTTATTTTTTTCTTCATTTTTTTTCAGGAATCCCTCAATAATGCCTGATTCATTTACCGGTTTATTCTTTACCACAGCCCAATAGGTTTTCTGAATCTGCTTTTGTTTCAGCATTTCGTTCATGCGGCTCAGTGCCTTTGAAGTTTTGGCAAACAGCACAATGCCGCTGACTGGACGGTCAATCCGGTGTATGGTGCCAAGAAAAACATTGCCGGTCTTCTGGTATTTCGATTTAAGAAATTGTTTGATTCGTTCGGAAACGGGTTCATCGCCTGACTTATCCCCCTGCACAATCTCACCGGGCAACTTGTTATAAACCAAAAGATGGTTATCCTCGAATAAAATTTTGTCTTTAACTACGATGATTGTCAAAAAAATTTTGATTTGAAAGATTTCTTACAAATGTAATGGTTAACTGCTTGGACAATACTAATTAATGAATTTATATGCATTTTGTCCTCATTCAAAATATTAATACATAAAGGATTAATAATTACTCCTGTTAAAAAGCATGTTATTAATTAATAAAATCAAATATTAAATTCTGATGTAAGCGAGCCGCAAAAAAAATCAGAAAATAATTTTTCAAATATTTTTATAACCATGAAATCAAAAATTCAAATCATTGAAAGATATTCTGTTTATGTCCTAAGAATAATACTGTTCATATATTTATTCTTTCCGGCAAAATGGTCGGGAAATATTGTAGAGGGTGCCGCTTCAGGTGATTACCGCTCTGCTGCATCCGGAAGTTGGAGCTCCACTTCCACCTGGCAGCGATTTAATGGAACCACCTGGACAGCAGCAACAGCAACTCCTTCCAACACTGACGGAGAGATTACAATTCTCAACGGGCATACAGTTACAGTTTCATCATCTGTGAATGTTGATCAGGTAATAATCTTTGCAGGAGGGCAAGTAGTACATAATAATGGAACTTTCAAAGTGGTGGATGGCACAGGGGCTGATCTGACGAATTACGGAACCATTACCATCTCCTCTCAATTTACCATTGATAACAATGCAACCGTTTCCACCTTCGGATTAATGATAAAAAATTCGGGAGGGTATTCCATCAATTCTGGGGCTCAGATGATCATTGACAATGGAGGGCTATTCAGAAAATACAGCGGGGCAATGACCATAACTTCCGGATACTGGACCGTTAAATCTGGCGGCACTTTTGAAGATGCAGATAACGGAACCAATCTTCCGCAAGCTGACTGGCAGGATGGTTCCACTTTGCTCGTTACCGGTGCGCTAAATTATCTTCCCGGCAATCTGAACCAGAATTTTTATAACGTCACATGGAATTGCCCGAATGAAACTAATCAAAGAAATATGGGATTATCATCTGCCGTAGTTAGAGGAGACCTCACAATTATTTCGACTGGAACAGGAAGCATTTTCATTAATTCAGGAGCCAATAATTCATTGTCGGTCGGTGGTAACTATTTGCAGCAGGGTGGAATCTTTGCCATAACAGAAAACGGAGACTGGACACTTTATGTGGGAGGAAATTTCACCATGACAGGGGGAACGTTCCGAATGACGGATGCAACCTCCGCTACAGCATCCGGCAATCCGGTATTAAACATATCAGGAAATTTATCTGTAAGCAATGCAACATTTGATATGAGCCAATACACGGGGTTGAGCACGAGCTTTGGAAGAGGTACGGTGAACCTCACTGGTGATTTGACGGTAAACACCGGTAGCATCATTACTGAAACAAGTCCAACTGTGGGCGCAGGCACAATTAATTTTAATAAATCAGGCATTCAGCAGTTTATAAAATCTGGTAATATTCTTAATTCCATTGATTACAATATCCAGAATGGTTCCACGGTAAATGCAGGAACAAATATTTTTACCGGTTTAGGAAATTTTGTTTTGAATTCAGGAGGGGGAATCCAGATGGGTTCTGCGCTTGGAATTTCTTCTTCAGGAGCATCAGGAAATGTTCAGGTAACTGGAACAAGAATCTTCAGCACAACCGGCAATTACACGTATAACGGAACCCTTGCGCAAATAACTGGAGCGGGGCTGCCTTCAGTTGTAAATAATTTAACAGTTAATAATTCGCTGGGGTTAACCATCACTTCCAATATATCGGTCAATGGAACTTTGACAATGACTTCTGGAAATATTATTACAGGCGTCAGCAGCAATCTTACAATTGGAACATCAGCTCTTGCGCGAGGAAACCTTGTACGAACTTCCGGAACTGTAATCGGATATTTAATCCGTTGGTATAATAATACTATTTGGACCAATATGCTTTATCCGGTTGGAACAACGAATTATGAAGGGGCAACGGTTTCGTTTACCTCAGCTCCTTCATCAGGGGGGACTATTGCCATGAGATTTGTTGAAATCCTTCCCGGAACACTGGGTTTGCCAGTCAATGACAATGGAACTAATATCATAAACATCGGAACCATCGGATACTGGGAAGCAGTGGCAGGCAACGGACTAACAGGCGGAACCTATACGCTTGATTTGGTAATGGGAGGATTTACAGGGATAATTGATTATTCCGGGTTGAGGATTTTAAGGCGAAATGATATAATCAGCCCGTGGACAGCCAGCGGAACACATTCAGCGGGAACAGGTTCCAATGCAAATCCAATTGCACATCGAAGCGGGCTTACCAGTTACGGACAATTCGGCATTGGAGGAGGCGCTGTAAATCCATTACCGGTTGAGTTGACGGATTTCAAAGTGTATTCAGAAAAGAATTCGATCTACTTAAAATGGAAAACAGCTTCTGAATTCAATAACAATTTTTTCACCGTTGAAAAATCCGGAGATGGAAATAATTTTTCTGAAGTTGGAAAAATTATGGGAAATGGCACATCGTCAAATGGACATAATTATTTATTCAGGGATGAAAACCCGTTGGCGGGACGAACTTATTATCGCCTGAGTCAGACAGATTTTAACGGCATCAGGTCTGTACTCGGCATCCGTGAAATTCAGCTTAAGAAATCAATAGCGAACGAAGAAATTTTGGCTCATCCAACGGCTGCCGTAAACTCATTCAATAATGAACTTAATATTTCAATTGAAGCAAACAAAAACTGTTCGCTGAAAATTCAAATATTTAATGCAAACGGAAAAATAATTTTAAATCAGCAGTACAAAGCAACATCAGGAGCTAATCACATTAATATTCCGGAATTTGGAAATTTTCAGCAGGGAATTTATATCATCAATATTTCAGCAGAGGGGGATAGAAAAATTCTGCGTACACTGAAATTATAAATTCCTGAACGATTCCTGATCTGTATCTTCAGATGATTCAATATTGTTCCTGCTCATTGGGAAAATCCATCTTCTTCACATCCGAAATATATTTCTGAGCGGCTTTTTTCATTTCATCATATAGGTTGAGATACCTTCTCAGAAATCGTGGTGAAAACTCCTTATTTATTCCCATCATATCATGAAGCACAAGCACCTGCCCATCCACATGCCTGCCTGCTCCAATACCGATAGCCGGAATTTTTACTTTATCCGCCACTTTTTTAGCAAGAGTGGCAGGGATTTTTTCAAGAACAATGGCAAAGCATCCGATATTTTCAAGTAACACGGCATCACTGATAAGCTTTTCGGCTTCAGCTTTTTCCTGTGCACGTACTACGTATGTTCCGAATTTATAAATAGATTGTGGCGTCAATCCGAGATGCCCCATGACAGGAACACCGGCTGATAATATTCGTTCAATACTTTCGCGAACTTCGCCCCCCCCTTCAAGTTTCACGCTGTGAGCGCCTGATTCTTTCATAATCCTGATGGCTGAATGAAGGGCTTCCTTCGAATTTCCCTGGTACGAGCCAAAGGGCAAATCAACAACCACCAATGCGCGTTTCACTGCTTTCACAACGGAGGAAGCATGATAAATCATCTGATCAAGAGTAATTGGAAGAGTTGTTTCATGACCTGCCATTACGTTTGAAGCAGAATCTCCCACCAGGATTACATCCATGCCTGCATCATCAATGATGCGCGCCATGCTGAAATCGTAAGCTGTGAGCATGGAAATTTTAATTCCTGCTCGCTTCATCTCCTGCAGCGTGTGGGTGGTTACTTTTTTAATTTCTTTTTTAACGGGCATAAGATATTTGTGAATAATAATTCTTCAAAAGTGTGTAAAATAAAATTAATGCGGGGAAGCAAAATTCCCACTATTTGGGAAGTGAAAAATTCTTCTGATTCTGAGAGGGTGTTTCTTCCATCTTGGGATTTTCCTCAGGTTGCGGCTTTGAAATCCCCTTTTTTGCGAGTTCGGATTTAATCAGCTTCAGCGAATCTGCAAGCTCTTTATTTTGTTTCTGAAGGATTTCATTTTGCTCCTTTTCCGATTTCAGATTTTTGGAAAGCGAAATAATCAAATCAGAATTTTCATTGCCGGCAACCATTTCTTTATACTTCAAAAGCGACTGATTTATTTTCATCAGTGAATCAAATGTAAAAGATGATTTATCAATTTTTGCCTGCAATGATTTGATGGTTTTTTCATAGTTCCTTTTCTGTGCTTCCACTTCTTCATCATCGCTCTTCATTGCCTGAATGGTTTTGCGCAGGTCTTCGTTTTCTTCTGAAATCCTGTTGATTTGGGTTTTCAGATTGATAATTGACTCTGCCAGCTCGATGATGTTCGGACCTGCGGGCTGTTTTAATTCCGGAGAGCTTGTGTTTGAAATATCCGCTGTGGCGGTATCAAATGTTTTGTCTGTTGAAAACAGGTAAAGAAAATCAGCGCGCGCTTTTGTGCAAGGACCTATGACCAATCCGAATTTTCCGCTCTTGTATTCAGGTTCTGAAAATGAAAGCATGAAATTATTATTGATATATACATCATACTTTCCACCAACAGTCCGTATTTCAAAAAGATTGTATGAGAATGCAGGTTTGATGAATTTGGATGTAACCCATCCCGAGGACCTGGAATCGCCCGTAATGTTTTTGTAACTCTGGTTTACAATCTGGCGGATGCGGTATTGGCTTAATGGGTTTATTTCGAGGATTAGCCCCCCCGCACCTCCCGGTTGTGCCATGAAAATTACACCGATGCTTCCTTCATCTGATTGAGTGCGCTCGAGCTTCAATGAGGTTATCAGACGGAAGGTGCTTAAATTATTTTCATAATCGGCAATCAATGCAAAGGGAGAAACGTTTGTTTTCCGGTTCAGGATATATTCTCCCTCCTGAACAATAAACAGGTTATCGGCATTGGCAACGGTGGTCCACAATTTATTAATGGTGTCAAAATTCTCGCTCAGCGAAAGAAAATTGAATTTTTCAGTAATCGTCTGGCTCAGAGAAAAAAAGCTCATGTGAATAAAAAATATTCCGCCAAAAAACTTAAACCGGTTATGACAAATGAAAATCATCGGATGTGTTTTCAAAATTATAAAATAATAAAGCATGCGCTTGAAATAATTGACCTATTTTTGAACGCTGATGCTGAATGCTAAAACGATATTTGCTGCCGGAATGTTTCCTGTTTTATTTTCAGGATGCTCTACCGATGTAGCCACGCTGGCTTCATACAAACAAATTCCGGTGGTTTACGGATTGCTCAACGTTTCCGATACGGTGCAATGGATTCGCATCAACAAGGCGTACCTGGGGGAAGGCAATGCACTGGTAATGGCTCAGCAACCCGATTCCATCAATTATGCCGATGTCCTGGATGTAACAATTGAAGAATACAACGGACATAATTTGTTACGTACACTGAATTTGCAGCGCGATTCGGGAGTTCTAAAAGATGCGGGGCAGTTTGCAAATGTTCCGAACATTTTATACAGGACAAATTTCGGAGAAAAAATATTTTCAAAAAATTCTTACCGGCTAAAGATTATGAACAGGCAAACCGACAGCATTGCCACCTCTGAAACAACTGTAGTTGACAGCATCAGTATATTTAGTCCATCCAATGCTGCCGCAATCAATTTTGCCGGTCCTTTTCCATATACAGTACGCTGGAATTCTGTTCCCGAAGGATTTCTTTATGAGTTGATCATCCGTTTTCATTATACGGACATAAATACTTCAACAGGTGACTCCACTGAAAAATTTATTGATTGGAAACATCCGACAATAAGCAATAGCACTGGCGGAAGTTCTGAGTTTACAATAGATATTGACGGTCAGAATTTTTACATATATGCTGCTTCACAACTTGAACCTATTGCCGGCATCAAGAGAAGTGCTGGAAAGCTGGATTTTAACTTTACTGTTGCTGGAAAAGAATACAGGAATTATGTGGAAGTAAATCAGCCGCCCACCGGAATCAATCAGAGTATTCCGCTTTACACAAACATTCAGGGGGGCATCGGGATTTTTTCAAGCAGGTTAACACAATCAGTAAAGAACCGGTCGCTCACAGGCGCTTCGCTTGATTCATTGAAATTCGGATCCCATACCGGGCATCTGGGATTTCAATAAATGTATTATTCTGACGTTTTGTCACCGCAATTTTTCTCTAGAACTCCTTAATTTTCAAATTTCAATGACATAATTGCCAATTATTCCTGATGGCATATTCATTGACATTCTGTAACACAAATTTTAAATTTTTAAAAAATGAGAAAAGTTATTGGCATTGACCTCGGCACAACCAATTCATGTGTGGCTGTAATGGAAGGAAATGAACCTGTAGTGATTCCTAACAGCGAAGGACGCAGAACCACACCCTCCATTGTAGCATTTCTGAATAATGGCGAACGCAAAGTTGGAGACCCTGCAAAACGGCAGGCAATTACCAATGCAAAAAATACAGTTTACAGCATTAAGCGATTCATGGGAAATACTTTTAATGAAGTTCCCAATGAAATTTCGCGCGTGCCTTATGAAGTAGTAAAAGGTGAAAACAATACACCAAGAGTGAAAATCGGTGACCGGCTTTATACTCCGCAGGAAATTTCGGCAATCATTCTTCAGAAAATGAAAAAAACGGCTGAAGACTATCTCGGCACTGAAGTAACCGAAGCGGTCGTAACCGTTCCGGCATATTTTAATGATTCGCAGCGCCAGGCAACCAAGGAAGCTGGAGAAATTGCCGGATTGAAAGTATTGCGCATTATCAATGAGCCAACTGCTGCTGCGCTTGCTTATGGATTGGATAAGAAAAACAAGGACCAGAAAATTGTGGTATTTGATTGTGGTGGGGGAACTCATGATGTTTCTGTGCTTGAACTCGGTGACGGTGTTTTTGAAGTGAAAGCAACCGATGGCGACACACACCTTGGGGGTGATGATTTTGACCAGCGGGTGATTGACTGGCTTGCCGATGAATTTAAAAAGGATGAAGGCATTGATTTGCGTAAAGACCCGATGGCTTTACAACGCTTGAAAGAAGCTGCCGAAAAAGCGAAAATTGAATTATCAAGTTCTACACAAACGGAAATCAACCTGCCTTATATCATGCCTGTTGATGGAATTCCGAAACACCTGGTAAAAACTTTGACGCGTGCAAAGTTTGAACAACTGATAGATGATTTGATTAAACGTACTATTGAACCCTGCAGAACCGCTCTTGAAAAATCGGGATTGAAAGTTTCAGATATCAATGAAGTTATTCTGGTCGGTGGTTCCACAAGAATTCCTGCAATCCAGAGTTCAGTTGAAAAATTTTTCGGAAAAACTCCATCTAAAGGTGTGAATCCTGATGAAGTGGTTGCAGTTGGAGCTGCCATTCAGGGTGCAGTTCTCACAGGAGAAGTAAAAGATGTTTTGTTGCTTGATGTAACTCCGCTTTCGCTTGGGATTGAAACATTAGGGGGTGTGTTTACACGATTGATTGAAGCCAATACAACAATTCCAACAAAAAAATCAGAAGTATTTTCAACAGCATCCGACAATCAGCCCTCCGTAGAGATTCACGTGCTTCAAGGAGAGCGCCCGATGGCGAAGGACAACCGCACCATCGGCAGATTCCACCTCGATGGAATTCCGCCAGCACCGCGCGGCATGCCGCAGATTGAAGTTACCTTCGACATTGATGCAAATGGAATTCTGCATGTAACTGCAAAAGATAAAGGGACCGGTAAAGAACAAAAAATCCGGATTGAAGCATCTTCAGGATTGTCTGATGCCGAAATCAAGAAGATGAAAGAAGAAGCAGAAAAAAATGCGGAAACCGATAAGAAGGCCAAAGAAGAAGTTGATAAGATCAATCAGGCAGACACCATGATTTTCCAGACTGAAAAGCAGTTGAAAGATTATGGTGAAAAAATCTCGAAAGACAAGAAGGAAAATATTCAGAAAGCACTTTCTGATTTGAAAGACGCTCATAAGAATAAAGACCTCAGCGGAATTGATGCAGCAATGGCTTCACTGAATACTGCATGGCAGGCGGCTTCGGAGGAAATTTACAAAGCCACTCAGGAACAGCAGCAACAGCAGTCAACCTCTTCAACTGCCAATGCAGGAACTGAGGGGGCTTCCGAGAAAACTGCAACAGATGGAAATGTAACTGATGTTGATTTTGAAGAAGTAAAGGACGAGAAAAAGTAATTACTGAATTTAAGTAGAAAATCCCCGGTAGGAAAAGCCGGGGATTTTTTTTGTTCAGTGATCCCGACTGGATTCGAACCAGTAACCTGCTGCTTAGAAGGCAGCTGCTCTATCCAGTTGAGCTACGGGACCGGAGGAAAATCAAAGTTTAAAGTTCAAAGTTTAAGGTTCAAGGTTAAAAAAAATAAGTGTTTCTATTAAAAAACCCGATACTTTAACATTGAACATTCAACCTTAAACATCTTAAAGTCGGGGTGGCCAGATTCGAACTGACGATCTTCTGCTCCCAAAGCAGACGCGATACCGGGCTTCGCTACACCCCGAAAATATTATAATTATCCAACTCATTTTTCAAAGAACTGACGATCTCTCCGTTCCCAGCGGAGCGCGATACCGGGCTTCGCTACACCCCGAAAAAGTTCAAGGTTTTAGGTTTAAAGTTTAAAATTAAATTATAAGCTAATAGATAATGGAACCTGAAACTTGAATCTTGTGACGAGAAATCCTAACATTGAACCTTAAACATTCCTGCCTGCCATTGCGCTGGCATAAGCCACGGCAGGCAGGGAACTTTAAACCTTAAACATTGAACATTGAACTTTAAACCTTGAACCTCTTCCCGCGGTGAGGGTGGGATTCGAACCCACGGTCCCGATTACTCGGGACGACAGTTTAGCAAACTGCTCCTTTCGGCCTCTCAGGCACCTCACCTTCAATAAAGGGCGGCAAAAATAGATAATTGAATCCCTTTCTCAAATTAAGCTTTCCGTTTGAAATTAATGGATGTTTGTAAATGAACACTCCTTTATTGAAAACGATGACCTTTGCAGCCGGTTAAATCAACATTTTCTCCTACGTTTGTAGAAACTATTAATGAATGAAAAAACTGGCTTTGTTAATTTTCATTGCACTTATCTCCACACTCATTGTTTCGTGCGGTACAAAAAAAAAGAACGACCATTCCACCACTGTTGAAAGCAAAAGCGATTCTTTTAAATTTATTTCACTGCAGGATACCGGAAATATTTCTGCAACGTGGTCAAAAGAAAATACAGTGCTTTACCAATGGATTGCCGAGCCGGATATGCTTCATCCCACCAATGGAATTTCATCGCAGCGTACGGAGATTCTGCTTTACACCCAGAAGTTTCTTGTGTTTTTTGATTTGAAATCACTTCGGTTGATTCCCGGACTTTGTGCAAAGTTTCCGGAAGTTTCCGCTGATGGAATGAAAGTAGATTTTGAGCTTCGCGAAGGACCTCGGTGGGATGATGGCTCTGCTCTGAATACCGATGATATTATTTTCACCGCTAAGGCAAGTAAATGCCCTTTTACGGATAATCCGAATGCCAAATCCTATTGGGCAAATCTGAAGGATATTGTGAAAGACAGTATCAACCCCCTCCGGTTCACCGTTCTGATGAAAACACAAT
>Ga0187893_10005937_pt1 | contig 21346 bp, 19 predicted proteins | sample MA1701074metaG_FD_139574 | JGI IMG/M metagenome (GOLD analysis project Ga0187893, IMG submission 139574) | White microbial mat communities from a basaltic lava cave in the Kipuka Kanohina Cave System on the Island of Hawaii, USA - MA170107-4 metaG ...
CACGACGGCCATGGCCACGCGCGCGAGCCGCACGAGTCGCCCTGGGTCGTGACGGTCCCGCTGATCCTGCTCGCCATCCCGTCGATCTTCGCCGGCTTCCCGGTCGGGCGGATCGTGTTCGGCGACTACTTCGGCGATTCCATCGCGATCCTGCCGCAGCACGACGGCCTCGCGCAGCTCTCCCGGGATTTCCACGGCGCCCTCGGGATGATCACGCACGGCCTCTTCACGACCCCGTTCTGGCTCGTGACCGCGGGCATCGCCGTGGCGTTCTACCTGTACATCCTGCGCCCCGACCTCCCCGGGGTGCTGCGGGCGAAGTTCGGCCTCCTCACCCGTGTCCTCGAGAACAAGTACGGCTTCGACGAGCTCTACCAGAAGCTCTTCGGCGACGGCGCGGTGAAGGTGGGGACCGGCCTGTGGAAGGGCGGCGACGTGGCGGTGATCGACGGCGTGCTGGTGAACGGCTCGGCGCGAACGGTCGGCCTGGTGGCGCGGATGGTGCGCGGCTTCCAGACCGGCTTCGTCTACCAGTACGCGTTCGCGATGATCATCGGCGTCTTCGTGCTGCTCACCGTGTGGCTGTGGCGGATCGTGTTCCCGGGCTGATCGCATGCACGCACCGTGGCTCAGCCTCTCGATCTGGATCCCGATCCTCGCGGGCCTCGCCGCCATGGCGACCGGCGGGGACCGCAACGCGCCGGTCGCGCGCGCGATCGCGCTCCTCGGCGCGGTCGCCGGCTTCCTGGTGACGATTCCGCTCTACACCGGCTTCGACGCCTCGACGAGCGCCATGCAGTTCGTCGAGAGCGCGCCGTGGATCCCGCGGTTCAACGTCAACTACCACCTCGGGGTCGACGGCATCTCGGTGCTGTTCGTCCTGCTCAACAGCTTCGTCACCGTGCTCGTGGTGGTCGCCGGCTGGGAGGTCATCCGGTCGCGGGTGTCGCAGTACATGGCGGCGTTCCTGATCATGTCGGGCCTGCTGAACGGCGTCTTCTCCGCGCTGGACGGCGCGCTCTTCTACGTCTTCTTCGAGTCGACGCTGATTCCGATGTACCTGGTGATCGGCGTCTGGGGCGGGCCGAACCGCGTCTACGCCGCGCTCAAGTTCTTCCTCTTCACCCTGCTCGGGTCGCTGCTGCTGCTCGTCGGCTTCCTTTACCTCTACGGCAAGTCGGGCGGCAGCTTCGCGATCCTCGACTGGCACGGCGTGCCGCTCGCGCGCGAGGCGCAGGTCGCGCTCTTCCTCGCCTTCTTCGCCGCGTTCTCGGTGAAGGTGCCGATGTGGCCGGTGCACACCTGGCTGCCGGACGCCCACGTCGAGGCGCCGACCGGCGGCTCGGCGGTGCTGGCGGCGATCATGCTGAAGCTCGGCGCCTACGGCTTCGTCCGCTTCTCGCTGCCGATCCTGCCCGATGCGAGCCACGTCCTGTCGGGCTTCATGATCGCACTGTCGCTGGTGGCGGTCGCCTACATCGGGCTGGTGGCGCTGGTGCAGGAGGACATGAAGAAGCTGATCGCCTACTCGTCGATCTCGCACATGGGCTTCGTCACGCTCGGCTTCTTCATCTTCAACGCCTACGGCGTCGAGGGCGCGCTCGTCCAGATGATCTCGCACGGGTTCGTTTCGGCCGCGCTCTTCCTCTGCGTGGGCGTCATGTACGACCGCATGCACTCGCGGATGATCTCCGACTACGGCGGCGTGGTGAACACGATGCCGAAGTTTGCCGCGTTCATGATGCTGTTCGCAATGGCGAACTGCGGGCTGCCGGCGACGAGCGGGTTCGTCGGCGAGTTCCTGGTGATCATGGGGGCGATGAAGTTCAATTTCTGGATCGCCTTCATCGCCGCGACCACGCTCGTGTTCGGTGCCGCCTACACGCTCTGGATGTACAAGCGGGTGATCTTCGGGCCGGTCGCCAACGACCACGTCGCGGCGCTCGAAGACATCAACGGACGGGAGTTCGCCGTGCTCGGGCTGCTCGCGATCGCGGTGCTCGGGATGGGGCTCTATCCGGCGCCGCTCACCGAGGTGATGCACGTGTCGGTGGAGAACCTGCTCAAGCACGTCGCAGCCGGAAAACTGTGAGCGAGCGATGAGCGAGTACGTCCTGCCGCCGCTGCTCGTCGCCTACCCGGAGATCTGGCTCCTCGCGATGGCCTGCGTCGTCCTGGTCGTCGACCTCTACCTGCCCGAAGCCCTCCGGCGCACCGTCGTCTACTGGCTTTCGCTCGGCACGGTCGGCGGGTGCGCGGTGCTCACGGTGATCGCGGTGCAGGCGACCGGCGGCCAGCCGGCGCACACCTTCAACGACATGTTCGTCGCCGACCTGATGTCGCACACGCTCAAGTTCCTGAGCTACGTCGCGGTGGCGGCGTGCTTCGTCTATTCGCGCCGCTACCTCGCCGACCGCGACATGCTGCGCGGCGAGTACTTCGTGCTCGCGCTCTTCGCCCTGCTCGGGATGAGGGTGATGATCTCGGCGAGCCACCTCCTCACGCTCTACCTCGGCCTCGAGCTGATGTCGCTCTGCCTCTACTCGATGGTCGCGCTGAACCGCGACTCGGGCGTCGCGACCGAGGCGGCGATGAAGTACTTCGTCCTCGGCGCGCTCGCCTCGGGCGTCCTGCTCTACGGCATGTCGATGCTGTACGGGGCGACCGGGACGCTCTACCTCGAGGAGATGGCGCAGCTGATAGCCGCCGGAGCCGCAAACAAGGTGGTGCTCGTCTTCGGCCTGGTGTTCGTCGTCGCCGGCCTCGCGTTCAAGCTCGGCGTGGTGCCCTTCCACATGTGGATCCCGGACGTGTACGACGGCGCGCCGAACGCGATGACGCTCCTCATCGGCACCGCGCCCAAGCTGGCCGCGTTCGCGATGGCGATGCGCCTCCTGGTGAACGGGCTCGCCGAGCTGGCGGTCGACTGGCAGCAGATGCTCCTCCTGATGGCGGTGGCGTCGATGGCGCTCGGCAACTTCGCCGCGATCGCGCAGTCGAACATCAAGCGGATGCTCGCCTACTCGACCATCTCGCACATGGGCTTCATGCTTCTCGGGCTCCTCGCCGGAGTGGTCGGCGGCAACCTGCTCTCGGCGCCGAACGCCTGGAGCGCGGCGATGTTCTACTCGATCGTCTACGTGCTGATGAGCCTCGGCGCCTTCGGCATGGTGCTCGCGCTCTCGCGCTCGGGCTTCGAGGCCGACCAGATCGCCGACTACCGCGGCTTGAACCAGCGCGCGCCGTGGCTCGCGTTCCTGATGCTGCTCCTCATGTTCTCGCTCGCCGGAATCCCGCCGACGGTGGGCTTCTACGCCAAGCTCGCGGTGCTCGACGCGGCGATCAAGGCGGACCAGCTCTGGCTCGCAGTGTTCGCGGTGATGATGTCGCTGATCGGCGCGTTCTACTACCTGCGCGTGGTCAAGGTGATGTACTTCGACGAGCCGGCGGCGGGCGTCGCGCCGGTCGAGGCGGGCCTCGATCTGCGCGTCGTCCTTTCGGCGAACGGCCTCGCGGTGCTCGCGCTCGGGATCGTCCCGGGACCGCTCATGGCGCTGTGCCTCGCCGCGATCCAGGGCGTGTACCCGCTCGGCCGCTAGCGGCCGCAGCCGACCGCGCCGATGGCCGACACCTTTCACCGCGGCGACCACGCCACGCTCACCGAAACGAGGGTGAGCGGGGAGGCGGTGTACGACGGGACGCTGCTGCATGTGCGCCGCGACACGGTGCGGCTGCCCGACGGGCGGCCGGCGACCCGCGAATACATCGAGCACCCGGGCGCGGTGACCATCGTCGCGATCCTCGATTCCGGCGAGCTCCTGATGGAGCGGCAGTTCCGCTACCCGGTGGGCCGGGAGCTCGTCGAGCTGCCGGCGGGCAAGATCGATCCGGGCGAGGCGGGCCGCGCCACCGCGGAGCGGGAGCTCGCCGAGGAGACCGGGTACGTGGCGCGCGAATGGCGCTACCTGGCCGCGTTCCACCCGGTGGTCGGTTACTCGGACGAGCGGATCGAGCTGTGGCTCGCCCGCGGGCTCGAGCACCGCGGCCGGAAGCTCGACGCGGAGGAGTTCCTGGAGACGTTCCCGGTCGCGCTCGCCACGGCGCTCGACTGGGTGAGGGAAGGGCGGATCACCGACGCGAAGACGATCGTCGGCCTGCTGTGGGCCGAGAAGCTCGCGCGCGGGGAGTGGGCGCCGCCGGACCAGGGTCCTCCGCTGTCCACGGGCCGCCCGGCCGCGCGTTAAGGCCGGGTCGAGAGGCGCCGCCGAGGCGCCCGGATCAATTTTCGGGGTGAGGAGTTTCGGATGCTGCTCTACGCTGCCACCATCTTCGCGAGCGCGTTCCTGCTGTTCCTCGTGCAGCCGATCGTCGCCAAGCAGATCCTGCCGTGGTTCGGCGGCTCGGCGGCGGTCTGGACGACCTGCGTGTTCTTCTTCCAGTTCCTGCTGCTCGGCGGCTACGCCTACGCCCACGCGATCGTGCGCTGGCTCCCGCCGCGCCCGCAGCTCGCCGTCCACCTCGCGCTCCTCCTCGTCAGCCTCGCGAGCCTCCCGATCGTCGCCGCGGCGGGCTGGAAGCCCTCGGGCGCCGAGGACCCGGGTCTGCGGATCCTCGGGCTGCTCGTCGCGACCGTGGGCCTGCCGTACTTCCTGCTCGCGACGACGAGCCCGCTCGTGCAGGCGTGGTACGCGCGGCGCTTCGACTCGCCGTATCGTCTGTTCGCGCTCTCGAATCTCGCCTCGCTCGCGGCGCTCCTTTGCTATCCGGTCGTGGTCGAGCCGTTCATCCCGACGCGGGTGCAGGCGCTCTCCTGGTCGTGGGCGTACGCGGCCTTCGTCGCCCTGTGCGCGGCGACCGCGGTCTACAGCCTGCGGCGCGCAGCCGCGGCCGGCGAGGCCCCGGTACGCCTCGACCCCGGTCCGGCGCCGGCTGCGGGCGTCCGGCTGCAGTGGATCGCGCTCCCCGCGCTCGCCTCGCTCCTGCTCCTCGCGATCACCAACCACCTCACCCAGAACGTCGCGTCGATCCCGTTCCTGTGGGTGCTGCCGCTGTCGCTCTATCTCCTCACCTTCATCCTCTGCTTCGACGGGCGGGGCTGGTACCGGCGCGCGGTGTTCTTCCCGCTCGCCGGGCTCGCGGTGGCGTCGATGGCCTGGGTGCTGACCGACACCCACCTGATCCTCGACCTCAAGCTCTCGATCCCGCTCTTCGCCGCCGGGCTCTTCGTGCTGTGCATGCTCTGCCACGGCGAGCTGGTGCTGACGAAGCCCGCACCCGCGCGCCTCACCGAGTTCTACATGCTGATCGCCCTCGGCGGCGCGCTCGGCTCGCTCGCGGTGTCGGTGATCGCGCCGCACGTGCTGCCCGGGGACTTCGAGGTCGCGGCCGGGCTCGCGCTGGCGGCGATCGTGCTCGCGTGGAAGGTCGCGCCGCTCGGGCGGATCGCACTCGCCGGCGCGCTCGCCGCGGTCGCGTTCACCGGCTACGGCGTGGTGACCTACGTCGCGAACAACGTCGCCGACACCCGGGTGATGAAGCGCAACTTCTACTCGAGCCTGCGCACGCGCGACGAGCAGCGCGACGAGGGCCGGGTGCGCAAGCTCATCCACGGCACGATCAACCACGGCGAGCAGTTCGTCGACGCCGACAAGCGCCGCCGGGCGATCGCGTACTTCGGCCCGAAGTCGGGCATCGTGCGCGCGCTCGAGGCGCTGCGGCACCCGGACATGCGCGTGGGCATCGTGGGGCTCGGCGCCGGCACGATGGCCGCCTACGGCCGCACCGGGGACGTGTACCGGTTCTACGAGATCAACCCGCAGGTGATCGAGCTCGCGCAGACCGAGTTTTCCTACCTGAAGGACAGCGACGCGAAGATCGAGCTGGTGCTCGGCGACGGGCGGCTCGCGCTCGAGGGCGAGCCGCCGCAGCGGTTCGATCTCCTCGCGGCGGACGCGTTCTCGAGCGATTCGGTGCCGATGCACCTCATCACCAGGGAGGCGCTCGAGCTGTACGTGCGCAACGTCCGCCCCGGCGGGGTGGTGGTGTTCAACGTCACCAACCGCTATCTCGACCTCGCCCCGGTGGTGAAGCGGCTCGCCGACTCGCTCGGCCTGCATGCGCGGCTGGTGAGCCACAGTCCCGACGAGGAGGAGTACGGCCTGTACTCGGTGACCGACTACGTGCTGGTGACCGCGGACCCGAAGCTCTTCGATCGGCCGGAGCTCTTCGGCCTCGCGCAGCCGATCGAGGTGCCGGCCAAGGTGTCGGTCTGGACCGACGACTTCAACAACCTGCTGCAGGCGCTGCGGTGACCGGCGCGGTGACCAGCGCGGAGACGAGCGCGGCGACCGGCGCGGCGATCGATCTGCGCAGCGACACCGTCACCCGGCCCGGCGCGGCGATGCGCGCGGCGATGGCGGCGGCCGCGGTCGGCGACGACGTCTTCGGCGACGACCCGACGGTGCTCGCGCTCCAGGAACGGATGGCCGCGCGCTTCGGCATGGAGGCGGCGCTCTTTTTCCCGAGCGGCACGCAGTCCAACCTCGCGGCGCTGATGAGCCACTGCCAGCGCGGCGAGGAGTACCTCGTCGGGCAGGAGGCGCACACCTACCGCTACGAGGCGGGCGGCGGCGCGGTGCTCGGCAGCATCCAGCCGCAGCCGATCGCCAACCGGCCCGACGGCTCGCTCGACCTCGCCGAGGTCGAGGCGGCGATCAAGCCCGACGACCCGCACTTCGCGCGCACGCGGCTGCTGGCGCTCGAGAACACCATCGGGGGGCGGGTCCTCGGGCGGGCCTACCTCGAGGCGGCGCTCGCGCTCGCCGCGCGGCGCGGGCTCGCGACCCATCTCGACGGGGCGCGCGTCTTCAATGCGGCGGTCAAGCTGGGCATGCCCGTCGCCGAGCTGTGCCGGGGCTTCGATTCCGTTTCGGTGTGCCTCTCGAAGGGCCTCGGCACGCCGGCGGGCACGGTGCTCGTCGGGACGAAGCCGGTGATCGCCCGCGCGCAGCGGGCGCGCAAGATCCTCGGCGGCGCGATGCGGCAGGCCGGGATCCTCGCCGCCGCGGGCCTCTACGCGCTCGATCACCACGTCGAGCGCCTCGCCGAGGACCACGCGCACGCCGCGCGGCTCGCGGCCGGGCTCGCGGGCATCCGCGCCCTCGAGGTCGAGCCGCCCCAGACGAACATGGTGTTCGTCCGCGTCCCGGCCGACCGCACCGCAGCACTGAAGGCGCATCTCGAGCGACAGGGCGTCCTCGCGCTCGTCGGCCCGCGGACGCGGCTCGCGACGCATCTCGACGTCGCGGCGGCGGACATCGATCGCGCGGTCGCCGCGTTCGGATCCTTCTTCGCCTGAATCGGCCCGCGCCCCTTTATGAAGGGGGCGAGAGGCGTCACAATCCCGCAAACGCGGCGACGCAACATGGCATCCGACAACGACGAACCGCGCGGGAGGAGAGCGTGGCGGCAATCGCCCTCGAGCGGGTAGCGAAGCACTGGGGCGCGACCCGCGCGGTCGACGACGTCAGTTTCGCGGTCGAAGCCGGGACGTTCGCGGTGCTGCTCGGGCCGTCCGGCTGCGGCAAGTCGACCACCCTGCGGCTGATCGCGGGCCTCGAGGCGGTCACCGCGGGCCGCGTCCGGATCGGCGGCGTCGACGTCACCGGCGCGCCGCCGGCGGCGCGCAGCATCGCGATGGTGTTCCAGTCCTATGCGCTCTTTCCCCACCTCTCGGTCGCCGAGAACATCCAGTTCGGCCTCAGGGTGCGGAAGGTCCCGGCGGCGGAGCGCGAGCGGCGGCTCAAGCGCGTGGCGGAGCTCCTCGGGCTCGACCGGCTGCTCGCGCGCAAGCCCGCGCAGCTCTCCGGCGGCCAGCAGCAGCGGGTCGCGCTCGGGCGCGCGATCATCGCCGAGCACCCGGTGTGCCTCATGGACGAGCCGCTCTCGAATCTCGACGCGCAGCTCCGGCACGACATGCGGCGCGAGATCCGCGCGCTCCAGCGCTCGCTCGGCATCACGATGGTGTACGTGACCCACGACCAGACCGAGGCGATGAGCATGGCCGACCAGGTGGTGCTGCTGCGCGACGGCCGGGTCGAGCAGGACGCCGCGCCGGCCGCGCTCTACGCCCGGCCGGCGAGCGCGTTCGCCGCGCGCTTCATCGGCACGCCGCCGATGAACCTCGTGCGGCTCGCCGACGGCCCGCGCGGCGCGGTGATCCGCGGCACCGACGGGCCGGCGGTCGCGAGCGGGCAGGGCGAGGGGCGCCTCCTCGGCGTGCGGCCGGAGGCGGCGACGATCGACCCGGCCGGCGCGCCGGCAACGGTGAGCGCGATCGAGTACCTCGGCGCCGACTCGATCGTCGCCTGCACGATCGGCGAGGAGCCGTTCACCGTCCGCGTGCCCGGCAAGCTCGAGCTCGGCGCCGGCGCGCGGCTCGGCCTCGCGTGGCCGCGCACCGCACAGCATTTCTTCGCCGCCGGCGACGGCCGGCGGGTGGACCCGGTTCCAGGTGCCGCGATCGCGGCGTGACCACGATGGTGACAAGAAGGAGGCAAGCATGCTGACGAAACGGATCGTGCAGGGGCTCGCGGCGGTCGCCGCCGCCGGCGCCCTCGCCGCGGCGCAGGCGCAGACCGAGATCTCGTTCTACTACCCGGTCGCGGTCGGCGGGCCGATCACCAAGCTGATCGACGGCCTCGCCGCCGACTTCGAGAAGCAGAATCCGGGCATCCGGGTGAAGCCGATCTACGCCGGCACCTACCAGGAGACGATCGTGAAGGCGCTCACCGCCCACAAGGCGGGCGACCCGCCGGTCACCTCGGTACTGCTGTCGACCGACATGTTCACCCTGATCGACGAGGATGCGATCGTGCCGATCGACTCGGTCGCGACCTCGGCCGAGGACCGGGCGTGGCTGAAGAGCTTTTTCCCGGCGTTCATGATGAACAGCCAGACGGGCGGCAAGGTCTGGGGCGTGCCGTTCCAGCGCTCGACCGTGGTGCTCTACTGGAACAAGGAGCTGTTCAAGGAGGCGGGGCTCGACCCGAACAAGCCGCCGGCGACGTGGCAGGAGATGCTCGACTTCGCGCAGAAGCTCACGAAGCGCGACGGTTCCGGGAACACCACGCAGTGGGGCATCCAGGTGCCGTCGTCCGGGTTCCCGTACTGGCTCTTCCAGGGCTTCACGACGCAGAACGGCGTCGAGCTCATGAACGCCGCCGGCGACACCACCTTCTACGACAGGCCGGAGGTGATCGAGGCGCTCCAGTTCTGGGTCGACCTCGGCCGCAAGCACCGCGTGATGCCGCAGGGCGTGGTGGAGTGGGGCACGACGCCGCGCGACTTCTTCGAGCGCAAGATCGCGATGATGTGGACCACCACCGGCAACCTCACCAACGTCAAGAACAACGCCAAGTTCGACTTCGGCGTGGCGATGCTGCCGGCGGGCAAGCGCCGCGGCTCGCCGACCGGCGGCGGCAACTTCTACATCTTCAAGAAGAGCACGCCGGCGCAGCAGCAGGCGGCGATGCGCTTCATCCGCTGGATCACGAGCCCCGAGCGCGCGGCGCAGTGGGGGATCGACACCGGCTACGTCGCGGTGCGGCCCGACGCCTTCGAGACGCCGGTGATGAAGACCTACGTCGCCGGCTTCCCGGCGGCGGCAGTCGCGCGCGACCAGCTCCCGTACGCGGTCGCCGAGCTCTCGACGCACGAGAACCAGCGGGTGACGAAGGCGCTGAACGACGGCCTGCAGGCGGCGCTCACGGGCGCGAAGACCCCGGCGCAGGCGATGCAGGACGCGCAGCGCGAGGCCGAGCGGATCCTGAAGCCGCACCGGCGGTGACCGGAAACTCCGGCGCGAGCGCAGCAGAGGACGCAGAGGAACGCAGAGAATCTCAGGTAGTTTCTCCCGCGTTTCTCCGCGTCCTCTGCGCCTCCCGCGTTGGAATCCTTTCCCGCATGAGCCGCCTCAACGTTCACATCCACGGCTGGCTGCTGCTGCTGCCGGCCGCGGTGCTGCTCGTCGCCTTCACCCACTACCCGGCGGCGGCGACGCTCTGGCACAGCTTCTTCTCGACCCCGAAGCCCGGCCGGCCGGCGGCCTTCGTCGGCCTCGACAACTACCGGGCGATGTTCGACGACCCGGTCTTCTGGCAGTCGCTCGCCAACAACGCCTGGTTCGCGCTCGGCACCATCCCGGCATCGATCGCGCTCGCGATCCTCATGGCGGTGTGGGTGAACCGCAGGCTCGCCGGGCGGGGCTTCCTGCGGCTCGCCTACTTCACCCCGACCATCCTGCCGATGATCGCGGTCGCGAACATCTGGCTCTTCTTCTTCACGCCGCAGTACGGCCTCCTCGAGCAGCTCACCGGGCTCGCCGGCCTGCCGAGCCACAACTGGCTCGGCAGCCGCGACACCGCGCTCGCCTGCGTGATCGTCGTGGCGATCTGGAAGGAGGCCGGCTTCTTCATGATCTTCTACCTCGCCGCCCTGCAGCAGATCCCGCCGAGCCTCGCCGAGGCCGCGGCCATCGAGGGCGCGGGGCGCTGGTACTTCTTCCGCCGGGTGACCTTCCCGCTGCTCGCGCCGACGACGCTGTTCGTGCTGATCAACGCGGTCATCAACTCGTTCCGCCTGGTCGACCACATCATCGTGATGACCCGCGGCGGCCCCGACAACGTCACTTCGCTCCTGCTCTTCTACGTCTACGAGGTCGGCTTCAAGTTCTGGGACCTCGCCTACGCGGCGGCGCTCACGATGGTGCTGCTCGCGATCCTCGCGGCGCTCGCGATCGGCCAGTTCGCGTTCCTCGAGCGGCGGGTGCACTACCAGTGACCGGCGTCCACGAGCCCCGCGGGCTCGCCCACGCGCTCGAGACCGGCGGCGCGTGGCTGCTCGCGATCCTGTGGATCTCGCCGCTCGCATACGCCGCCTGGACGGCGTTCCACCCGGGCGAGTTCTCGGTGCGGTTCACGCTCGGCGCGCCGCTCACGCTCCAGAACTTCGCCAACGCGTGGGACGCGGCGCCGTTCGCGCGCTACTTCGTCAACACCGTGCTGCTCGTGACGATGATCCTCGCCGCGCAGCTCGTCATCGGGACGCTCGCCGCCTACGCCTTCGCGCGCTACGCCTTCTTCGGCCGCGAGGCGGTGTTCATGCTGGTGCTGGTGCAGCTCATGATCATGCCCGACGTGCTGATCGTCGAGAACTACCGCACGATGAGCGCGCTCGGCATCCTCGACTCGATCCCGGCGATCGGGCTGCCGTACATGGCCTCGGCGTTCGGGATCTTCCTGCTGCGGCAGACGTTCAAGACCATTCCGCGCGAGCTCGACGAGGCGGCGCGGGTGGAGGGCGCGGGCGGCCTCCAGGTGCTGTGGAAGGTGTACGTGCCGCTCGCGCGGCCGGTGTACGTGGCGTACGGTCTCGTGTCGGTGAGCTATCACTGGAACAACTTCCTGTGGCCGATCATCGTCACCAATTCGGTCGGCTCGCGGCCGCTCACGGTGGGGCTCCAGGTGTTCTCCTCGAGCGACCAGGGCATCGACTGGTCGATCATCACCGCGGCGACGCTGATGACCTCGGCGCCGCTGCTGGTCGCGTTCCTCCTCTTCCAGCGGCAGTTCGTCCAGTCGTTCATGCGCGCAGGCATAAGATAGGCGGATGATCCTCGTCACGTGGAACGTGCAGTGGGGGCGCGGCGCCGACGGCGTCGTCGACCCGGGACGCATCATCCGCGCGTGCCGCGAAATGGGCGACGTCGACGTCCTCTGCCTGCAGGAGGTCGCGCGGAACTTCCGCGGCCTCGCGGGGAGCGAGGGGCGCGACTCGTTCGCCGCGTTCGCCGCCGAGCTTCCGGGCTGGACCGCGGTGGAAGGCATCGGCATGGACTCGCTCGGCCCGGGCGGCGAGCGGCGGCAGTTCGGCCAGCTCGTCCTCACGCGGCGGCCGGTGATCCAGGTCTTCCGCCATCTCCTGCCGTGGCCGGCGGACCCGGCGGTGCCGACGATGCAGCGCGTGGCGGTCGAGGTGGTGATCGCCGGCGCGCGCGGGCCGCTGCGGGTGACGACCACCCATCTCGAGTACTACTCGGCGCGGCAGCGCGCGGCCCAGGTCGAGCGGCTGCGCGAGCTGCAGGCCGAAGCCGCCGCGCACGCGGACGATCCGCCGTTCCCGACGAAGGCGGGCGGGCCGTTCGACACGCGGCCGCGGCCGCTCGCGGGGGTTCTCACCGCGGACTTCAACCTGCGGCCGGAGGATCCGCTCTACGCGCGCCTGCAGGCGCCGATCCCGGGCAGCCCGGCCTTCCGCGATGCGTGGCGCGTCCGGCACGGCGAGGCGCCCCACGCGCCGACGATCGGCCTCTACGACAAGGCGCAGTGGCCGGGCGAGCCCTACGCCTGCGACTTCATCTTCGTGACCGAGGATCTCGCGCCGCGGGTGGCGGACGTGGTGGTCGACGGCGCGACGCGCGCGTCCGACCACCAGCCGGTGCTGCTCGAGCTCGCGGAGTGACGCCTCCGGCGGGGCCGGTCAGTTCGTGGTGCCCGCGCCGTAGTTCGGCGGGCCGACGCGCAATTCGTTGCGGACGCTGACGACGCCGGCGACTCCGGCCGCGATCTTCTCCGCCTCGGCGATGTCCGCCGGCGAGGGCACGTTGCCGGTGAGCGTGACGACGCCGCTCCGCGAGGTGACCAGGATGCCGCCGCTCGCGTCCCACAGGCGGCGGTTGAACTGGAGCTTCGCCTGCACCTTCGTGGTCAGCGCCTGGTCGCGCCAGAAGCCGCCGCGCGCTTCCGGTTGCGGTTGCGGCGGCGGCGCCGGCGGCGGCGCGGCGGCGACTTCCCTTTTCTCCGGCGCGGCGGCCGGGACCGGCTTCGGCGGCTCGGGCTTCGCCGGAGGCGGCGCGGCGGCGACCTTGCGCTCGGGCGGCGGCGCGGGCTTCGCCGCGGGCGGGGGGACGGGCTTTCGCTCGGGCTCGCGCGCCGCCGGCGGCTCGGGTTTGACCGTCGGCCCGGGCACGGCTTGGGTCGGCGGCGCCGGCGTGGCGGGGGCGACCACCGCCTGCTTCGGCGCGGGCGGAACCGCGACGAGCTGCTTCGGGGCGGGCGTCTCCGGCGCCGGGCGGAGCATCAGGCCGACGCCGACGCCGAGCAGGGCGACCGCGGCCGCGCCGGCGCCGACCATCCAGAGCGTCTTGTGCGACGGCGGTGGCGCTGTCTGGGTGTGGGCCTGCGTTCCGGCCTGTGTGCCGGCGTGGGTGTGGGTGCCACCACCGTGTGTGCCGACGTGGGTGCCGCCGTGGGTGCCGCCCTGGATCCCCGCGGCGCGTTGCCCGGTGCGCGTCCCGGTGCGGTCCCCGGCCGTGCGGCCGCGCGTGCCGGTGGGCGTCGCGGGCACCCCGCCGGTGACGTCCGGGTGCGTGCGCGCCGACGGGTTGCTCGGCTCGAACAGCATCCCGACGCCGGTGGTCGGCTCGGCGATGATCGTCTCCTCCGACACCGTCGGCGCGACCGGCTTCGCGTAGGCCTCCAGGATCGCGGCCCGGAACTCGTCCGCGGTCTGGAAGCGGTCCTCCGGCTGCTTGGCGAGCGCGCGCGTGATCACCGCGTTGTAGCGCTCCCAGCCGCGGTCGGGCTCCGCCTCCGACGGCAGCGGCGGCTCGACGTGGCAGATCTTGTACGGGATGCTCTCGACCGAGCCGGCGAACGGCCGCGCGCCGGTGAGGAGCTGGTACAGCACCACCCCGGCCGCGAAGAGGTCGGCGCGCCGGTCGACCTTGCCGCCGGCGTACTGCTCGGGCGCCATGTAGCCGGGCGAGCCCATTACCACGCCGGTCTGGGTGAGGGTGGAGGTGTCGATGCGCGCGATGCCGAAGTCGGCGATCTTCACCTTGCCGCTGGTCATGACGATGAGGTTCGCGGGCTTGATGTCGCGGTGCCACACGCCCTGCTCGTGCGCGTGGTGGAGCGCCTCGAGCAGCTGCGCCATGATGGCGAGCGCGTCGCGCTCGGCGAAGCGGGTGCCGCGGTTGAAGTACTCGCGCAGGCTCGAGCCGAGCACGAACTCCATCGCGATGTACGCGACCGAGCCTGACTCGCCGTAGTCGTACACCGCGACGATGCCGGGGTGGGAGAGGCGGCCGGCCGCGCGCGCCTCGTTCTTGAAGCGCGCGAGCGCCATCCCGGCGCGGTCCTCCTCCTCGATCAGCTCCTTCCGGACCGTCTTGATCGCGACCGTGCGGTCGATGTCCGGGTCGAAGCCCTTGTAGACGACGCCCATGGCGCCCTTGCCGAGCACCTCGACGATGTCGTACTTGCCGAGGCGTGCCGGCTGGCTCATGCGAGGGGAAGCGACGGGCGGGCGGGCGGGGGCATGGCGCCGGCCACTCTAGGCACGCGCGCGAAGGGCTGTCAATGCACCCCTTCTCGGTCGCTGTCGCGCCGCCGGCAGACGAGGAGGATTTCGTCGACGCCGGCGGCCTCGATCAGGCCGGGGGCGAGGGCGAGCGGCTTCTGGAGCCGCGCGGCGAGCGGCAGGAAGACGTGCCCGTACCACCACATCGCCTGGCGGCGGCGGTGGACGAGCCACCACATGCCCAGGTCGCGCAGCCGCGACGAGCGCGGCGTCATGCCGTAGGCGGCGCTGCGCTCGATCGCGAAGCCGTGCTCGGCGAGCTTGGCGACGAGGCGGTCGGGCTCGTAGCGGCGGCGGTGGCCGACGAAGTCGTCGAAGGCGGTCCACTGCGACGGGTGGAGCGGCACCGAGAGGAGCAGCGCCGCGCCGGGGGCGGCGACGCGGCCGAGCTCGGCGAGCGCGCCGTCCTCGTCGTCGACGTGCTCGACGATGTCGAGCGCACAGACGAGCCCGAACGCGCGGTCGGGGAAGGGCAGCGCCGAGAGGAAGCCGAGCACCGCGTGCGCGCCGCGCGCGCGGAGCTTCGCGACCGCGGGCGCGCTCATGTCGACGAACCAGGTGCCCTCGATCGGCAGCCGCGGCCGCAGGCCGGGTCCGACCTCGAGGCGCGGACCGGCCCGCGCGGCGAGCTCGCACGCGAGCGGCCACGTGTTGAAGCGCTCCGGCCCGACGAGCCGGGCGTCGGTCCACATCGGGTCGTAGAAGCGGCGGTTCGCCTCGCGGATCGCGGTCTCGGCGTGGTTCGCCGGCCGGGGCGCCGCCGGCCTCGCCGGCCCGGCGCCCACCGCCCCGGGGATGCCCCCCTCCGGCGCGCCGGCGGGGTTCATGCGACCGGCCGGTACCAGGATGGAAGCTCGGCGTGAGCGGCGTACCTCGGGTCGAGCGGCGGCACGCCGTACGCCGCGCGCACCTCGGCGAGTGGCCGCGCCGCGATCGCCCACAGGCTCCAGCCGCCGGCGAAGGGGTCGGTGCCCACCTCGGCGCCGCGCTCCCACGCGTCCCAGAACTTCTCCGGGTCGAGCTGGCCGGTGGTCGCGCCGGCGAACCTCACGAGCTCGATGCCGAGGTGCCAGCTGATGATCACCGGCAGGATGTGGCCGGACATCGGCTCGCGCGGATGCATCCCGGCGGTGAAGGTCGAGACGAGCAGCTCGCCCTGCGGCGAGGTGTCGTAGCCGGAGAGGACGTGCGTCGTGTCGTGGGGCGCGGCGAAGCGCTCGTTGACGCCCTGCGGCTCGCCGGGGAAGGCGAAGCCGTTCGCGCGGTAGAACTCGAAGAACGTGCGGCCGAGGGTCCCGGAAGGAAGCCGCTCCAGCGCCTCGTACCGCGCGGCGAGCGCGGGGTCCGGCCGGTCCCGGTAGGGGAGGATCCACTGATCCTCCGGGACGTCGAGCTCGCGGCCGGTGATGCTGCGAAGGTTCTGCCGCTGCGCGTCCGCGCGCACCCAGGCGAGGTTGCCGCGGCCGAGCTCGGCGAGCTGGCGAACCGCATCCCCGTCGACGCCGAGCGCTTTGGCGTAGTCGAGGACGGGCGGGATCTTCGTCCGGTCGACGCGGCCGTCCACGAGCGCCATCACGACGAGGAACTGGACGACGTGCGTGGCCGTGCCGGCGTCGGGAAACGCTGCGGCGAGCTCGGCCGGGGCCGGCGAGGGCAGGGTTCCGGCGTCGCGCGCCGGGTCGCGGCGGAGCACGAACCGGTCGAACCCGTCGAGCGCGTGCCGGTCGGCGTCGGTGAGCGTGCCGCCCGGCGCGGCGGCGACCCGTTGGAGCGCGCCGAGGACGAGCCGCCCTTGCGCGTCGGTCAGGTCGACGAGGTGCCTGCGCGCAGGGCCGGTCATGCCGCCGCGTCGAGGAAGCAGCCGTAGCCGTCGAAGATCCGCCTGAGCGAGCCCCGGAGCTGCTCGCGCTGGCGCGGGCGGAGCGCGAACCGGACGACGAGCGCTTCCCCGTCGAGGCCCGGCACGGCGTCGTCCTCGAACCGGACGACCGCGTGGTCGGCGTGGAGCTCGAAGCTCTCGATGCCGCCGTAGCACGAATTCGACTGGTCGTTCACCTCGACCTGGTAGCCCTCGAGCCCGAATTCGGCGTCCTGCGGGTCGGGGGATTTCTCGCGCTGGAGGAGGAGGTAGCGGCGCGGGTTGAACTCGGCGTCGGCGAGCGAGATGCGCCAGGCGTCGGCGTCCTCGTCGATCGAAACGGCCGCGGCGTCGAATTCCATGGGCGGCGATGGTACGCGCTTCAGCCGCCCATGAAGCCGTTCAGGTCCGGCGTCGTCATGGCGCGCTCGAGGTAGCCGAACGTACCCTTGTCCTTGACCTCGCGCGCGGCGTCGAGGAGGCCGGTCGTCGCGGCGCGGTAGAGCGAGGTCGCGAGGCTGATCCGGCGCACGCCGGCGGCTTCGAGCTCGGCGACGCTGAACGACCTGCCGCGGATGGCAACCATGAAATTGAACGGCTTCGACAGCGCGGCGCAGACCGTGCGCACGGCGGCGAGGTCGGGGAGGCCGGGGGCGAAAAGCACGTCGGCGCCGGCCTGTTCGAACGCCTGGAGGCGCCGGATCGTGTCGTCGAGGTCGGGGTTGCCGCGGAGGAAGTTCTCCGCGCGCGCGGTGAGCGTGAACGGCAAGGCGAGGGCGCGCGCCGCCTGCACGGCCGCGGCCACGCGCTCGGTGGCGTGGCCGAGGTCGTAGAGCGGCTTCTCCTTGTTCCCGGTCGCATCCTCGATCGAGCCGCCCACGAGGCCGACCTCCGCGGCGCGGCGGATCGTCTCCGCCGCCGCCTCGGGCGCATCGCCGAAGCCCTTCTCGAGGTCGGCGGAGACCGGGAGATCGGTCGCCTCGACGATCGCGCGCGCGTGCGCGAGCGCTTCGTCGCGCGTCACCCTGCCGTCGCGGCGGCCGAGGACGCCGGCGCAGGCGCCGCTCGAGGTGGCGAGCGCCTGGAAGCCGAGCGCGGCGAGCACGCGCGCGGATCCGGCGTCCCAGGGGTTGGGAATCACGAACGCGCCGGGGCCCTGGTGGAGGGCGCGGAAGCGGGCGGCTCTGTCGGCTTGCGTTGGGTTCATCCTGATCTCCGTTTTCGCTGCGGTCGATCGCGGCGCCGGCTCGACTACGCGCCGGCGCGGCCGGGAGGGTGCTCGGCGAACCACCTGGCGATGGCGGGCATGTGCTGCTCGAAGTCGCCCGGGATCGAGAGGTTCAGCACGCCCGCGCGGGCGTCGCTCCGATTCTCGAAGTCGTGCGTCGCCCCGGCCGGCACGAGCACGAAGGAGCCCTGCGGGGCGTCGATCCACCCGCCGTCCACCAGGAAGCTCATGCATCCCTCGAGGACGTAGAACACGTCGTCCTCCGGATGGGAGTGGGCACCGGGGCCCTGGGTGTGAGGCTCGAGCCACCATTCGGAGACGGAGTATCGGCCGCCGGTCTCGGCGCCGTCGGCCTTGAAGACGGCGGCGATCCGGCCCATCGGGTAGGGCCTGCCCTCGCCGGGACGAAGAAGGATGGCGGTGCGGCGCGAGTCTTGGGTGGAGGCGTTCATGCGGCGGGACACGCGGCGGGACACGCGGCGGGACACGCGGCGGGACACGCGGCGGGACACACGGCGGGACACGCGGCGGGACACACGGCGGGACACGCGGCGGGACACCTGGCGGGACACACGGCGGGACACACGGCGGGACACCTGGCCCGACTGCGATGTTACCGCGCGTCCTGCTGCAGGTACTTGTGGACGAACGCGATCGCCATGCTGCCCTCGCCGACCGCGGCGGCGACGCGCTTGACCGGGCTCAAGCGCACATCCCCGCAGGCGAAAACGCCGGGGACGCTCGATTCGAGGAGGTAGGGATCCCGGTCGTGCGACCAGCGCCCGGCCTTCACCACGTCGTCGCCGGTCAGGACATAGCCTCGTGCATCGCGTGCGATTTCCTTTGGCAGCCACCCGGTCTCCGCATCGGCGCCGATGAAGACGAAGAGTCCGCCGCAGTCGTGTCGGCGCGCGGTCCCGCTCGCGCCGTCGCGAATATCGATCGCGGTCAGGTGGTTGTCGCCGTGCGCGGCGACCACTTCCGATCGCAGCCGGACCTGCACGTTCGACTTTCCGCCGAGCTGCTCGATCAGGTAGCGGGACATGCTCTTCTCCAGGGAGTCGCCCCGAACGACGAGCGTCACCGCACGGGCGTGATTGGCGAAGTACAAAGCGGCCTGACCGGCCGAGTTTCCGGCGCCGATGAGGTAGACGTCGAGTCCGTGGGTGGCGCCCGCTTCGCTGCGGGCCGCGCCGTAGTAGATCCCCTTGCCGATGAGCCGATCGAAGCCGTCGATCGCGAGGCGGCGCCAGCTGACGCCGGTGGCGAGAATGACGGTCCGCGCCCGGACGACATCGTCGCCATCGAGGTGAGCCTGACGCGTCGCCGGATCGATGCGGGCGACGGAGCGCGTGACCAGGATCTCCGCCCCGAGCCGCCGGGCCTGCTGCAGCGCGCGACTCGCGAGCTCGTCGCCCGAGACGCCGCTCGGGAATCCGAGATAGTTCTCGATCCGCGAGGACGTCCCCGCCTGGCCGCCGGGCGCCTCGCGCTCGACGACCACGGTACGCAGTCCCTCGGAGGCGCCGTACACCGCCGCTGCGAGGCCGGCCGGCCCGCCGCCGATGATCATGGTGTCGTACTCGGCGAGGCGTGGACCCGTCTGCAGGCCGAGAAGCCGGGCAACGTCACGCGCCTCCGGCCGACTCATCAGGGTTCCGTCGGCCAGCCTCAGGACGGGGCAGTCGCCGTCCGACGGCCGGGTTCCGGACCACCGCGCGGGCAGCTCGGGCGAATCGGGGGTCATCCAGTCAAAGGTGATCTGGTTCCGCGCGAGGAACCGGCGCATCTCGACGCAGGCGGTGTCCCAGCGGTTCCCGACCATGACCACGCGTGGCTTGGGCGGTTCGGCGGCGACGCCCTGTAGCCCCCCGATGCGCTCGCGCGCGAGCGCGCCGACCTTCACGGAGATCTCCGGCGATGCCGCCGCGATGGCGTAGTACTGCCGCAGATCCACGCGCATGACGCGCGAGGGTTCCGATGCCCGATAGCCGCCCGGAAACCCCGTGCCCAAGGCGATCGGCACTTCGCCGAAGATTGCGCCCGGAACGCGCCAGCCGAGCGTTCGTTCGATCCCGTCGACCAGTTTGACGACCTCGATCTTGCCGGCGAGAACCGCGAAGAGCGCACGGTCGCCGCCCTCGTGAACGGCGAATTCCCCGGCACGCAGGTGCAGGTCGGCGGAGGTCTGCGCGAGACGCTCGAGTTCGGGCGCGGCGAGTGTCGAGAACAGCGGAATTGCCCGGACGTCGTCAATCGTCAGCATGATTTGGCTGAAGGCAGGAAAAGGGGGCGGACTACGATTCGAGGATCACACATGCGACAGCATTCTGAATCCTACTCACACGGCCAACGAGCCGGCGCTGCATGCAGCCGACGCGATGGATCCGACGGTTCGCACATGGTTCCAGACGGACCATTCGCGAACGTAGTCAGGCCAGTAAATCGCCGCCTCTGGTGACTCGGCGTTGGTACGCGCGAGTCGATTATTCCGGGGGACGTTAAGCGCCATCGTGACGCCCCATGAGCCCACCAGGTAGAGAAGACCCGCCGCAAGCAGCAACGGCGAACGTGGCGCGGTCCAGGGCAGAAAGGACGCCGCCACACAACCGGCGGCGAGAAGCGCAGTGCCCATGAACACGCCCAAGAACAACGGATTGAGGACGACAACGTTGATTCGCTGCATGGCGGCTACCGCCTGGTTCGCGGGCAACTGGGCGAGCGCGTTCATAACGAAGGTGGAGAAAGCAAAGAACACACCGCCAATGGTGCCAGCACCGATGGAGGCGAGAAGCGCGAGAGTTGTCAGCATGAGCTGAGTTGCGCCGAATGCTGCGAATCCCATGACGCCCAACGCCTGTTGCTGGGCAGCAGATCGGACTCATGGAAACGAAAAAATGTTGACGAGCAGTCCATTCGGATCGGCGACCATGAAGCGCCTCATGCCGAAGCTCTCATCGCGCATTTCGTGCGCGATACTGAAACCTCGCTTCAGTGTGGCGGTGTAAGCAGCGTCGACGTCATGGACCTGGGCAGAGATTATGACCCCTTGCGCCGGCTGCTGAAACGCCGTAGGCGTGAACTCATAGTCGCGGCGCACGATGCCGATCTGAAGCTGCGGATCGGTTGGCGAGGACAGTTGAATGTACCAACCCTGGTGCTCGAACCCAACGACGAACCCGAGCAAGTGTACGTAAAAATCGCGGGTTTCCTCCATTCGGTTCGTGCAGATATTCGGGAGCAGTCTCGTGACGGTGATGCTTTCCATCGCAGGTTTCTTCTCCGGCATGGGGACCTCACCGTTCTGATGCCCAACGTTGCAGTCGGGCGGGTATCCGTGCCGAAGTTGTGACGCTCATCTCGTTGCGGGGTCGAGTATCGCTGTAGCCGACCCTCGACGTCTCGCAGGAGGAATCCGGTTTGCTGCGATCAGTTTGCGCATGGCCGCCTCGGTGTGGCGAATCTCCATCGCAGACAGATGCTGGTCGAACAACTCGCCGATGGCCTTCTCGTACACAGGCCACATGCGCTTGCGCATCCGGCGCCCCTCGGGACTGAGCACGGCGTAGGCGCCGCGCCTGTCGTCATCGGTGCGCTCGCGCCGCACCAATCCGGCGGTCTCGAGCCGATCGATCAGCCGTGTGATGTTGCTGCGGCTGGTCACCATCCAGTCGGCGAACTCGTGCATTCGCAGGCGCTGACTCTGCGCGCGTTCCAGCGCCCATAGCGCGTCGTACCAGTCGAGCGTCGGCAGGCCGGCGGCCGCGAGGCGGCGTTCGATCTTCTCGACCAGCACCGCGTGGGCGGTGAGGAACAGGCTCCAGGCGGCGCCAGCCGGG
>Ga0187893_10005938_pt1 | contig 21345 bp, 22 predicted proteins | sample MA1701074metaG_FD_139574 | JGI IMG/M metagenome (GOLD analysis project Ga0187893, IMG submission 139574) | White microbial mat communities from a basaltic lava cave in the Kipuka Kanohina Cave System on the Island of Hawaii, USA - MA170107-4 metaG ...
GCCGACGCGATCGTGGACCTCGTCGCCACCGGCCGTACGCTGCGCGCCAACGGCCTGGTCGCGGTGGAGGAGCTGATGCCGGTGTCGGCGCGGCTCATCGTCAACCAGGCGGCGCTCAAGACGCGGCGCGCCGAGCTCGTGCCCCTGATCGAAGCGTTCGCGAAGGCGGCACGCCTATGAAGTTGCGGCGCCTGTCGAGCCGCGATCCGCGCTTCGCGGCGCGCCTCGCGGCGCTGACCCGCAACCAGGCGGCCGCGGACGCGGCGCTCGAGCGCCGCGTGCGCGCGATCCTCGCCGACGTGCGGCGCCGCGGCGATGCGGCGGTGCTTGCCTGGGCGCGTCGGTTCGACGGCGTCCGGGCGAAGCGCCTCGCGCAGCTGGAGATTCCCGCGCGGGACCTGCGCTGCGCACCCGAGCGGGTGGCCGCGGGCGATGCGCGTACGCTGCGCGCCGCCGCGGCCCGCATCCGCCGCTTCCATGAGCGGCAACGCCTGCGTTCCTGGAGCTACGCCGAGCGCGACGGCACTCGGCTTGGGCAGCGCGTCGGACCCATCGCGCGCGTGGGACTCTATGTGCCGGGAGGCAAGGCGGCCTATCCCTCGACGGTCCTGATGAACGCGATCCCGGCCAAGGTGGCCGGCGTCCCCGAGCTCATCATGGTGAGCCCCAAGCCGGGACCGCTCGTGCTTGCAGCGGCCGCCATCTCCGGAGTGGACCGCGTCATCGCGATCGGGGGCGCGCAGGCAATCGCCGCGCTCGCCTACGGCACCCGCTCGATTCCGCGCGTCGACAAGATCGTCGGTCCGGGCAACGCCTGGGTCGCCGCCGCCAAGCGCGCGGTGTTCGGCGAAGTCGGCATCGACATGATCGCCGGGCCCTCGGAGATCCTGGTGATCGCCGACGCCAGCGCGCCGGCCGATTGGGTGGCGCTGGACCTCTTCTCCCAGGCCGAGCACGACGAGCAGGCGCAGGCGATCCTGCTCTCGCCCTCGACGCCCTTTCTCGACGCGGTCGAGCGCGCGATCGAGCGGCTCCTGCCCGCCATGCCGAGGCGAGGAATCATCGAGGCATCGCTCCGGCGCCGCGGTGCGCTGATCCGCACGCGCAGCCTCGCCGAAGCCTGCGAGATCGCCGATCGCATCGCGCCGGAGCACCTCGAGCTCGCGGTGGCACGGCCGCGCCCGCTGCTTTCCCGGCTGCGCCACGCGGGCGCCGTGTTCCTCGGCGGCTGGAGCTCGGAGGCGATCGGCGACTACTGCGCGGGGCCGAACCACGTGCTGCCGACCGGCGGCACGGCGCGCTTCTCCTCGCCGCTCGGCGTCTACGATTTCCAGAAGCGCTCCAGCGTGATCGAGATCTCGCGGCGCGGGGCGCGCTCGCTCGGCCGGCTCGCGTCGCGGCTGGCGCGGGGCGAGGGCTTCATCGCGCACGCCCGCGCGGCCGAGCTGCGGCTATGAGCGCCGCCTCGAGGGTGATCCGGCCGGAGATCCAGGCGATGCACGCCTATCCCGTGGCCGACGCCACCGGCATGGTCAAGCTCGACGTGATGGAGAGCCCCTATGGCCTGCCGCCCGAGCTCGCCGCCGAAGTCGGGCGCATCGTGGCGGGGCTGTCGCTCAACCGCTACCCGGTGCCGACCGCGCACCGGCTGCGCGCGCTGATCCGCGAGGTGATGCAGGTCCCCGCGGGCTGCGACGTGCTGCTCGGCAACGGCTCGGACGAGTGCATCCAGTACATCACGGCGGCGGTCGCGCGCGAAGGCGCGGTGGTGATGGCGCCTACGCCCTCGTTCGCCATGTTCTCGATCTACCCCTTGTTCTACCGCGTGCGGTTCGTCGCGGTGCCGCTGCGCGCGGACTTCACGCTCGACGCCGAGGCCTTCCTCGCGGCGATGGCGCGTGAGCGGCCGGCGCTCGTCTGGGTCGCTTTCCCGAACAATCCCACCGGCAACGCCTTCCCGGCCGCCGACATCGAGCGCATCCTGCGCGCGGCGCCCGGGCTGGTGGTGATCGACGAGGCCTACCAGCCCTTCGCCGGGGCGACCTTCATGCCGCGGCTGGCCGAGTTCGAGAACCTCGCGGTCCTGCGCACCGTCTCCAAGATCGGCATGGCGGGGCTGAGGCTGGGCTACGTCTGCGCCCGGCCGGAATGGATCGAGGCGTTCAACAAGACGCGCTCGCCGTTCAACGTCAACGTCGTCACCGAGGCGGTGGCGATCAAGCTGCTCGAGAACAAGCCCGTTCTCGATGCGCAGGCGGCGAAGGTTCTCGCCGAGCGGGAGCGCATGCGGCCGCTGCTCGAGGCGTTGCCGGGGCTCACGGTCTATCCGACCGCGGCCAACTTCTTTCTCGTGCGCGTCGAGGGCGGCGAAGGCGCGGCCGCGCGCGTGTTCGAGCGCCTGAAGCAGCAGGGCGTACTGGTGAAGGATTTCCCCGGCCACCCGCAGCTCGGCCGGCACCTGCGCGTGACGGTCGGCACGCCCGAGGAAAACCGTATACTGCTCACCGCGCTGCGCGAGGCGCTGGCATGAGAACCGCCGAGGTCGTCCGCAACACCAAAGAAACCAAGATCCGCGTCCGCGTGAACCTGGACGGGGCGGGCGACGTGCGGCTCTCGACCGGGATCCCGTTTCTCGAGCACATGCTTGACCAGCTCGCGCGCCACGCCATGCTCGATCTCGAGGTGGAGGCGAAGGGCGACCTGCACATCGACGCTCATCACACCGTCGAGGATATCGGCATCACCCTCGGCCAGGCGGTCGCCAAGGCGATCGGCGACAAGGCCGGGGTGCGCCGCTTCGGACACGCCTACGTGCCGCTCGACGAGGCGCTCTCGCGCGTCGTGCTGGATTTCTCCGGCCGCCCGGGGCTGACCTACGGTGTCAAGTTCACGCGCGCGCTGATCGGCGAATTCGACGCCGACCTGGTGCAGCAGTTCTTCCAGGGCTTCGTCAACCACGCCCAGGTGACGCTGCACATCGACAATCTGCGCGGCGACAACGCCCACCACCAGTGCGAAACGATGTTCAAGGCATTCGCGCGCGCGCTGCGCATGGCCGCCGAGCGCGACCCGCGCGCAGCGGGCGCGATCCCGTCGACGAAGGGAACGCTGTAGGAATCCATTGAGAATTGCGGTCGTCGATTACGGCATGGGCAACATCCGCTCCGTGTCGAAGGCGCTCGAGCGCGTCGCGCCTGGCGCCGAGGTGCTGGTCACCGCACGCCCCGAGGCGATCCGCGCCGCCGAGCGCGTGGTGGTGCCGGGCCAGGGGGCGATGCCCGACTGCATGCGGCAGCTGGCGGCGAGCGGTGCGCGCGAGGCGGTGATCGAGGCAGCGTGCGCCAAGCCCTTCCTCGGCGTATGCATCGGCATGCAGATGCTGTTCGAGCGCGGCGAGGAGGGCGACGCGCCGGGCCTCGCGCTGCTCGCCGGCACGGTGCCGCGCTTCCCCGCCGCCGGCATGGACGGCCTCAAGGTGCCTCACATCGGATGGAACGAAGTGCACCAGTCGCGGTCGCACGCGCTGTGGCAGGGCATCGCGAACGGGGCGCGCTTCTACTTCGTGCACAGCTACTACCCGCAGCCGGCGGACGCGCGGCTCGTCGCGGCGACGTGCGCATACGGCGTGACCTTTACCTGCGCGGTTGCGCGCGATAACCTCTTTGCCGTACAGTTCCACCCGGAAAAGAGTCAATCCGCCGGTCTGCGGCTCCTCTCCAACTTCATCCACTGGCAGCCCTGATTCCCGTTCCCGCAGAGCAGCCCTGAGGCGCTCCCCGCGCCGCGGTCTGTTTCGATGCTGATCATCCCGGCGATCGATTTGAAGGACGGACGCTGCGTGCGCCTGCAGCAGGGCCGCATGGAGACGGCGACCGTGTTCTCCGACGACCCGGTGCAGATGGCGAAGCACTGGTCGGGCGAGGGCGCGCGGCGCCTGCACATCGTGGATCTGAACGGCGCCGTCGCCGGCCGGCCGAAGAACGACAAGGTGATCCGCGACATGATCCGCGCCGTCGGCGAGGCGACGCCGATCCAGCTCGGCGGCGGTATCCGCGACCTCGACACCATCGAGAGCTACATCGACGCCGGCGTCACCTACGTGGTGATCGGCACCGCCGCGGTGAAGAACCCGGGATTCCTGCACGACGCCTGCTACGCGTTCCCCGGGCACGTCATCGCCGGGCTCGACGCCAAGGACGGCAAGGTCGCGGTCGAGGGCTGGTCGAAAATGACCGGGCACGAGGTAGTCGACCTGGCGAAGAAGTTCGAGGACTACGGGGTCGAGGCGCTGGTCTACACCGACATCGGGCGCGACGGCATGATGACGGGCGTGAACATCGAGGCGACGCTGCGCCTGGCGCAGGCCACCAAGATCCCGATCATCGCCAGCGGCGGGCTCTCGAGCATCAAGGACGTGCAGGCCCTGTGCGCACGGCTCGTCCCGGAGGGCGTGGTCGGGGCCATCACCGGGCGCGCGTTGTACGAAGGCGTGCTCGACTTCAAGAAGGCGCAGGCCGCCGCCGACAAGGCGATCGGCAAGGAAGGCTCCTAGCCGTGGGGCTGGCGCGGCGCGTGATTCCCTGCCTCGACGTCACCGGGGGGCGGGTCGTGAAAGGCGTGAACTTCGTCGGCCTGCGCGACGCCGGCGACCCGGTCGAGATCGCAGCGCGCTACGACGCCGAGGGCGCCGACGAGCTCGCCTTCCTCGACATCACTGCGAGCTCCGACGAGCGCGACATCCTGCTGCACGTGATCGAGGCGGTCGCGGCGCAGGTGTTCATCCCGCTCACCGTCGGCGGCGGCGTGCGCCGCGTCGAGGACGTGCGGCGCCTGCTCAACGCCGGCGCCGACAAGATCTCGATCAACACGGCCGCGGTGCAGAACCCGGACCTGGTGGGCGAAGCGTCCGCCATCGTCGGCAACCAGTGCATCGTGATCGCGATCGACGCCAAGAGGAGGGACGCGGGCTGGGAGGTCTACACCCACGGCGGGCGCAAGGCGACCGGCCTCGACGCGCTCGAGTGGGCGCGGCGCATGACCGCGGCGGGCGCGGGCGAAGTCCTGCTCACCAGCATGGACCGCGACGGCACGCGCGACGGTTTCGACCTGGCGCTCACACGCGCGGTGGCCGACGCGGTGAGCGTGCCCGTGATCGCCTCGGGCGGCGTCGGCACGCGCGAGCACCTCGCCGAGGGAGTGCTCGAGGGGCGGGCGGATGCCGTGCTCGCGGCGAGCGTATTCCACTTCGGCGACTTCACGGTGCGCGAGGCGAAGGAGCACATGCGCGCGCGCGGCATCGAGGTGCGGCTGTGACGGACGAGCCTCCCGACCTGAAGGAGTGGTACAACCAGGTGCGCTGGGACCGCGACGGCCTCGCCGCGGCCGTGGCGCAGGACGCGAAGAGCGGGCGCGTGCTGACGGTGGCGTGGATGAACCGCGAAGCGCTCGCCGAGACCGCGCGCCGCGGCGAAGCGGTCTACTGGTCGCGCTCGCGCGGCAGGCTGTGGCGCAAGGGCGAGGAGTCCGGGCACGCGCAGCGCGTGGTCGAGGTGCGCCTGGATTGCGACGCGGACGCGATCCTGCTGCGCGTCGAGCAGGTCGGCGGCATCGCCTGCCACACCGGGCGCGAGAGCTGCTTCTTCCGCAAACTCGAGAACGGGAGGTGGGTGACGACGGACGCGGTGCTCAAGGACCCGTCGCTCATCTACGGAAAGAAATGAAGGCAGGCCTATACGAGACGCTGGAGCGGATCGCCGCCGTGATCGAGGCGCGCAAGGGCGGCGACCCGGAGAGGTCCTACGTCGCGCGGCTGTTCGCGCAGGGCGAGGACGCGATCCTGAAGAAGGTGGGCGAGGAGGCGACCGAGACCGTGCTCGCCGCGAAGACCGGCGAACGCCTGGCGCTGGTGCGCGAGACCGCGGACCTGTGGTTCCACAGCATGATCCTGCTCGCCCGCCACGGCCTGGGGCCGCAGGACGTGCTCGCCGAGCTCATGCGCCGCGAGGGCATCTCGGGCATCGACGAGAAAGCGGCGCGCAAGCGCCGCAACCGGGAGCGAAGCAGATGAGCGATCCGACCTGCGTGTTCTGCAAGATCATCCGCGGCGAGATTCCCTCGAAGAAGGTCTACGAGGACGAGGACGTGTTCGCCTTCCACGACATCCGGCCGCTCGCCGCGGTGCACTTCATGATCGTGCCCAAGGAGCACGTGGCGACGCTCTACGACGCGGGCATGGCGCAGCACCGGGCGCTGGGCAAGATGCTCGCGCTCTCCGGCGAGCTCGCGCGCAAGCAGGGGGCGACGGACGGCTTCCGCATCATCATGAACACCGGGCGCGTCGGCCACCAGGAGGTGTATCATGTCCACATGCACGTGATCGGGGGACCGGACCCTCTCGGCCCCATGATTTCGAGGAAGAAATAGGGCAGGGATTCGCGCCGGGAGAGGCGCCCGGCGCAAGGCAGGGATTCGCGCCGGGAGAGGCGCCCGGCGCAAGGCAAGGAGGCGCGTATGGGCTCGCTCAGCATCTGGCATTGGCTGATCGTCCTGTTGATCGTGATGCTGATCTTCGGCACCAAGAAGCTGCGCAACATCGGCGCGGACCTGGGCGGCGCCGTGCGCGGCTTCAAGGACGGCATGCGCGAGGGCGGCGACAAGTCCGCCGATGGCTCGACCCCGCAGGTGTCGGACAAGACGGTCGAGGGCGAAGTCAAGGCGAAGACCGAGACCAAGGCCTGAACCGCCGCGGCTCCACTCCTGTGACGGGCGCCCTCGCGGCGCCCGTTTGTTCTCCAGCCCGTCGTGTTTGACATCGGCTTCAGCGAGCTGCTGGTCATCGGGCTGGTCGCGCTGATCGTGATCGGGCCCGAGCGCCTGCCCAAGCTTGCGCGCACGCTCGGCCACCTGGCCGGGCGGCTGCAGCGCTACGTCTCGGACGTCAAGGCCGACATCAACCGCGAGATGGAGCTCGAGGAGCTGCGCAAGATGCGCGACACGGTGCAGCAGGCGGCCAGCGGCATCGAGAGTTCGGTGCAGGGCGAGCTCAACCAGGCCGAGAGCGAGCTTAATCGCGCGGCGGACTCCACCATGGGAGCCGGGGCGCCCCAGCCGCCGGAAGTTTCGCCGGCGCAAGAGGCCGCGCCGGCGATCGGCGAGAAGCAAAGCCCGGCCGAGAAGGCGAGCTGAGCGTGCAGCAGGACACCTTCATCTCCCATCTGATCGAGCTGCGCCAGCGGCTGATGCGCACGCTGATCGCGCTGCTCGGCGCCTTCGTCGTGCTGTTCGCCTGGCCCGGCGGCGCGGCGATCTACGACGTGCTCGCCGCGCCCCTCATGCAGGCACTGCCCGAGGGCACGAGGATGATCGCCACCGGCGTCGTGACCCCGTTCCTGGTGCCGGTCAAGGTGACGGCGCTGGTCGCATTCCTGCTGGTGCTGCCCTACGTGCTGTGGGAGGCGTGGGCGTTCGTCGCGCCGGGCCTGTACGAGCACGAGAAGAAGCTCGCGCTGCCGATCGTGGTCACAAGCACGCTGCTGTTCCTGCTCGGCGTCGCGTTCTGCTACTACTTCGTCTTCGGCACAGTGTTCAAGTTCATCAACGAGTTCGCGCCCAAGTCGATCACGCCGGCGCCGGACATCGAGGCCTATTTCAGCTTCGTGATCACCATGTTCCTCGCCTTCGGCGTCACCTTCGAGGTGCCGATCGTGGTGGTGCTGCTGGCGCGCTTCGGCGTCGTGAGCGTCGAGAAGCTGAGGGAGGCGCGCCCGTACGTCATCGTCGGCGCCTTCGTGGTCGCGGCGATCGTCACGCCGCCGGACGTGATCTCTCAGTTCATGCTCGCGCTGCCGATGTGGTGGCTGTACGAGGCGGGGCTGTTCGTCTCCCGCTTCGTCGCCAAGCGCGCCGCAGAGCAATCCGGTTCGGAACCCGACTCTTCTACCGCCCGTTGAGAGCCGACCGGGCGGCGATGGGGAAGGACAGTCAACGGCACGCGGCGCGCCGTTCCGATGCGCATGACCGGAGAAATCGACGCGCCAGTCGCCCCGACCATTGCGACCGGCGCGTATCATTGACGCGGTGTAGAGCAGAACACCCGCGCATTCGGGACCGATGGAGCTCACATGGACGCAGAAGATCGAGCGAACCCCGCGCCGAGCGGGCTTGCTGCCGCCGATATGCAGCGCGTGCACCGGGCCCTGAGAACGCTGAGCGCCGTCAATCGGGCGATGCAGCGCGCCGCGCGGGAGGATGAGCTGCTCGAGGAAATGTGCGGGATCATCGTGAATACGGGCGGCTACCGTCTCGCCTGGGTGGGCTATGCCGAGCAGGACGCGAAAAAGTCGGTTCGCCCGGTGGCGAACGCGGGGTTCGAGGGCGGATTTCTCGCCGACGTGCAGGTCACCTGGGACGAGGCCGACGAGCGCGGCCGCGGCGCCGCGGGCAGCGCGATCCGCAGCGGCCAGCCGCATGTCATCCGCAACATCCTCACCGATCCGAATTTCACGCCCTGGCGGGAGGCGGCGACCAGGCGAGGTTTTGCGTCGGTGATCGGGCTGCCGCTGCGCATCGAGAATGAGATGCTGGGCGCCCTCATGATCTACGCCCCGGAGCCCGACGCGTTCGACGCGCCCGAGGTGGAGCTGTTGAGCGAACTGGCGGACGATCTGTGTTACGGGATTTCCTCGCTGCGCTCGCGCATCAAGCAGCGCGAGGCCGAGGAGGCGGTCCGGCGCATGGCCTATTACGACAGCGGGACTGGACTGCCCAACCGCGCTCTATTGCGGGAGCGCGTCGAGCGGGCGATCGCCGGCGCCAAGCAGCGCAACCGCCCGTTTCCCCTGCTGCTGCTGGACATCGATCGCTTCCGCGAAGTGAACGACGCGTTGGGCTACGGCGAGGGGGACCGCCTGCTGCAGCAGATGGGGCCGCGCCTGAAGAAAATCCTGCCGCAGGCCGACACGATCGCCTATCTCGGCGAAGATGAATTCGCGGTACTGCTCGCCGCGGGTGATGCCGAGGCCGCGCTCCAAGCCGCGCGCGCGATCATGACTGCGCTAAACGAGCCGTTCGAGCTTTCCGGGTTCCAGGTGGATGTGCGCGCGAGCATCGGCATCTCGCTTTTCCCGGGCCACGGCTCCGACCCCGACGCCCTCATCCTGCGCGCCGACGACGCGATGCATCGCGCCAAAAGCGCGAACGCCGGTTTCCTCGTTTATTCGGGAGGGCCGGGCCGGGAGCACACCCGGCGCCTCGCCCTGATCGGCGACCTGATCCGCGCCATCGACAGCGACCAGCTCCTGCTCTACTGCCAGCCGAAGGTGGACATCCGGTCGGGACGGATTTGCGGCGCCGAAGCGCTGGTGCGCTGGCGCCATCCCAAGCACGGCATGGTGTCGCTGTACGAGCTGATTCCGCTTGCCGAGCAGACCGGCCTCATCAAGCCGCTCACTCACTGGATGCTGGGGGCCGCGCTGCGGCAGTGCCACGAATGGTACGAGAACGGCCTCGAGGTTCCGCTCGCGGTCAACGTCTCGATGCGCAATCTGCGCGATCCCGCGTTCCTCGAAAGGATCAACGGCTTGCTCCTCACCTGGGGCACGCAGCCGGGGCAGCTTCAGATCGAACTCACGGAGAGCGCCCTGATGGAGGATCCCGCGGGAACACTCGAGGTCCTCAACCGGCTGCACGGCATGGGGATCGAGCTGTTCGTGGACGATTTCGGCACCGGCTATTCGAGCCTCAGCTATCTGCAGAAGCTTCCGATCGACACGATCAAGATCGACCAGTCCTTCGTCAAGGATATGACCACGAACGAAGACTCGGCGAACATCGTGCGCTCGACCATCGAGCTCGCGCATAACCTCGAGCTCAAGGTCGTCGCCGAGGGCGTGGAGAGCCGCGAGCTCTTCGAGCGCCTCGCGGCGCTCGGCTGCGACGTGGCGCAGGGCTACTACATCGACCAACCCTTTCCCGCCGAGCAGCTCAAAGACTGGCATGCGCGCAGTCCCTGGGGCGGGAACGCGGCGGGCGGGTAGCGCGAAACCCAGAGCAAGCAGGCGGCGCGCCGCTCACGGAAAGGGGAGAGCGCAACGAGGAGAAACTTTAATAGCGCGCGCGAGCGGTCGCTGCAGAACGCCCCGGTACACTTCCACCGCGAAATCTACCCCCCCTTGAAAAAGCGCTCGACCAACGCGAACGGGTCGGGCCGAGAGCCGCTCAGGTAATGCGAACCTTCACCGCCGAGCCCGGCGCGTCCTCGATCGGCTCGAGCGCGCCGTCGCCGGGATGGCGCGCCGGAACCGTGCCGCCGGAGTACGCACCGATCCACTCGGCCCAGTCGGTCCACCACGATCCCTCGTGGCGCTGCGCCGCCGAGAACCAGGCCTCCGGTTGCGGCGGCAGCTCCGTATTGGTCCAATAGCCGTATCTCTTCTTCAGTTCCGGCGGATTGATTACGCCGGCGTTGTGGCCCGCGCCGGCCAGCACGAACCGCACCGGCCCGGACACGAGCCGCGTTCCGGCATAGGTGGATCGCCACGGCGCGATGTGGTCTTCGCTCGTGGACAGGAAGTACGCGGGCACCCGGATGCTGCGCAGGTCGATCGGAGTGCCGGCGAGGCTCAATGCGCCCGGCTCCCGCAGGAGATTGCGCAGGTACATGTTGCGCAGATAGAAACTGTGCATCGCCGCCGGCATGCTGGTCGAATCCATGCCCCAGTACAGCAGATCGAAGGCCATCGGCTCGCGGCCCAGCAGGTAGCCGTTCACGACGTAGTGCCAGATCAGCTCGTTCTCGCGCAGCAGGTTGAACGCGGTCGCCATGTGGCTGCCGTCGAAGTAGCCGTGGCGCTGCATGTGGCGTTCCATGAGGCCGACCTGCTCCTCGTCGATGAACACGGAGATCTCGCCCACGTCCGAGAAGTCGAGCAGCGAGGTCAGCAGAGTCGCGCTCGCGACGCGCCGGTCGTCCTTGGCGCTCATGTGCGCGAGAGTGCTCGCGAGCAGCGTGCCGCCGATGCAGTAGCCGACGGCGTTCACCTCGCGCTCGCCGGTGGCCTGCTCGATCGCGCCGATCGCCGCGAGCGGTCCTTGCAGCAGGTAGTCGTCGAAGCGCTTGCCGGCGAGCGAGGCGTCCGGGTTGACCCAGGAAACGACGAAGACGGTATGTCCCTCGCCGACCGCCCAGCGGATGAAGGAGTTTTTCGGCTGCAGATCGAGGATGTAGTACTTGTTGATCCAGGGCGGGACGATGAGCAGCGGCCGCCGGTGGACCTGGTCCGTGCCCGGCGCGTACTGCAGGAGCTGCATCAGCTCGTTCTGGAAGATCACTTTGCCCGGGGTCGTCGCCAGGTTTTCGCCCAGGCGGAAGGCCTCGAGGTCGGCGGTCCTCGGCCTCAGCCGCCCCTTGTTGCGCTCCAAATCCTCGAGCAGGAGGGCAAGTCCCCTGACGAGGTTCATGCCGCCGCTTTCCGCGGTGGCCCGCAAAACCTGCGGATTGGTGGCGAAGAAGTTCGAAGGCGACATCGCGTCGAGCATCTGGCGCGTGAAGAACGCCGCCTTCTTCGCGGCGTGCGGATCCGGGCCGCGCGCGCGGCTGACGGCGGAGGAGACGCTGTCCGCGGCAAGCAGGTAACACTGCTTGACGAAATCGGACAGCGCGTTCTCTGTCCACTGGCGATCCTTGAAACGCCGGTCGTCGGGCGCGGGCGCGATGACCGGCTCGGCCGGCTTGTTGAACAGCATCCGCTCTGCGGTGCGCTGCCACAGTACTGCATAGCGCTGCCAGAACGCCGCCTGCTCGCGCAGCAGCGCCTCGGGGTCGGACAGCAGCCGTGCGCTCAACTCGAGAAAGGTCTTGCCGACGACCGCGGGATCGAGCACCTGAAAGCCGTCGTCTTCGGCGAGGCGCCGCACGTGCTCGGCGAGAAGCTTGCGCGCCGCCTCCTGGACCCGGGCCAGCGCCCGGTTGAACTCCTCGGCGCCCGAGGCAGGCGTCCTGTCCTTCATCACCCGGCGCGCGCGGCTTTGGTCTCCAGGTTCCGCACCAGGACGAGCGCCTCCCCGTCGCAAACGGCGCGGCCGCCGGCCGCTGCGATCGTGCTCTTCAGGTTGACCAGTTCCTTTGCGGCGCGCAGCCGCACGATTTCCAGGCGCGCGCTGAGGGCCTCGCCCGGGTACGCGGGCGCGCGGAAACTCAGCTTCTGCTTCATCCAGCCGGTGCCGCGGCCCGGGAGCCGCGTGCCGAGCAGGTCGGAGAACATCCCTGCCAGAAGCGGCGCCGGCACGATGCGCCGCTCGAAGCCGGCGGCACGCGCCGCCTCGTCGTCGCGCTGGATCGGATTGCGGTCGCCCACGAGATCGCCGTACTCGTCGAGGTCCGCGGGCGAGAAACTGCGCGTAACGCAAGCGCTCATGCCGGGGCGCAGTCCGTAGAGTTCGGGGTCGCTCGGCGGCGGCTCTCCGTCCTCCGCCGCTGGGGGGCGCGCGGGCGGGGTGCCGCGCGGCCTCACCCGCGCCCTTCCCTGCGCCGTGATCACCGGGCCCTGCGCGCCGGGTTTGCTCACCGTGGTGTCGAGATCGAGCGTGCCGTCGGGGTTTTCGGCGACGACTTGAAGCGCCACCGTGATCTCGTCGCCGACGTAGGTCGGGTTCGGGAACACCAGCTCCTGCGCCACCTGCACCGCCCCCGGGCCGGGGGTCAGTTCGGCGAACGCTTTCGAGATGCACGAATACAGCAGCATCCCGTGCGAGACCGTGGCGCCGAAGTGGCTGCGCTTGGCGAACTCCGGGTCGCAGTGGATCGGGTTGTCGTCGCCGGTGAGCCGCGCGAAGCGGTCGAAGTCGCCCTGCGTGAAGACGCGGCGGAACGCGGTGCGCTCGCCGATCACCCGGTCGTTGCCCCGTAGAGCTCGCGCAGCTGCGGCTTCACGACCTTTCCGGCGGCGTTGCGCGGCAGCGCCGGCACGAACTCGAAATGCTTCGGCACCTTGTAGCCCGCGAGCCGCTCGCGGCAGAACTTCGCGATCGCCTCGGGTGCGAGCCTCACGCCGGGTTTCAGGGCAATGATCGCCTTGCCCACTTCGCCCCATTTCGCATCGGGCACCCCGATCACCGCGGCCTCGGCGATCGCCTCCATCTGGAACAGCACGTTCTCCACCTCCGCCGGATAAACGTTTTCGCCGCCGGAGATAAACATGTCCTTGGAGCGGTCCACGATGTAGTAGTCGCCGTCCTCGTCGTAGTAGGCGACGTCGCCCGACCAGAGCCACCCGCCCCGGATCGCGGCCTTGGTGGCCTGCGGGTTCTGCCAGTAGCCCGGCGTGATGCCGGGGCCCTTGACGAGCAGTTCGCCGCGCTGGTTGGGCCCGAGTTCGCGTCCCTCGTCGTCCACGACCTTGGTGAGCGCATACACGACCGGCCTGCCGACGCTGCCGACCTTGCGCCGCGCGGTCTCCTCGTCGGAGAGGAACACCGTTGGCCCGGTCTCGGTCATGCCGAAGCCGGTGCAGATCGTGATCCCCTTGGCGAGATACTGCTCGAGCAGGCTTTTCGCGATGGGCGCGCCGCCGCAGGCCCAGGTGCGCACGCGCGAGAAATCGGCCTGCGCGAAGCGCGAGTGCTGGCTGAGGAAAAGATAGATCGCCGGAACGCCGAAGAACACGGTGACACCGCCCTCCAGGAGCTCGATCGTTCGGTCCGCGTCGAACTGCTGCATGACGTAGGTCGTGCCGCCCGCCTGGATAAGCGGGTTCACGTAGAGGTTGAGCCCCCCGGTGTGAAAGTACGGCAGCAACGAGAGCAGCACGTCGTCGCGCGAGAGCTTCGCCGAGAGGATCGAGTTCACGCCGTTGAAGAAGGTCATGCCGTAGGTCTGGATCACGCCCTTGGGCTTGCCGGTCGTGCCCGAGGTGTAGAGCAAGTACCAGACCTCGTCCATCGCCCGGCAGGGCATCTCGATCGGCCGGCCGGAGGACTGCGCGAGCGCCTCCTCATAGCCCGGCACCCCGTCCGCCGCGCCGCCCAGGCGCGCAAGCCGCCTCGGCCCTCCCGCGGCGCCAAGCTCGCGGGCGGCGGCGTCGAAATCGGCGCCGTAAACCAGCCCCGAGGCGCCGCTGTCGGCGAGCACGACGCGGTTCTCGTCCACCGACAGCCGCCAGTTGAGGCACACCTGGATCGCCCCGACCTTGGCGCAGCCGTAGAGCATCTCGAAGTAGTCCGTGCAGTTGTGTGCGAGCACCGCGACCCGCTCGCCCGGGGCGATGCCGCAGCGCTCGCGCAGGAACTCGGCAAAACGGCTCGCGCGCTCGTCGAGCTGCCTGTAGCTGATGCGGCGCGCGGTGGCGATGTCCACCAAGGCGACTTTCTCCGGACGCAGCGCGGCCTGCTTGGCGAGCCAGTCGATCACGTACATGGCGCAAGTCCTCTCGGACGGAGGGTGAGGCGCAGCGCCTAGCGCGTTGCCGCGCGCAGCTTGCCTACGATACCCCCGGGGAAGTAGTACACGCAGACGATGAAGAGCACGCCGAGCCAGAGCAGCCACCGGTCCGGGTGCAGCAGGTCGGGCAGCAGCGGCACGCCCTTGGTCGCGGTGCTCGCGAGCTTCATGAGGTCTTGCAGGTAGTTCTGCGCGATGACGAAGATCGTCGCGCCGATCGCCGCGCCGTACATGGTGCCCATGCCGCCGATCACCACCATGAGCAGGATGTCGATCATGATGTTGAAGGAAAGCGTCGTGTCGGGGCCGGTGTAGCGCAGCCAGATCGCGTACAGCGCGCCCGCCAGCGTCGCGCCCAGCGCGCCGATGCAGTTGGCCACCGTGCGGTAGGTGACGGTGCGGTAGCCGAGCGCCTCCGAGCGGAACTCGTTCTCCCGGATCGAGAGCAGCACCCTGCCAAAGGGCGAGTTGACCATGCGCAGGAACACGAGGAAGAACGCGAGCGCGGCGAAAAACACCAGGTAGTAGCTCACCAGCCGGCCGTTCACCTCGACCCCGAGGATCGTTGTCTCCATCAGTTTCGTGCCGGGCAGCAGCAACTCCGGGAGCTTGTAGGTCACCCCGTCCTCGCCGCCGGTGAGCCAGGAGAGCTGCGAGGCGAGGATCTGGAAGAACGAGGCCACCGCGAGCGTGATCATGGCGAAGAAGATCGCCTTCACGCGCAGGCTGAGAAGGCCGATGGCGAAGGCGAGCACCGCGGAGACGGCGAGCGCGAGTGCGATGCCGAGCGCGAGGCTGCCCCAGCCCACGCCGAGCTTCGCCATGGCGATGCCGACGCCGTAGCCGCCGATGCCGAAGAACATGGTGTGGGCGAACGAGACGATGCCGGTGTAGCCGAGCAACAGGTCGTAGCTCGCCACCAGCAGGATGAACACGGCCACCTTCGCGGCGACGTTGACCGAGCGCGTGCCGGGGAAGGCGAAAGGCGCGAGCGCGAGGCCCACCAGGATCGCGACCAGCGCCACCGCCAGCACGCGGCTGCGCGGGTAATCGCCCGAAATCAGCGTGCTCAGCATGGGCTCAGGCCTTGCCGATCGGGAACAGGCCCCGCGGGCGCCACAGCAGCACCAGCACCATCAGCAGGATGTTCGAGCCGAGCGCGAGCTTGGGCGCGAGGTACCCGGCGTAATTGGCCACCAGTCCGACCAGCAGCGCGCCTACGAAGCAGCCGCCGACCGAGCCCAGGCCGCCGATGATGAGCACGATGAAGAGCACCACCATCACCTGCATGCCGATCTGCGCGTTGACGGACTCCTGGTACAGCGCCCACATCACGCCGCCGAGGCCCGCGAGCGCGCTGCCGGCGACGAACACGCCGATAAAGAGCCTGCGGATCCGGTAGCCGAGCGACTCCACCATCTCGGCGTTCTCGACCCCGGCGCGGATGAGCAGCCCCAGGCGCGTGCGGTTGAGTACCAGCCACATCGCGACGAACACCACCAGGCCGACCAGCACCGCGAGCAGCCGGTAGCGCTCGATCGCCGCGTCGGCGACGATGAACGAGCCGGTGATCGTCGCCGGGCGCGGCAGCGGGATGATGTCGGGGCCCCAGACGACGTGGATCAGCTGCTCGACGACGATCAGGCCCCCCATCGTGACCAGGATCTGCCTCAGGTGATCGCCGTACACCGGGCGGATCACGACGCGCTCGAAAAACCAGCCCAGGAACCCGGCGAGCGCCATCGCTGCGAGCACCGCGGGGAGGATCGCCGAAAGGTTGGCCGCGAGGCTGTCGGCCTGCATCGAGGCCTTCATCGCGAGCACCACCGAGGTCGCGGCGTAGGCGCCGACCGAGATGAACACGCCGTGCGCGAAGTTCATCACGTCCATGAGGCCGAAGACCAGCGTCAGGCCCGCGGCCATCATGAAGATCATCATCCCCATCGCCAGGCCCGCGACGGTGAGCGTGACCCACGTCGGCAGGCTGGGGATGAAGGGCAGGGCGAGGATCGCGATCGCCGGAATCAGCGCGAGCGGAATCCAGTCGAGGCGTTCCCCGGGCAGCGCGGCGACGGGGGTCTGGGCGAGGGGTTTGGCGGCGGCGCTCATTGGTGCGATTCCAGCGACAGGCCGAGCAGTTTGGTCTGCAGCTGCTCGTCGGCGGCGAGCGCGGCCATGCTCCCGGTGTGCACGATCCGGCCCGAATCCATCACCGCCACCGCGTCGCCGAGCGAGCGTGCGAAGTGAAAGTTCTGTTCGACGACCAGCAGGGCCGTCTCGGTGCGCTTCAGTTCCTTGAAGGCCTCGATCATGTTGGAGATGATCGCCGGCGCGAGGCCCTTGGTGGGCTCGTCCACGAGCAGCAGCTTCCTCGGCTCGACGATCGCACGCGAGATCGCGAGCATCTGCTTCTGGCCGCCGGAGAGGTTGCCCGCAAGCCCGTTCCAGAACTTCTGCATCGCGGGGAAGAGCTTGAAGATCCAGTCAAGCCGTTTTTTGTCCGGCGCGCCGCTGCGCGCAGCGAGCAGCAGATTCTCCTTCACCGTCAGCCCGGCGAAAATGCCCATGTTCTCCGGCACGTAGCCGATGCCGAGCTGCGCGAGATCGGGCGTCGGCGTGCGCGTGATCTCCCTGCCGTCGAAACGGATGGCGCCGGCCGACGCTTTCCACAGGCCCATGATGGTGCGCAGGGCCGTCGTCTTGCCGGCGCCGTTGCGCCCCAGGAGCATCGTCAGCCCCGCGCGCGGCACCTCGAAGTCCACGCCCTGCAGGATGTGGTACTGGCCGATGTGCGTGTTGACGCCCGCGAGCGAAAGCAGCGCCTCAGCCATGCGCGGCCTCCTTCGTGACGCCGAGGTAAGCCTCCTGCACGATCGGCGAGGCGATCACTTCGGCGGGCTGGCCGTCGGCGACCAGCTCCCCCTGATGCAGCACGATGATGCGGTCGGCGAGCGAGCGCACCACGTCCATCTTGTGCTCGACCAGCAGGATCGTCTTGTCGCCCTGCGCCTTGACGTGGTGGATCAGGTCGAGCACCACCGGCACCTCGTCCACGCTCATGCCGGCGGTCGGCTCGTCGAACATGAATACGTCCGGCTCCAGCGCGAGCAGGATCGCGACCTCGAGCTTTCTCTGGTCGCCGTGCGGCAGCGTGGCAGCGACCGTGGCGCGTTTTTCGGCCAGCTCGACGCGGTGCAGGAAGTGCTCGGCCTTCTCGATGAGTTCCATGTGCCGTCCCCACATCGAGAACAGGTCCTTGCCGACGCCGGCGCGCGCCTGCACCGCGAGGCGCACGTTCTCGAGCACGGTGAGGCGCGGAAAGAGGTTCGTGAGCTGAAAGGCGCGGCCGATGCCGCGCTTGGTGCGCTGCGGCGCGGTGAGCCCGCTGATGTCCTCGCCGAAAAGCGCCACGCGCCCGGCGCTCGCCTTGAGCTGGCCCGAGATCAGGTTGAAGTAGGTGGTCTTGCCGGCGCCGTTCGGCCCCACGATCGCGGTGAGCGTGCCGGGGCGGAAGGCGCAGGAGACGTCGTTCACCGCCACGTGCCCCCCGAACCGGATCGTCAGGCCGTGCGTCTCCAGGACCGGGTGCTCGGCGCTCATCGCAGCCCGCCGCTCGTAGGGCGGCAGCTAGGCTGCCGCCGTAGGAGGCGGATGCAAGGCATCCGCCCTACCGCTTGACGCGAATGGGAACCTTCATCTCTTCGGGCCTGATCTCCCGTACGAGTTCAGGGATCGCCCAGGCGATGTTCGGGTCCACCTTGACCTTGAAGTGATACATGGACTGCATCGCCTGATGATCCTCCTTGCGGAAAGTCATGCGGCCCTTGGGCGTCTCGAACGCGAGGCCCTCCATCGCGGCGATCAGCCTCTCGGTGTCGGTCGAGCCCGCCTTCTTGATCGCTTCGACGATCGCGATCCCGGCCGCCATCCCGCCCGCCGTGAAGAAGTCCGGCGGCGACTTGTGCCGCGCCAGGTGTTCCTTCACCAGCCACTGGTTGACCGGGTTCTTGGGGATCTCGTAGTAGTAGTAGGTTGCGCCTTCCATCCCGGGCAGCGCCTTGTACGAGGCGAGCGCGGGGAGGATGTTGCCGCCGGTGGCGATCTCGATGCCGAACCGGCCCGGGTTCAGCTCGGCAAGCTTGAACGGGTTGCCGCCGCCGCCCGCCCAGAGGATGAAGATCACCTTGCGGCCCTTCCTGTCCTTGAGCGCGTTGAACAGCCGCTCGCCCGGCGCGGTGAAGTCGTTCGTCGCTACGGGCGCATACTCCTCGTGCACGATTTCGGCGCCGGTGCCGGCGAGCGCGTCCTTGAAGGCTTTGACGCCGTCACGACCGAAGGCGTAGTCCTGCGCCAGCGTTGCGATGACGGTATTGGGCTTGCCGAGCGCGACCGCGTTCGAGATTGCGTCCTGCGACGAGGAGCGGCCGGTGCGGAAGATGTAGCGGTTCCACTTGTCGCCGGTGATCGCGTCGGCGACCGCGGGCTCGACCAGCAGGATCTTCTTGTACTCCTCGGCGACCGGCAGCATCGCGAGCGCGACGCCCGAGCCGGTCGGGCCTATGGCGAGGTCCACCTTGTCGTCGCCGTAGGCGGCGGCGAGCTGCGCTTTGCCGACGTCCGGCTTGAACTGGCTGTCCTTCTCGATCACCGTGACCTTGCGGCCGAGCAGTTCCATCTTCCCGCCGGTCGCATACTCCAGGCCCATCATCAGGCCGATGTGCGTCTGCTTGGCATAGGCCTCGAGCACCCCGGTCTTGTCGTACACGTGGGCAAGCTTGATTTCCCTGGCTTGGCCGAACGCCAGACCGGTCGCGGCCGCGAGCGACGCAGCCGCAACCCATTTCGACATGCGATTCATGGTTTCTCCTCCGTCAAGACACCAGCGGGCCGTGCGGGTCCGCTCCCAGTGAAGCTTACGTCATCCCGCAATGCGCGTGCCAGAACCACGAACTCATTGATTCGTAAGCCATCACCCTCGGCAATGCCGAGCCTTCGCGCTCGCAGTCGTCCGAAACACAGACACGCGACTGCACGAGATCTTAAGGATATTACGTCAGATCATCGAGTTACAAGAGATCTGGTCTGTCTGGATGTCAGGCACATGTCCGCTAGGCGGACAGGCGCTTGAGGGCAGCGAGCCTCTCGTACAGTGTGGCGCGCGAGATTCCGAGAAGCTTCGCCGCCGATACCTTGTTGCCGCCAGTCGCCTCGAGCGCCGAACGTATCGAGCTGGATTCCAGTTCGGCGATCAACTGGGGAAGCGGGCGGAACGCGCCCGCGCGCGCGGCTTCCGCGGAGGCGCTCGTCGGGAGAATGGGGGCGAAGTCCTCGGCGCCGAGGCGGGCCTTGTCGGTGAGCATCGCCGCCCGCTCGAGCACGTTGCGCAGCTCGCGGATGTTTCCCGGCCAGTCGTGCGCGGCGAGCGCGGCGAGCGCCGTGGGCGCGAGCTCGCGCTGCGGCATCCCGGTGCGCATGGCGATCGACTCGAGCAGGCTCTCGGCGAGCGCTTCCAGATCCGAGAGCCGCTCGCGCAGCGCCGGGACGCGGATCGGCAGCACGTTCAGCCGGTAAAAAAGGTCTTCGCGAAAACGCCCGTCGGCGACCAGCGCCTTGAGGTCGCGGCTGGTCGCAGCGATCACGCGCACGTCCAGCTTGATCAGCCTGTTCGAGCCGAGCGGCTCGATTTCCTGCTCCTGCAGCGCGCGCAGCAGCTTCGCCTGCAGCGCATGGGGCATGTCGCCCACCTCGTCGAGGAAGAGCGTGCCGCCGTCCGCGAGCTTGAACTTGCCGTCGCGGCCCTTGCGGTCGGCGCCCGTGTAGGCGCCCGGCGCGACGCCGAAGAACTCCGCCTCGAGCAGCGTCTCGGGTACCGCCGCGAGATTGACACTGACGAGGGGCTTGTCGGCCCGCGCCGATCCGGCGTGGATGGCGTGCGCAAGCAGCTCTTTCCCGGTGCCGGTCTCGCCGAGAAGCAACACCGTCGAATCGGTCTGCGCGGCGCGCCTCGCCTGCCGCTTCATCTCGAGCACGGCCGGGCTCGACCCGATGAAGCTCGTGAACGTGTACTTGGTGCGACGCCGGGCGGCGAGCTCCCTTTTCGCGTCGTCGAGGTCGCGCTGCAGCTTCGCGAACTTGCGGATCAGCGGCTGCAGCGTCGTCTCGGGGTTGTCGAACAGGATGATCCCGAGGGCCCCGATCACTTCGCCTGACTCGTCGCGCAGCGGGATGCGGCTGACGACGAAGGTGCCCGCGTTGTTGGTCAACAGGTCCACCAGAATCGGCTTTCCGGACTCGATCACGAAGGGCATCAGCGTGTTCGGCACCACCTCCTTGACCGGCCGGCCGACGAAATCCTCGGCGCGCTCGAAGCCGAGCGCGGGGAGGAACTTCTTGTAGCTGTCGTTGATCCAGACCACGCGGCCGGCACGGTCCACCAGCATCATGCCTTCGCTCATGCTCGAAAACAGGTCGAACATCGAGCGCGCCGCGAGCTTGAGGACGCTCGCCGCGTCGCGCGGCAGGGGCGAGGAGGATTTGCGCGTCATTCGGCGCGCGCCTGCGGCTTGGGCCTGCGCCCGATGGTGACCGGGAGATCCATGTCCTCGCCCTTGCGCTTGATTTTCAGGGTCGCCGTGCGTCCCGGCTCCAGCCCGGCGACGACGTCGAGCACGCTGCGCGGATCGGTGATGCGCTTGCCGTCGATCGAGAACAGCACGTCGCCCGGCTTGGCGCCCGCCTTGTCGGCCGGGCCGTTGCGCAGCACGCCGTTGATGATAGCGCCCTCGACGGTGCCGAGCTTGAAGGACTCGGCGAGCGCCGGCGTGATCGGCTGCAGCTCGACCCCGATCCAGCCGCGGGTCACCGCGCCGGTGCGCACGATCTGCTCGAGCACGGTCTTCGCGGTCGAGACC
>Ga0187893_10005939_pt1 | contig 21341 bp, 24 predicted proteins | sample MA1701074metaG_FD_139574 | JGI IMG/M metagenome (GOLD analysis project Ga0187893, IMG submission 139574) | White microbial mat communities from a basaltic lava cave in the Kipuka Kanohina Cave System on the Island of Hawaii, USA - MA170107-4 metaG ...
AAGCCCTTCGTGTGGACCAGAACGGCGGACCAAATCTTGGACACGATCGCCCGCTACGCGCACCGCACGCTGGTCGCCCAGCCTTCCTAACTTATGTCACGAACCACTGGGACAGGAGACTAGCAGTGAGTGTCAAATTGAAGGTTGTTGGGATAATCCGACGCGGGGGAATCTCAGCGAAAGATGAAGCTAACTGGGAGACGTGGGACAGTTCGATTTGGGCTCGAACTCGGAGTCACAAAAGGCCAGCATCAAGGGACGTTACTTGGCCCCACAGTCAGAGGCCGGGAGTCGGAAGGCGAAATGCCAGACCGCGCTCACCGTTTAATTGCTTGGTGAAAGGCAGATCTATTTCTGAAAGCGAGACCGCAGACGGTGTGCCGTCGCGGCGGACATAGTGCAGGGCGTTGTCTTCCAGCCAGTAGTCGGTCGCTGCCAGGATCGTGCCCTCCTTGAGTGCCAACAACCATAGGATCTCCTCGATGTCCTTACGATATTCGGGGATTACGGGTGCAGGTGGCGGTTCACGGACGATTCTCGACTCCACGACGAGCGGGTACGCGTTTTGGTAAATGACCATTGGATAGTCGCGGTAGTATGGGACAGCAACCGGCCAGACAACCGTGGAGAAGCCATGAAAGTCGTGGCCAATGGTCGGGAAATGACCGTGACCAAACCCGAAACCGACTGCGCTCCGGTGGCCGCTCCCGAACTGGACGCCTACGAAGCCCTGGTTGTGGCCTATGCCGACGTGGCTGGGGGCGAGATGACCGCCGCCGTGCCCGAAGCCGCCGTGTCCGAGGCTGCCAGCATGTGCACCGTGCTGCGCCCAGAGGCAACCGGTCGCCGTGATTATCAGAAGCGCCCGGAAAACGATGGACTTGTAACCTGACATCTCAGCACCCAATTTTAATTATACCTCCGCGGAGCCGGGCCCAACGGCGACCCACTTGACCCAACTGCGCCGTTGGCCATGCAGCTCTGCGGAGTAAGCTCGGCCGGCTGTCGTGCATGCCCGGTACCTACGTTAAGTCCGGTGAAGGCAAAAGCTCGGGGGCGGTCGAGTTGCACTGGTCGGCTCGCTCACCTATGCGAGTCCCGACCCGGCACCCCGCATTGGCAGATTTCGTCCCTGCTCGCCGCTCATCACTCGGCTGGCATCCAGCTCCTCTGGCCTTGGGCTAGCCCTGGGCTGGCCCAGGCCCCAGTCCGCTACTGGCTCAAGCTTTCCTCGCGAACTGTGGTCGCGAGGTTTGGTACCGCCGTTTGACTGGCAGCCACAGACAGCAGGATAATCAGGTCAGAGGCCGAAAGGACTGGAGCATCCCCTTAGAAAGCGGGTTGCGATCCTGCTAGTGGTTGGTGCGGACATCACTTAAGGAACTTAAGGGGTAGAGCGGTGGAGGCTTAAACGATCCCCTGACCGCTTGCGGGGATAGCGGTGAGGGTCAGAGCAACGAAAGTCGGGCGGCCCCTCCGGAATCGTTGCTCGTGCCCTTGGAGGTATAGTGTCTGTCAAGGGAACCGGGAGCAGCGCCACGTACTCGATGGCGTCAGGCCTCGATTTTTCGGCGTCAGTCCGGCGGATGCTGGGGGCCGCTGTGATGGTTCATTGTTTTCTCCTCGTGGCTGGAGCATTCGCCCAGCAAGATCCCGCGCTGAAGATTCGCGAAGAGGTAAGCTTAGTCACATTAACCGCAACCGTAACGGATCAGCAAGGTCAACATATCGCGGGGCTGAAGAAAGAAGACTTCAAAGTTTACGAAGATAATACCCTGCAAGAGATTGCAGTTTTCGAGTCGCAAGAATTGCCCGTCAGCATCGGCATTCTGTTTGACACTAGCGGGAGCATGGAAGACAAACTTGAGGACGTCAAGGACGCGGTAAAACACTTTGCGGATACGGTCAATCCGCGGGACGATATTTTCCTGATACGGTTTGCTAGTGACGTGGATTTAGTCTTGGATTCCACGGATGATCGGAAACGCTTGTATCGGGCGGTGGATCGACTGGAAGCGCAGGGGAGTACCTCACTTTATGAAGCTGTGGCAGAGGCCCTGGCAAGAATCCGCTACGGTAAGCATAGTAAGAAGGCGATTCTCATCATCACTGACGGGAAGGACACCGACAGTCGCATTAGCTTGGACGAAGCGCTGACCTTGGCCCGCAGGTCGGAGGTCTTGGTGTACGCCTTAGGCATCGGACACAGCGGGTCCGCACCTGGGTGGTTCCTGGGTGGGATCCTTGGCGGACACGGGCACCGTGCTAAAGGTGTTTACGGTGGTGAGGATGACGTGGACAGGAATGTGCTTGATGCCTTGGCTGTTGTCACCGGCGGGCGCAGCTACTACATTGAAGAGGCTCATTCTAAAGGAGTTGATCGAATTGATATTGCGTGCGAGGAGGTTTCCGCGGAACTCCGGCGGCAGTACCTGCTAGGCTACTATCCGGCCAATAAAGCCAAAGACGGCAACTACCGCAGCATCCGGCTAGAAACGCGCGATCCGAATTACATCGTCCGAAGCCGAAAAGGTTATTATGCCCCGGTGGCACAGACTGGCCTCCGTTCTCAGAATCCGCAGTAGGCCGACAAGGCGGGGCTGTCGCGTGTCTTCTGATCTCCATCAGACACGCTAACAGAGGTCGACCTACCGAATCAATTGTGTGTGTGGTCGTGCGTGGAAGCGACCGCCGCCGCTGCATGCGTCGGCTTTGTCCTCCTGAGCGTCTTCTAGCTGGCGACAGGCCAGTTCCCTCGCGGCGCTCACGGCCGACCCGATCTTGGCTCGTGGCGAGTGCTGTCCTGTTCATCATGCTCGTTGTCCTCAGCGATTCGCGACCCCTTGGTGCACGTGCAGGCGGCGGACAGTCTCCGGGAACGCCCCTCTCGCCCTGCTCTCGGGGGCTCAAGTGGCCCGTTGCAGCACCCCACGAGATCGACAGCGGTAAAATTTAAAAAGTGTGTCCATGCAGGATGACCAGCCGTTTCCCGCAGCGAAGGAGACCGTGGGAAGACCCATGCACCAGCCAGTCCTTATCGCAGCGCTGATTCTTGCTTTTGCGGCCAGAGTGGCGGCCGCTGAGGGCCCACGCGCGCATTGGGAACGGGTCACGATCGACGACGCTGGCTCTGAGGTGCTCACGCTTTCCTCCGTGCTGCCGAGGGACGCGTCAGGCTCCGAGTCGGAGGAGATTCCGATACTAAGCGTCTTGCGTGACACGCTGGGTGATGGCGACCCTGACAATGACCGCCTGCGGTACGTCTGGTTACTTGTCGATCAGAGGCAGGGGTGGCTGGCACGGTGGTTAACACCCGAGCCCGATTTTGGCGACATGCCCCGCCCCTTAGTCGACCTGTCAGCCCCGGGCAAGGGAGTAGGGAGGGCTGTTCTTCGTAGGATTATCCAGGCGGCGCTACTGGATCCAGGCGGCGCGGGCATCCGCATTCCCTCCCGCAGCTATTTATCCGGCCAGCGTGCGACCCGCACGGTCCGGCTTTTTGAGGCTCTGACTGTCATGCTGCGAATGCAAGAGGACACGCAACGCGGGCCACTGTATCCGCAGGAATACTCGCAGGTTCTTGCGCGAGTGCTCCTCGCAGAGCGCACGTTCGGCGGATTGGTTCGCAATACCAGTCTTGAGCATATCCTGGAGCAAGAGCTGGGAGCCAGAAGGCAGGCACTCGGAAGGAACTGGGAGTTGCTCCGGCAGCAGGCCGAAGCGGAGGGCCTCATGTTCCAGCCAATCGGGGTAGATGGCGAGTCGGCTGTTGCGGCCACACTCTGGGTCTCGCGGTCGGATTTAGACAGGAGCCAACGGCCACGGTTCCGATCGAAATTCCTGAGAATTGCTGATCCGTGGAGCGATCGTGGGCTTCGGCAATGGAGTGGTTACACCGAGACCTGGTGCTTCGATTCGGAGGGCCGTCGCATTAGCGATGGGGATCACGCAGTCTCCACCTGCGAGGAAATGATCCCTCTTGCGCTGTACAGTCTCGACCATCCCAAGGCTCCACTCCTTCTGATCGACTTCCGCAGCCCTTGGAAGCCTGCGTTCCGCGAGGCGGCCAGGCGTGGCCTTGAGGAAATCCCTCGAACGATTTTGGGGCTGACCGCCTACACTCACGTTCAACTGAGGGGCGTACAGTTCGTATGGAACTCTATTCGCGGGCGCAGGGGCGCGCCAATTCGGCGCCCACAGCGGCTACGAGCCACCGCCGCTGTTCGCCAGATAATCTCCTCTTCCCCTCAGCTTGAGCCCGAGATGCGCGAATACCTGACGACGCGGCTGAGCGCTGCTGCGCCTTCGTCATCCCGGCGGTATGAATCGCTCCACGCCTGGGCTCGTTCACCGAACGGACTGCAGCAGCGAATCGAGAGGGATCGCGGACGAGAACTGGCACGACTGCTGCATCCTACGCGAACGCGCTGGCTCAATCTGGTCGCCATCGCAACAGCAGGCCTGTACCGGTATCGGGTGCCGCCGTCATCCGAGCGTCTCGCCTTGCTGGACCGAGAGCGCCGTCTCGCCAGGGCCGCGCGCGTAGTCGAAGCGGCTGTCGCCGCAAGTCCGCACGTCGATGTCGGCACCGACTTGGATCGTATCCGAGAGGCTGCGTACGAGCTGGCAACCGTTCCGTCGGTGAACCCGTCGATGCAAAAGCGGGCCGAGCGCTTGCTGGTGCGACTCGTGGAGCAACCCTTCGAAGACGAGATTCGTCGGGAGTTCATGGTCCTGGTGGGCGCCCCTGAGGAGATGGGAAGGCAAGACGCCGGGGCTGAGGCGGGAGGTTTAGACTGATTCGCTCGATCCTCACCATAGCCTTCCTCTTTCTGTCGACGATAGCGCTGAAGGGCGAAGTCCAGCGCGTAGTCCTTCTGAAGGCCGATGGGCTACCGGGGTGGCTCGTGGAACGAATGCTGTCTGAACGCGACGCAACCACCGGAAGTTCACAACTGCCCTGGATCGAGCGCGTCTTCGTGGAGCGTGGCGTCTGGGTACGCAATTTTTACTCGCGGGGCGTGAGCCTCTCGGTTCCCTCATGGTCGATTCTTGATTCGGGGCGCCCGATGGCCATTCACGGCAACGTGGAATACGACCGCTACACGCTACGTGCCTTCGATTACCTGAATTTCATTCCCTTCTATTTCAAGTCCGCCTTCTCGAAAGCAGCAGACATGCCAGGCGTTGAGCTACTCGATGACCTTGGCATTCCACTGCTTTCGGATCGCTTTGGGCCCAAGCAAACGCACCAGAGTTTCCAGCTCTATCAACGAGGCATCCGGTGGAATACGCTCAAACGCGCTGCACGCGGCCCGTTCCCGCTTGCCTCTCCCCGCGAACTTCTCGATGAATGGCGGGCCGGCTTCGAACTTTCGCGCTCACTCCAGGATGAGCTGGAGCGCGATCTGATCAGGGCCCTCTCCGATGAGCGCATCCGCTACCTCGATCTGTTCACTGGCGACTTCGATCATCTGGCGCACCTGGACAATTCCGAGAGAGCCCAGCGCGCCGTTGTGAAAAGAATCGATGGCCTTGTCGGCCGTGTCTGGTCCGCAATCGAGAATAGCCCTCTCGCCACTCACACTTTGCTGGTCCTCGTATCAGACCATGGCATGAATACCAACCCGCGTACCTACAGCCAAGGCTACAACCTTGTGGAGCTGTTACGAAGCGTGGAGGGCGGAGCGCACCACGTGGTCACCAACCGTCACCCGCTGAGCGAATACAAACTGCGGGGCCTCTACCCGTTTGTTCATAAGGTATTCACGGCAAGCGAGGCGTCACCTTATGGAAGCGCCTCCCCCAAGCGTTATCCAACCGCACTCCTTGATCTGGATGGCAATGAACGGGCTGCCATCTACCTGCGCAATAGCGACCTAAACCTGATTCACCTGCTTCGCCTGCAACTCGAGCGTCGAGACTTGGCCCCAGCGTTGCGAACAGCGGCCGAGGAAGCATGCCGCCGCGCCATCGAGCGTTACGCGGCGCGAAGCCAACCGCGCATCGAACGCATGCGGCAAGAATTGGACGCGCTTCGAGCAAGTATTACTGAACTGAATTCCCGCATACGGAAAGCAGGTCAGAACGTTGAAAGGCGTCGCATGAAAGCTCATGCCCGTTCATGGAGCAGCGACGAACGCGCCTATCGCAACGCCATTGCCGCTGTCGACCGCCTGATCTCACTATCACCCGGTCAGCGAATCGCAACCTTGAAGATCATGCCGAAACGGCTGGTGGGTGAGCCGAACACGATTCACCAGCTGCAAAACTACGTGGTCTCGGTTGCCCCCGGAGAACTTCAACTCGGTCCGGACGGAACCCTCGATGCTGACCGCAGTTTTCAGCGTCTCGATTACTTTCGTCTGCTCACAGGACTTACCGTACGCAATGTTGTCCAAGAGGGTGTAAGTAACCGCCCGGTCGACTTCGTCGCAGTTCGCGTTCCACTCGATGCCCTTTCGGCGCTGCTTCCCAGTGAGGACGCCGCCGACATCGGCATTTGGCTAAATGGCGGTGATGATCGCCAACTGCTCATCCTGGCGCGTGGTGGGCCGGTCCAGCTGAAGGTCCTGCCAGTAGCCCGGCTGCGTGAGAAAGCCGATGGCCAGATTACGTTCGAAAGTTCTGAGTGGCGCGCGGGTCTGCCGCTCGAGTTGCTCGAAGACGACCGCTTTGCCGTTGCGGCCTTAGACCGTGCGCAATGGCTCGCGCACTGGCACTCCGAGCGCGAGTGGTTGCGAGCCTCGTATCAAGCCCGGTTCTCGAACGCCATTATTGGTCTAGTCGAGCATTTTCGCCGCGTCGGAGAGGGGCGCGCCGGTGACGGCTTTCACTGGGCACGCCGCGAACTCGTTGAGGCTGACCTCCTCGTCCTCGCAGACGACCATTGGAACTTCAACGTTCGCGGATTTAACCCTGGGGGAAATCACGGTGGCTTCTTCCGGATGTCCACCCACGCTGTGCTGATGATGGCTGGCGGCGCGGCGACCGGCGTCAGCCGTGGCGTTTCAGTCCATGAGCCGTACGATACTCTGAGCTTCGTTCCCTCGTTGCTTGCGTTGATGGGACGCTGCGAACCCGATCTCCCCGGGGTGTACATCCGGGAAGCGGGTGAGATGCGGTGCCCGGCTATGCAATGAACGGCTTCTGCATGCCCCTTTGTATCGGCGGGGGACTCGCTGGGCCTGGCTCCATGGCAAGATTGTCCTCCGGCCGCATTTTTCCGGACTTTGCCCGCGGCGGCCTGGAGAAAGCCCAGAAACCAAGGTACTGATACACGCGGGACAGGCGCGGCCCGTGTTCGAGGAAGTAGGACGACAGCACCTCTTTTATCAGCACGCTCATCCCGCAGGAATGGTCCAGCCTTTTCCATCGTTGCTGATAAGGATTCACGCAAGCCCTTCCCGAGCATCCTGCTGTTTCTTCAAAACCTGTTGCGTGCCGTCTGAGACCGCCTTTGACGAACTCGGCGATGCCCCAACACTGCCTGTCTTTCGTGAATCGCGCTTGAGGGCCTTTGTTGGGAGGAGGCAGTTGTGTATCTCCAGAAAGGGGCAAAATCTGTCTTGTCTGTCGATCAGCGCCTGATTTGTTCAAAAGTTGTACGTGGGAGAGCCTGCCGTCCCGAGACGCCTTCAGCACCGCAGGCCGGTTCCAGCGCAACACCGAGGCAAGCTCGGTGAAAGTACACAGGTCGGGCAGTTCGCAGAAATCCAGTTTCCTTCACGGAAACGGTCCACAGTCCCATGCTGCGGGACACCCTCAAAAGAAGCGGGCGTCTATGAACTCATCAAGAGTTACCTTCAGAACGCTAACACCGCGTGTGATGTTCTGATTCATTGAGCCTTACTCATCGAAGCCGTGTGTTGGCAAGACTTGAAAGATAATCGGCAACTCGACTGGCAGTACGAGCGGGCAGAGAACGGCAACGTCGCGGTCATCGGGCAAGTCGAGTGCCAATCCAGTTTACTGGACGGGGGTGCAACGCTGGGAAGGTTGGGATTACCAAGTTGAGGTTCGAATATGAACTCATCGTCAGGGACTGAGACTGACAAGACTTTCGCGGCGCCCCTTGTGGCGATAGCGGTCGTTTCCGATGAGGACCGGAATCGCCTAACCGAGCTTCTTCAGTCCCTACATGTCGACGTGCTCGTTCACAAGAGTTTGGCGACGCTTCGCCGATCTCTCCTTGGCGATGAAGTGAATCTCGTCATTACGGATGTGACACTGCCAGACGGGAACTGGGTTGAGGTACTGCGCCTGGCTGTTGAAGCCTCATCGTCTCCCGGCATCCTCGTGCACAGTAGGGTCATCAACGATCGGCTGTGGTCCGAAGTCCTGTGGCGCGGCGCGTACGACATGTTGATCGCGCCCTACTCATCCAAAGATGGCTGCAGGGTCATCGAGAGTGCCTTACGATCAGGCTGTATTCTAGGCGAGAATCGACCTGCCGACCGGAAGCACTAGGTCAAACCGATGTCCGAGAGATCGACGATTCGTTCACGCTACGGGTCACAATCAAGCGTTTGTATGATCGGCCTGACCCTGCAGACGGTTCCGCATCTCGTTGGACCGTAGGTGACCATGAGGGTTAAGAACGGACCACGCTCGTGTGGACTTATGGCTCAGGGAGATCGAACCGAGCAGCGAACTGAGAGAGCGGCTCGGTCACGATGCAACTCGTTGGGCCGAATTTCGCAGACGTTAGCTCGTCGAAATCGACACGAAGACCGCTTTGGTTCACGAGATCCCATCGAAGCTCAAAAAATTAGAATATAACTCTGCTTTATGCGGTAGCGGACGAAAGGCACAACAATGCCCGCTGCCTCTACGACTCCTTATACAACACTCAACGAGAAACGATTGACACCAACTTGCCGCACACAATGGAATCCACTTCATTGTTTCTGACGACGTTGCTTCCGGTGAAACGTGTTCGCTCAATTGACACCTACGTCTCCGCTGGAGGTGCTCAGGCCCTTGCAAAAGCGTTGGCTACACCTCCAGAACACATCGTCGCGGAGGTAAAGAAAGCGGGCCTTCGCGGTGGGGGTGGAGGTAGGTTTCTCCACCGAAATGAAATGGGCTAGTGTCGCCCATGACCCTTGTCCGACGAAATGAAATATCTGGCGTGAAATGCCGCCGAGGGCGAGCGCGACACTCTCAAAGACCGCTTCTCAATAGGCAAGAATCCTTAACAGTTGCTTGCGCGGATTGCGATCGAGGATTACGCCATGAATGCGAGGAAAGCGTTCATCGGTATCACGGGTAGTTTTCAGGAAGCGATTACGGCTTTCGAGGGGGCTTTGAGAGGAATGGTCGTCGCCGGCCCCCTGGCCGGTGTCCCGATTGAGTTGATTCTGAGACCAGAAGAATATCTGTTCGGTGGCGAGAAGGCTCTTCTCGAGGTGATCGACCGGTATGTTTGAGACATCAAGCCCAATGCTGACATCCGGACCCCGTTGCTGCTCACGCTGCAACGGAGCCGGCAGCTTGAACTCGATGTTCTCTCCCAATCGCGAAAAAGGGATTCCTGCGGCAACGGGACAGCGCTCTTGCCGCAACCAACACCCTGCTGGACGGCTCTCCCGACGAGTCCCCTCGGTCCTCTCGAATAACCGAATCAGGCTCGGTTTCCGACGGGGGTGACAGAGCTTTTTCAGCAAGCTCAGCAGCAGTCGCCGGCGTTACGAGGACAGGAGCATGACGTAAGCCAGCACGCGGTTGGCTCTCCACGTTTCGCGGTTTACCCATGGTGTCGATGTCTTCGTCTGTTGTCAACTTCAAGGAGTGATCGGACGCGATATACGACTGAAGCAGCCCCGGAACCAGAAGTAAAGACTGTCCCTCATGCATGTGGAACAGACGGACGTCAGTATGCCTGCGATTTTCTTGCAGGGTGCTTGCTTTAGACAGAGGAGGTCAGCCGAGGTCGTTGCTGCCTCAACACGACTCCGCGAACACGATCAGAGCGTGGCAAAGATGGCCAGGGCCGTCCAATGCCCGTTCTTCAGGCCGAACGCGACAACGGGCACATCTCCGCGAAGAAAGAACAGGCCGAACCTCAGGACTGCGAAGACGATCAGGTACACAAGAAACAGAGCTCCTTCGGGGAGCCTTCCCCTCACCCGAACCAATCCAAAAGCGATCAGTAGGTCCCCGGCAAGCTCATAGAATTGCGTCGGGTGGCGCGCCACATCCAGAGTGGGCGCATAGCTTGCCGCGTTGGTGTAGACAACACCCCATGGAAGAGACGTCGGAGTGCCGTAATCCATTCCGGCCAATCCGCAGCCGATCCGACCGACAGCCGAACCGATTGGAATTGCCGGTGCGAATAGATGTGCCAACTTTGCGAACTGCAACCCTCAGATTCGCGTGTAAAGGAAAGCCTCAACCGTTGCCCCGAGCAGACCACCAAAGTACGCCAGCCCTCCCTCCCAAACAGCCACGATCCTCCAGGGCTCCGGTATATAGGCCGATACATCGTTTTGCACGATAAAGTACAGTCGAGCACCGCCTACGGTGCCCAACGCGATCCAGGTCAGCGCTTCATCCACATGCTCCTTCAAGAATCCAAAGCGGCTAGCCCACACCCGAACCAAAGCCCATCCCGCGACCGAGAAGATAGGTGATGCCGTACCAATTGATGGGCACAGGACCAAGCATCGGCATGGGGTCCAAGTTGATCTCAATCGTCATTTTGCGTAACAGAGTGGAGGACGCACAGGTCACCTGCGAACCTGCTCTCCCTCAACTACGATGTGCTGGAACTCGGAATGGTTTCGGGCCCGGTTGGCTCCGAATCACGCGAGCGGCGCTCCGCAAGCGCCGGAATATGTTGTACGGCGCTTCCATATCGGATCGAGCGAGCATTGGCTGGTAGCGTACAAAATGAGCAGACCGGCGCCGCGATTGTCTGCTGCGTGGGCCGGGGGCAGCTCAATCAGGGGGTAAACTTGCTCCATGAGCCGGGCTGTTTTCGGTTGGTATCCCTTATTCGCTGGGGCTGCTGTCGATCCTGGGCGTTCACGAACTGGGGCACTATTTCATGGCTCGCCGGCTCGGGATTCGCGTCACTCCGCCGTTCTTCATACCTGTACCCTTTGCGCTCGGGAAGTTCGGAGCTTTCATCCAGATGCGCTCGTCCTCGATAAATCGACGCATGCTGTTTGATGTCGCCGTCGCAGGGCCCTTGGCGGGGCTCGTCATCGCGGTTCCCGCACTCCTCGTGGGACTCAGCTCGTCCGCTCTGCTCTCTGGCGAGGTGACTTCTCCGCCCGGCATGGGCGGCACTTCGGCTGGCTCTTCCGTCCTATTTCGCCCTGCTGTCAAAACTGTCGCTTAGTGATGCATTGGAGTACTGTCATGTGCTGCGCCTCAGCCCGCTCGTGTTCGCGGGCTGCCTAGGTTTGCTGGTCACAGCGTTAAATCTGATACGGGTGGGGCAGCTTGACGGCGGACATATGTTCAACGCGATGTTTGGCCGCCGTCTTGGCGGGCTAATCAGGACGGTAGCCGTATAGCCGCTCCTGCTGCTGTCCATTTTCGTCTGGTCGGGTCTGAGATGTGGGCGATCATCGTATTTTTTCTCGCCGGCACCAATACGCCGCCGCTTAACGATCTGACGCCGTTGAACACATCGCGGCTTTTGGGTCGGCTATGCGACAGAGGACGCGGCTGAGTTGCCATCGGTGCTGGTCCAACGAGGTGCGCCTGTGGCTCAGCGTGATCTCCTATAAACTGGGGAATGTGTGGCGGCACTTGGTGCTGCCGAAGAGGATCGAGAAGTGGTCGGATGGCCGATTGATCAAGCATGCCCGCTATTACGGGCTGCTGCTAGCCGAGAGTCACGTGACGCGGCGACTGTTGGAAGCATCATGCCGCGGATCGTCGCGCTACCCTTGCCGACCTAATGGTGGCCATCCGGAAAGCGACGTTGCTCATTCTTCAGATTCATTCACTGAATCCTGAGCATTGTCCTTAGGAGGTGCGAGGCCATACTTCTCCGTCCAGTACTTGAGCGTCTTCCTCGTGATATTCAGAAACCGCGCAGCCTTGGATTGATTCCACGCACTTTTTTCTAGTGCTTTTAGCAGAAGTTCCTTCTCGACTTCTTCAAGGCTGATGCCTTCATCGGGAATATCAAGATAGATTTTTGAGATCCGGTGTTCTTGCCGCCGGATGTTTTCGGACAGATCATCCGGCGTGATCTCTTCCTTCGAGCTTAGCGCGACACAGCTTTCGATTGCATTCTCAAGTTCTCTGACATTGCCCGGCCAGTTGTAGTTAACCAGCAACTCAATTGCACGGGGGTGGATTCGGAACGGAGGCAGGTTGTAGCGGCCCGTAGACTTAAGCAGGAAGTGTTCAAGCAGAAGCGGGATGTCCTCACGCCGGTCACGCAGGGGAGGAACTCGCAGCGTTACCACGCTCAGGCGATAGTACAGATCCTCCCGGAACGACCTGTCGGTAATCATGTTTAATAAGTTCCGGTGAGTTGCAGCAACGACTCGTATGTTTACGCTGGCGGGCCGTGTTTCGCCGATCTTGTCGATTTCATGCTCCTGCAGCACTCGCAGCAGTCGCACCTGCAGGGGTTGAGCCAACTCGCTCACCTCATCTAGGAAAACGGTCCCGCCGTGGGCAGCTTCAAATTTCCCAATCCTGTCAGCCACGGCGCCGGTGAAAGCGCCTTTCCTGTGCCCGAACAACTCGGATTCAATCAAGTTCTCAGGAATGGCACCGCAATTGACGACCACGAAAGGGCCCCGTTTACGCGGGCTGTTCAGGTGGATGGCCTTCGCCAACAACTCCTTTCCCGTGCCCGACTCTCCCAAAATCAAAACCGTGGATTCCCGTTGTGCCACCTGCCTCGTGAGATCGAACAACTCGATCATCTTCTTGGAATGACCGACAAGGTTCTCAAATCTAGACACCTTCTCCGCAAAGGCCTGAAGATAGCGGTTTTCACTGATCAGTTTCCGGTGGTCGAGCGCCTTCGCCACAACCAGCCTGAGCGCATCTTCGTTCAAGGGTTTCAGAACGTAGTCAAAAGCGCCCAGCTTCATGGCCGCGACTGCATCGCTCACCGTTCCAAAGGCGGTCATCAAAATAACGTGGACCTCCGGCATGCTCTCACGCAGACGAGCCAACAGGTCAAGCCCGCTCAAACCCGGCATCTTGATATCGGAGATAACCGCGTCAAACTGGCGCTCGGCCGCCAGCCGGAGAGCCTCATCTCCGTTGGCGGCGGTGGTAACGTCGTAGTGCTCTTCGTTCAGCCAGAATTCGATGATGCGCCGCTGGTTCTCGTTGTCCTCGACCAGCAGAACGGCAGGAGCTTTCATCGCATCCCCCCAGGTCGAGCCTTGGTAGTTACTGGCCACTCCTGAGGGAAATAGAGCGAGAACGTCATTCCCCGGTCGGCATTTCGCTTGACCTCAATCCGCCCTCTGTGTTGTTGCATGATCTGGTGCGCGATGGAGAGGCCCAACCCCGTCCCCTCCGGCTTGGTCGTGTAGAACGGATCGAAGATCTGCTGCAGATGTTCCTCGGGTACTCCCATCCCCTCATCTTTGACATAGATAACCAGGCAACCCTCCTCTTCGCCAGTCCACAATTCGATTGTCCCTCCATCGGCCATCGCATCGCTCGCGTTAAGGACAAGGTTCAGGATCACCTCCTTTACCTGGTTGGAATCCGCCGAAACCGCCCACGCTGTGGCGGGAGGAATGCAGCGGATCTTGGCGTTACGCGAGGGAACAACGTCAGAAATAAGACCGCAAATCTCCTCCATGAGCAGCCGCGCATCGGTTAAGCGGAACTGCGGCGGACGCGGGCTAGCAAACTCGAGAAAGTGAGTCAGCATGGTATTCAGGTGGAGAACCTCTTTCTTAATCCGTCCTATAAACTCCTCGCGCTGCGAAAGGTCGAGCGCCGGCCGGCCGATGATCTCAAGACCACCCGTGATCACGCTGAGTGGATTGCGAATCTCGTGGGCTAAGCCCGCGGAGAGTCTTCCCAGCGCAGACAGGCGTTCGGCGCGCCTGAGGCTCTCGAATGATTTCTGCAAATCCGCATTCACTTCACTCAGACGCTGTGCGGTTTTCCTAAGTTGCTCGCTTTGCCTTCTCTGCCGGTCTGACAAGATTCCAGCCAGGCCCCCAAACACAAAGAACAAAACGGCTTCGGACAACTGGTTAAACTCATAGCTCGGAAAGCCGTGCCATCGGGCAATGACGTGGGGAAGGAAGAGAACCGCGGCTAGGGCCGCCGCCCGGAGTCCTCCCCGCAATCCATACCACAAGGCCGAAACGACTATAGGCAGGTAGTACGCCCGTTGAAAGACCTCGTGCCAAGCGGCCTCGTTCGAACTCGCGGCGTAATGAACTACGCTGATTACCAATAGGCTTACGACGATCCCTGCGACCCTTGCCCCATTTCTCTTCAAGCGATCGACTCTCCCCCTCACTGCTGTCCACATACCGAACCGCTGTCCTCCGTCCAGAAAATGCCCGAGCCTCCCGCGTTCCCGAACAACCGTCTGGATCAGTTGCGCCCCGACGCGATAGCGTCACCCAGGACTTTGAGTTTCCTTGAGGCGTCCTCGCCCCGAACCCGGTGCAGATGACAGCATTTTTGTCGAACTGCACCGCTCCCCCGCGAGCGATCACATAAGGACTCTTGGACCCGATCATAGCTCAAAGGTCCGTTCATGGCTGCTCTACGGACGACTGGTAGAGAGTGTCCTGAGTCGCTGTGGTCCGGGCCCGCCCATTGCCAATCTGGAGTGTAGCTGCACCTTGCGGTCCGGACAGAATCCCGCACGCTGAAGGTCTTGCGATAGCGTTTGGGAAAACTCGCTCGCAAAATGGAGCCTAGCGCGGCGGACGGGATCGAGTGCCGTGGGGAACATGCCGGCCGCCCCAACCTGTGCTGGCTTCTGAAGAGGTCTGAATTCATGTGGCACCTCGAATGGTTACCCGCTATTCTTCCGCAGCCGACACACTCGTTCGGAACCTTTGCCGCGCAGCAAAGAGCCGCCGCCTGACTACGGCCGCGTCCAGGTGCATGATATCCGCGATCTCCTCGACCGTCTGACCAGCGACTTCTTTCAGCACAAGCAGCGTGCGTTCCTTATCGGGGAGCATCGAAAGACTGCGGACGACAAGAGTTCGCTCGCGATTCTCAGCGTTTTTTGGCAATCCGTTTGCATCCGGAATTAACGTGGATCCCGCTAGCCAACTGAAGAGCTTTCGTAAGCGGCGCATCCTCAGTTCCACAAGGCACTGATCGATCGCAAGCCGATATGTATACTTAACGGGATCATGATGCTGAGCGACACATGCGACCGTATGATACAGCCGCACAAAGACCTTTTGTGCCGCTACGTCGGCTTCTGAAGCGTTCCCGAGCAGAGCATATAAAACGGAAAAGACTTTACTTTGAAGTTGTTCGACGAGTTCACGAAAAGCAATGCGATCACGCGCCTGGACTTGCTTGAGCAACTGTACTTCCCGGCTGCTCGGGTCACCGGTTCTCGCGGAGCACTCAACAAACTCACAAGATCGTTTCATTTTCGATCCCTGTACTCGTGCCAGTTCATGCCCGGCCTGCATTTGTTCGGCACTAGTTTCAGCTGTCTTGCCCTCAAGCCACCTTCGCCAACCGTTATCGATACTTGATCAGCCAGTCCTCAAATGCCGGAGAATTGGTCCCCTCGCCCCGCTTGGTGTCGGTGGCTTTGTGGGTGTCGTCCAGCCGATCGGCGGTCGTCACGGATCCGGCCTGTCCCCGCGATTTCCGTTCGGCCAATCGCTTCAATTACGAGCCTCGTCAAACCCGGCGTCTTGGAGAGAAGCAACGTGATAGCCAACTTGGCGGTCGCGTAGAAGATTGGTATATCTAACTGATTTTCGGTGAGTTATGTCCCGGTTGTCACCTGCTTGATCCCCCCTGCGACTCTTGCCCCTCTCCGTTCTCGGATACGGCTGCGCCAAAGGGTCCAATGAGCTGCCCCAAACGGGTCTGAACTGGACCCGGGGCCCGTCGCGCAATTTGTACTCTCCGGTCTCAGGCACGAGCCTCTGACCTTGCCCCTAAAAAAAGGCGACTTTGGGATGCGCGAACGGGTGCGTCGGCGTAGAGCCGGTTTGGTGAATCAAATGCATTGCTTCAAGGCGTATCCAGTTTTCAAGATTCAACGAAAGGATTACGACGATGTTCCAAAAGATGCTACTCTCGGCAGCTCTGGTAATTTCCACGCTGGGTTTTGGCCTGACGCCAAAAGCGTCAGCCGGTTGGTTCCGTCACAACGCGGTTGAGCGCCATCAACGACTTGAGCGCAATCGCTACTATGGCAGTGGCTACAGCCATTCCAACAATGGGTACGCCTACTATGGCTCCGGCTACAGCAACGGCCATCGGCCGAACTATAATACCCACGACAACAGCTATGGTTACAATGGCCGTCCCGGCTTCTCCAACGGCCACTACACAATCCGCCAGCCGGGCCATGGATCCCGGCACTGATAGGCATGCCGAAGCAGCGCAGGCCGTCGGCGGACGACTGGCTGCCGGCGTCTCCTCTGCCTAAGTCTTGAGGGCTGCACGACCACGGGCTAGAGGCTGCTATACGGCCCGGCATATTCGAACGCCTCCTTCGGAGGGGAATCAACGTGGTTGCTCTACCGAGGGACGTGGTCCCGCGCGGTCGAGACATTTCGAAGCTGTTAGATTTGGCACACCACGTGCTTCATCGGAGGTCAGAGAGGATACTGCTTATGACGCCCGGTACATTTCGCACGCTTTTAGGTCTTGCCTTTGCTGCAGCTATGTTCGCCCAGGAGCCCCAACCCAGCCAAGGGGGCTGGCCGAGATTCGGTGAGTCTCAGGACCCGGCCCCGCCGGATCCGCTACAGTCTGCAGCTTCTGTTGCGCCATCGCAACTGATGTTACCCGCCGGGACGTTCATCACCGTGCGGCCGAATGACACGCTGTCCAGCGACCACAACCAGCCTGGAGACGCTTTCACCGCCACTCTCTCACAACCGCTGATCGCTCGGGGCTACGTGATCGCGCTCCGAGGCCAAACTATCGGAGGCCGCATTGTGGACGCGCAGAAAGCCGGTCGTGTCAAGGGAACTTCACGGCTGGGCCTGGAACTAACCGACCTCAGTTTGGTGGACGGGCAACAGATGCCAGTTCGGACCGAGCTGATTCAGTATACGGGCGGCACCTCGGCGGGCCGCGATGCCACCGCCGTTGCCGCTACCACGGGCATCGGTGCAGCCGTTGGGGCGGCGGCCAACGGGGGGTTCGGTTCTGGCGTGGGAGCGCTCGCCGGCGCCGCCGCATCGACCATCGGAGTTCTTGTTACGCGCGGAAGGACTACTGTCGTTTATCCGGAGGCCACGTTGACGTTCCGCACGACGGGGCCTATTACAATTTCGACCGATGGCGCCCAACAAGCCTTCCGGATCGTCCGGCAAGAAGATTACGAGCCGATCCCACTGCGCCGCGCGGTTGTACGCCTCGCGCAGCCGCCTCCCTACTACTACGGTTATGGCCGCCCCTGGCCTCATTACTACGATCCGTATTCTTACGGTCCCAACCTGTTCATTTATTCGCATCCTGGGATCGGCTTTGGGCACAGCTTTCATGGCGGATTCCATGGACACTAGTGACGCATAACGCAGCTCAACGGGAGGAGAGATGTCCTTGAACAGCAAACGGGATCGTCGCTGGGCTAGCAGGTGGCACTTCGCGGCCTTGATACGAATCTTTCTGTATGTGGCCATACTCGTCGCGCCAGTGCTGATCGCTTCCTTTAGCCGACACGAGACAGACAATCCGGAAGAGACCGTGAAGACGATGAAGGCCATGCCAGGGCATTCTCTCGAAGATCGGCTGGACACTGGAGCGGAACGCAGCGAGCGAGTGGTTCGAGGAGTAGGATTCAATTTTGCCTTGATCGGGTTCACCATGCTGACCCTGCAGTTTGTCATCGCCAGCCGCATCCGGTGGATTGAGGCCCCCTTTGGACTCGATATTCTGATCGCGTTTCATCGAAGAATGGCGGTCGTCGCGGCCGCCCTTCTGATCTCTCATCCCATTCTGCTGAGCTGGGCAGATCATGAGTGGACTTTGCTGACTTCCCTCAGCGTCGAGTGGTCTGTCAACGTGGGCAGAGCAGCACTCTTTGCCGTACTGCTCACTGTTGCGATCTCTCTGTTCCGGAAGGCGGCTCATTTATCATTCGAGAGATGGCGCAATTTGCATAACGGTTTGGCCCTCAGTGTACTCGGCCTGGGCTTCGTCCACAGCCTTTTCACTGGTAACGATTTGGAGGGCGGCTTCCTACGTTGGTTCTGGATGGTGCTACTCGCCCTTGCCCTGATCAGCTATCTCTATCATCGGGGACCACTTCATCACGTGTTAGGGAAACACTCCTACCGTTACGAAATCACGGATCTACGCCAGGAGACGCACAACACATGGACGGTCGAAATGCGCGCGAAGGACGGACGGCAGATCCGGAGCCATCGAGCCGGCCAGTTCCACTTCTTGACGATGCATGGCGAAAACATGCCGATCGAGGAGCACCCATTTACGATTTCCTCGGCGCCGTCGGAAAAGGGAATTCTCGCTTCAACGATTAAGCAGTCCGGGGATTTCACCCAACTGATCGGAAGCGCTCGCATTGGCGATGCTGTCTCGGTACGGGGACCATTCGGGCGCTTCTGCTATGACCTGCATCCTGCGGGCAGCGATCTGGTCTTCGTGGCGGGCGGCGTCGGCATTACGCCATTCATCAGTATGCTTCGGGAGATGCACCATACCAACGACTCGCGGGATATTCTGTTGATCTACAGTAATCGGAGCGAAGGTGACATCCTTTTTAGTGAAGAATTGGATGACCTGACGCGTTCGCGGGACCTTAATCTGAAAGTCGTTCACGTGCTGAGCAGAGCGAAAGACCAGTGGCCGGGTGAACGCGGCCGTATCGGCAAGACCCTGCTCAAGAAATACGTGGCTTTGGATCCCAGTGCTAGAACGTATTTCATTTGCGGTCCTATGGGTATGACGCAAACCGCAATAGATGCTCTCCGCCAGTTCGGAGTGCCAGACCACCAGATTGTGATTGAGCGATTCTCGCTATAAAAAAGAGGTCACTGAAAGAATGCGTAAACTTCGAAATCTAACGCTCGCAGTCACATCCATATCGATATTTCTGGTTGGATCGGCGATCGGAATCGCGGTCTGGAAACCGCCCCAGCATAGTCACGACCCCCACGAAGAGCAAAAAGAAGGCCGGATTCCGGCCGCCACTATGCCCACTGACGAGCACTCGCACAAGTAGCGCGATGAATCAAACTGATGTGTGCCTACGCGCCACGCCTCGTCGACGTGGCCGTGTGGGCATCCGCTCCTGTAGATGCAAGGCGTTCTGGGTCGTCAGGGGTTGGGTATAGTTGGCGGGCGTTGCCCCCAGTTGTCTTTTCGGGCGCCTGGAGGATTCCAAATCTCCGGCGGCTGTTTATTCACGGTGGCCTTCCATTCAGCACCGCGTGAACCGGGAACCTCACGCAGTCGGCGAATGGCTATCTCGCTTAGAGACTCGCGCTCACAGCAATGTGGTAGGTGTCGCCATGACTAATAAGTTGGCACGGATCGCGTGGGCGGTCCTGGTCAAACAAGTGCCGTACCGGCCTACTCGCGCAGCTGCAGCTTGATCGCTGAGCGAGGCCCCACGTTCCGACGACATCAAGACTAAGTTGCCCTTCCTCGGTATTGCTGAGCAGAAAAACAGATGAAAGAACAGTCAAACGGCGTGCCCGAAGCCTGACGAAAAAACCGATTCCCTAAGATCGTAGCCGTAATAAGGACGGGCGCGCGCGGATTCTCATCGTGGCCAGGGTCTCTGCACCCACAAACAGGCCGGATACATTTGCGCAGACCATTCTTTCATCCAACGTTCTGCTTGCATTCCTGCGGCGGACCATACATTTTTTCGGATCACCGTGTGCAGCGCGTCCTTATCCAGCGACAACTCCGCCACCAGCTTCTTCAGCCGCGCGTTCTCCTGCTCCAGATCCCGCAGTCGTCTAGCGTCGCCTCGCTGACCCCCAGCTCCCGCCCTAACTCCCGCGCCTTCCGCCCCGCCTCCATCTGCTTCACCGCACCTATCACTTGCTCTTCGCTGTAGCGACTCTTCTTCATGCGTTCTCTCCGTTATCTTAACGGCAGAACGCTTTCTCCATTTCCGGCTGAGGCGGGACAAAGCCCAGTCGGAGGGCCCCTGGTTGGCTCATTTGCCGGCGACTGTCGTCCCCAGCCTCGGGGTGGGCGGAGCGGCACCCCAGCGGCCCGCAGGTAGCCGGCGGCTGTTTCGCGATGAACGCCGGTCTGGCGTTCAATTTGGCGCAGCGGCCACCCCAGGCAGCCCAGCGTGAGGACCTGTTGCTTCTTCTGTTCGCTCAAGACATTGCTCACGTCGAGAGAACGTAGTCCCTGTCGTTATCAATGTCCTGAGTCAGTCCCCGGTTGGCCGGTTTTCAGGTGACCCTCGTTGGCCGGATTTGGGTGACCCCGCGGGCCCCGCACGGCACCGCTCCCCGATGGGCAACCGTGATCGTGTTACTCGCTGCGCGCTTTTTGACCGATGTCGTCTACTTGCCCGCTAACTCTTGGTAAGAGGAGACCGCCGGGACCCAGTGGATTGGCAATACCGCAAAGCTGCCGATGCACGTACGTCTACGAGACAGCGCCCACGGGTCGATCCCGCCAATCCCGAGACGCACGAGCCACTCCACAGCAGATACCTGTTAGAGGGTTTGGCCCAAGTCAAACCCTGCCATATGGTCATGAATCCCGCGCGAAGATCGGCCTCGCCCGGAGAACTTTCCACTCATCTGGAATCTGTTGTCAGGCCCAAGCCTCGATCAGAACTGGTTATCTTCCCAATAAAAACTTTTGTCTTGCCCGCTTGCCAAGCAGGGCTCTAGCCTTAGTTCATGCCGGTCGACTACCGCAAGCTGCCGGAGTCCCTCAAGGATCCCCCCCTCATTTCTCTGATGGTCTGTCTGCTCGTCGCAGTTCCGCTGTGCCGTGCCCAGAGCGCGGAACCGGCGGGCCCGCCGCAAAAACCAGACGCACCCACGGCGTCGGATTCCCCGCCGCCGTCGCCAGCACCTGCCGCGCCGGAATGGTCCGTGGGCCCAATCAACTTCAGCGGATCGGTCGACGGCTACTACAGTCTCAACCTCAACCACCCAATCTCCAGGACGAACAATCTTCGCAATTTTGATGTTCAAGCTAACCAGTTCAGCTTGAACTAT
>Ga0187893_10005940_pt1 | contig 21340 bp, 19 predicted proteins | sample MA1701074metaG_FD_139574 | JGI IMG/M metagenome (GOLD analysis project Ga0187893, IMG submission 139574) | White microbial mat communities from a basaltic lava cave in the Kipuka Kanohina Cave System on the Island of Hawaii, USA - MA170107-4 metaG ...
GTTATTCAACCAACCCCGCCAAACTTAACCGGTTAAAGCATTGCTCCAGCGACACTTTTTGAAGGTCAGTCAACTTCTGTGTTAAAACCCTTATATATTCAATTAACGACCTATTAAGTCCACTGTATGATACTTCGAGCCAGAGAATTGCTGATTAAGCTCGAAGATTACTGACAATTTCGCGGTTCCAAATCCTTTATTTCTCGTGTACGGAATTCCTTCGGGAAAGATTAATTTCTGGAACCGCGGGCGAACTTCGGCCGGCAAATCAAACCATTGGCGGCCAAGATCGCGAATAAAGGCAATGGCGTAGGCCAGAGTCGCTTCAATATCAAACTGGTCTATTTTGCATTCCGACATTGAAATTTTGACGGCAGCCATTTGGTTGTCTATTTCCGCTTTTCGTTCGAGAAACTCTTCTTTGGTGTATGATCCATCCTCTCGCATCTCGCAAATGCGTTTTTTCTTTCCATTCAACTCGGAAAGCCGGACTTGATATTGCTTCGCTTCAACTTCAAATTTCTTGCCCCGTTCCTGCCAAAGATCAAGCACTGTTTCTTTAAATACCTTTAAGAATTCTTCCTTGGGTGCTATTTTCTGCAAATACTTCGTGAATTCTTTTTCAAGAGCAAGTTTCGGTATTCCCTTGCCGAACATTGAGCAATTTTTGTTGCCGCAGTGGTAGTAGTAATATCGGCCGCCGTTTCCTCGGGGAACGCTTGCCGTAAGCGGCTTCCCGCAGGGCCCGCAGGTGATGGTGCGCCGGAGCGGAAAGTCATCGCTTCGTTTTTGCCGCTTTGCCATCTTTGATTTCCCGGATCGGACAAACATAATTTGATACATTTCTTCTTTTGTAATCATGGGCTGGTGCAATCCTTCCACCTCTTTGCCTGTCCACGGATTTACAATTATCCCGGCGTAGAATTTGAGATACTTTCCGAGAACACGGTCTATAAACTGAATTGTAGTTTTCTTGCCGCGAATCTTTGCCAAGCCCCATTCATCCAGCATGCGGGCAAGTTCCGTTTGCGAGCAAAGCCCTTTGCTGTATTCTTTAAGGCCGCGCTGGATGAGCGGGAATGCTTTTTCATCTGGTGGATCGGGGCTGGTTTTCTTCTCGCCTCGTTTTTTGAAATGAGCGCAGGCGTAGCCATACGGCGACTTCCACGGATAGATGCCGTGGTCAATCTTTTTACTCATGCCATCCGAACATCGTTGTTTTCTTATGGCATTATCAAATTCGGCAAAGCCGGCAAGCATAGTTTCAAATAATTTCTCGGCCGGCTTGTTGCCAATCGGCTCTGTTACCGAGTGAAGTGTCACGCCGTATTCCATGAGAATCTTTCGGACCGCGAAATGGTCATCGGCATTGCGGGCGAATCTGTCCACGCGAAGCACCACAAAGACCTGAACTCCGCCTTTGTTTTTGCGGCAGAACTCAAGAGCCCGCAAGAACTCTTTGCGGTTATGCATGCTCAAGTCCTTGGCGCTCTCGCCCTCCTCGCGGAAAACTTCCAAGACCTCGATGCCTTTTTCTTGGCAATATTTGCGGCAATTTTCCTCTTGGAATTCAAGCGAGGTGCCTTTGACCTGCTCATCGCTTGAAACTCGTATGTAGATGATTCCTTTCATGATTTTTTATGCGTTAGCTTATAGGTTAGTATCGGTTAGCTGGTATATTTTTCTCGACGATTTTGCTGAATTAGGTTGATCAATTTTTGTGGAATTAGCGGGAATTAGCTTATTGGCCATTTGAGGAGTTAGTGAAAGGTTATGACAAGTTAGCTGGTGTATTTTTTCAGGAATTAGTAGGAATTAGCTTCCAATCCAACCCTTATGCTACCCCGTGAGACAAGTCAACTTTTACTTGCCCACAGCGGATTTTCCGCAAAAATTCGGTGTTTTTCCGTGTAATTCCGTGTCTTTTGGTGTCTTTTCGTGTCTATATTTAGGGTTTTATAGGGTAATATAGGGTTTAATTTCCCGTTTATTCCCGTATTTTCCCGTTTTAGTGTATTTTCCCAACCAGCGTTAATTTTCCTGTTTTTTCCTGTTTTATAGCCACGCCGCCCTTTTCGTGTCCTTTTCTTGCGGTCCCTAAAATCATTTTCTGGAGTGTTTTATGGTGTTTTAGGGTGTTTTCCCGCGTCCCGGTTTTGGCGTTCCGATTCGTGTTCAAGGAGCTGATCGTGCACATAATCCTCGTAATGTATCCGCAGTAAGCCATTGCTTCTAAACCACGACTTGACCGTATCCAAAGAAACGCCAAGCTTTTCGGCAATTTCAGGGTATTTGAATCCCTTCCATTTCATGTCTATCGCCATCTTAAATTTTTCTTTGAATTTTCTCATTGGTGTATTTTTCTCCTCTCCCACCAAACCGCACTTATTAATAGCCGCGAACTCCATTTTTTTTCTACACTTAATCGCGTGGTGCTCTTATTTTGAGCCACTTTCAGAAAAATGAATCGCTCAAAAAAGTGGAGTTGGGTGGAGTTGAAAAGTGCGTTTTAGTGCGGTTTGGTGCTGTGCCCGGTTAATCATTTGGTGTATTTTTCTCCGCGATTCTTTTAACAATCGTGTTGAAGTAAGCGCCTTTATTTTTAATTGTCCCCGCCGGCCTTTTCTGCATCTCCTCAAATGCGTCTTCAAGCACGCGCAACCCGAATTTTCTTAATGCGGACATGATGTATTTTATATTTTTTTCTTCGAGCGCGTTCGCTATTTTTAAACATCGTTCTTCTTCATAGCTCTTCGGTACAAAGTCGTTTATCGTTTCGTTCCTTCGTTCCTTATAGGAAACCGATGAATCATTATCATTTTCTGTCTTATTATCGTTATTGGAACTTCTGCCGGAGTCAGGTTGCTGATCTGCGAAATACCTTTCAGCCACGCTGTTTATTGCCTCTTCCGACTTCTGCCAACCCGTCTCAACTTCTGCCGGTATAGCCGCCTCATTACTGGGTATATTAGCCCCCGAACTTCTGCCGGAGTTCTTCTCCACACCCTTGTGGATATCCTTAAATCCGCCCGTAGATAAAGGATAATTCTGGATATCGACAAAGAACGAACTTCTGCGGCCTTGCTGCTTATGAAAGCCCACCAACTTCTTCCGCTTAAGATCAAGCATTATTTTGTTCATTACATTCTTGGAATACCGTCCCTTGAGGTCCTTTGAAAGGCCTTCGTAGCTTGTCATAGTGCGGCCGGTGCGAGGGTTGGCGTTGATCCATAGCCAAATAAGTACCCACATCTCATCCAATGTCAGCTGGCCGTCAAGATAGGCCGCGCTGATGCTGCGGGACAGTCGGACAAAGTCATCGTTAAGAATTGTGATCTCTTGATTTTCCATACTCATTGTTCATATTCGGGAAATTGCTAGAGGGCGTCGCTATACATGAGCGACTTTAGTTCTTTAATGGACGCCGTGAATTTACGCGGCTCGACCTTTGCTCTGCCATTAAAAAAGCCCTCAAGCAATTCCGCTCTGCCTTCGCGATCAGCAAAGACAAAGCGAAACCGCCGAGGGTCGCTTTTATCAATATGTTCCAGCCGGTAATTCTCGGTTAAAAGAAAGACGGCTGTATAAAAATCACTTGTTGTGAACTGATTTTTCATTGTCTTTTTCATCTTGATTTTTTGCCTGCTCAATTGCTTCAAGCCAGCGATCGTAAATGATCTCAGCCAGAATCAAAAAGCTGTCGCGGATTTCCTCGATCTCTTTATCCGAAAGCTTCGGATCGTTTAATAATTCTTTTACGCGCTCAATGCTTAACATAAAAAGTAGGCTTTTCTTTAAGCCTATCTTTATGTCCGCGATTCACTTTAGACTCACTTGAGTCGCATCTATGGAGAAACGAATTGCTCTTTTATCCAGATGTGGCTGGTTTGCCAGTTAAAAATTTCCGTTCCCAAATCACGCGCGGTCTTTTCATTCACGGCCCGCATTGCGTCATAAACGCTTCTCGAAGTATCTTTGCGCCACTCACTCAAATCCAGAATGTTAATTTCAGGTACTTTTGCGCCATATGGTTTTCTGCTAAATATTTCCTTGCAGAGGAAGTATTGATTGGTCATGAGCGGAATTTCGCATGGTACATCGCCAAGCATAATTTTCCCCGTGCTTTCATCGAATGAAAGTTTATTAGAAAGAGCCGCTCTTTTCTTTTCTGCCGGATTATTTTTATCAAAATCAATGAGCCGTTGCCGCTCTTCTATGAGCGCCGCTTTATTCGGATCAGTAACATAAATTTCATATCTTGTTATTGGCGTTTCATCAGTCAATTGCGATGGCTTCTCTACAATATCAACATCACCAACCAATTTCTTTTTCTTAAGGCCGGCGACATATTGAACGAGATCCCGATAACCCTCAAGAACGCTGGTAATCGGCACGAGCTCATTATCCATTTTATATTTATTCGCAGATGGATTTATCTCCATCTCCTGCAGAATAAAGTCAATGATTTTAATTAAATCTTTGTAGGGATTTTCCATATTCATTTTCATTTTTCTTATATAATCTCATATAGTTGATATATAAGATTAGGCACCTTATTTATCGATATTATCTGAGTTTTCCTAATCTATCAACTTGAAGCAGATTGTTGGCTTAGTTCGTTCAATAGTTTTCGTTTTATCTCATAACTTGCGATTAAAGCTTTTGTTGCTTTGCTTTTTCTGAATTGCGAAACCGTATCTACAAAGTTATCGGCGATCTTTATTTTTGACAGGATAAAATTTTTATAATAAACGCCGATGTGATCCCGGAGAATTTCTTCAAAAAAGCCGGCAATTGGTTTGCACTCCTCCATTGATTCACCGATAAACTGGAACTGATTATTATATTTCAATTCGCGGAGCATTTCCTCGTCAGATTTTATCGTGTCAATTATCTTCCTACTTTTTTCTGGCAAAAATATTTTATAAGTGTTAAGCCCCATGATCGATAACCCCTTAAATACAGGGAACAAAATCCCAGAAATTTTTTTGGCAATAATAACCGGAAATCTCTTTTGTTCTTGGGAGGATTTAAGAAAAGAAAATAACTCATTATCGGGAAATATCCAACCGCCGTTTTTTATTTTGCAAGATACCGGGATTTTGTTTATTTCTCCCTCAACAATGAACGGTTCTCTTGATATTGATTTTGGTCTCTTTAAATAATCGGAAAGTACTTTTATAAGCAAATCTTGAGTATCGTGTGCATTAATCGTTTCTTTGATGTGCTTTTGGGCGGTTTCTTTGAGAGCCCTCAACTTTTTTATTTCTGGGATACTTTCAAAAGGCGATTGTATTAAAGTGTCTTTGCTCGCGAGTATTTCAAATAAGTCGGGTTCTATGCGGGTTGGCCCCGGGCCGGTTTCTCCCAGAAGATATTCCAGCTCGTTTCTAACAAGTACTTTTTTGCTTGTTAGAAGGTTTTGAAGCCGGTGTTCAAAATACAACCCAACCTCTTCCTTCGAGAGGGAGGAAAGCGGCTGTTTATTGAGTTTCTTTTGTATTTCCTTGAGCTGTTTATGCATAAAAAGAAGAGTTCCTATAATATTATAGGAACTTTATTAAGTAAAGTGGTATCCCTTTTATAATATTATAAAAGGAGTATGGTTTCTTCATTTTTAACCTCTTGGCTTGCTTCATTTACCCGTCTATGCTAATATTTGAACTGTAGCTTACCTTTAAGGTATTTTGCAGTATAAATATGGATAATAAACTCAAAAAAGGCGAATATCTGGATGTCTTATTGAGATCCTCCAGAACCATCTTTTCTACAAAAGATGTGGCTTTGTTGTGGGGTGAAGAAAAAGATAGCACGGTAAGCGTTAGGCTAAACAAATATGTAAGGGCCGGAAAGCTGGTCAGAGTTCATCGCGGCTTATACGCCAAGGATAAAAGCTATGACAAATTCGAGTTGGCCACAAGAATCTATACACCCTCATACATCAGCTTTGAGACCGTCTTAGCTAAAGCCGGAGTCATATTTCAGTTCTACGGTCAGATTTTTGTTGCATCGTATGTCACCAGAGAAGTAACCGTAGGTGAGCAGCTTTACTCGTATAAAAGAGTTAGGGGTTCAATTCTCACCAATCGTATTGGAGTGGAAGCAAAAGATAACTATTACATCGCCTCTCCCGAGAGAGCGTTCTTGGATGTTGTTTATTCAAACAAAGATTATCACTTCGATAATTTATCGCCTCTTAGTTGGGAAAAGGTTTTTGAGATTTTACCTACCTATGAAAATAAAAGCATGGAGAAAAAAGTAAAAAAATATCATAAGTCAATTAATGAATCAAAATAAAAATATGGCACTCGATACCGCAAGACACAAAAACATACTAATTAGGATTTTGAAAGATATTTATACCAACACCGGCATCGGACCCTTCCTGGGTTTTAAGGGTGGTACGGCTGCCTATTTGTTTTATGAATTAAGCAGGGCATCGCTTGATCTTGATTTTGATCTTTTGGACGAAACCAAAGAAGATGCTGTTTTTGAAAAAATGGAGGAAATTGCAAAGAATTACGGAAAAATAAAAGAGCATAGAAAAAAAAGATACAATCTTTTTCTTCTGCTCTCTTATGAAGATGACGCGCCTAATATAAAGATTGAGATCAATCGCAGAGAGTTCGGATCAAAATACGAAGTGAAATCTTATCTTGGTATTTCTATGAAAGTTATGGTTCGCGAGGATATGTTTGCGCACAAGCTGGTTGCGATGTACGAACGGATGGGCAAAGCGAATCGGGATATTTTTGATGTTTGGTTCTTCGGCCAGAAAGATTGGCCTATCAATAAAGAAATCGTTGAAAAAAGAACCGGAATGTCCTACAAGGATTTCTTGAAAAAATGTATCGAGGCGCTTGAGAAATTGTCCGATCGCGATATTCTTGCCGGCATGGGCGAGCTTCTGGATGAAAAACAGAAGGCGTGGGTGAAAACGAAATTGAGAACCGAAGTAATATTCCAGCTGAGATTGAAGCTGGAAAACGAAAAATAATGGTTACTCGAAGATGAAAAATTAAAATGAATATGAGTACAGATTTTACCTTCATCACAAACGAAAAAAATAAGCAGCTCAAGCAACGCATTGCCGAGCTTATTAAAAGTAGCAAAGAACTTCGTTTCCTTGTGGGATTTTTCTATTTCTCCGGAATCGATGAGTTATATGAGGCGTTAAAAGGCAGCCCCTCGCTCCAGTTAGATGTATTGGTTGGGCTCAGCATAGATCAAACTTTAGGCGGCTTGATAGTGGAGTCCGAGGACAAAAACGCGGCTTTAACTGATCGAGAAAGAGTGGAAAAATTCTTTGATTCAATCGCTAAATCAATCAATTCTGATGAATTTGATACCAAAGAATTTTATGAACGCATCAGATTTTATTTGGGCCTGATTAAAGAGGGCAAGTTAAGAATTCGCAAAACGCTAAAACCGCATCATGACAAACTTTATATCTTTAACATCAAAGATGAATTAAAGACGCTCAAAAAATCGGTTTTTATAACCGGCAGCAGTAATCTGACTCGTTCCGGCCTCTCATCCCAAAATGAATTCAATGTTGAAATTAGCGATCACGGCACCGAGGAGGCCAATGACTATTTTGAGAAAAATTGGAATGAAGCTGTCCCAATTACGGAAATCCCGGCATATCGGGATCGGTTAATCAGTTTGGTAGAAAATAAAACGCTTATCGCCGACATCACTCCGTTTGAGGCATTCGCATTCGTGCTTAAAAACTATCTTGATGTGCAGGGACAGCAAAGGGTGAAAGAGAGCATAAGAGAATTGCTTGAGCGCAAAGGATATAAACCCTATCAGTATCAGCTCGATGCCGTGTCGCAAGCCCTCAATATCATCAATAGTCCTGATACGCCAAATGGTGTGATCGTTTCTGATGTCGTGGGCCTAGGTAAAAGCATCGTTGCTTCTTTAATAGCAAAAAGTTTGGGCAAGCGTGGCGTGATAATTTGTCCGCCTGGCCTCATTGGTGATGAAAATAAAAAGTCCGGATGGAAGAAATACAAAGAAGATTTTGAACTGCATGATTGGGAAATTCGCGCTTGTGGCCTTGAGAATCTTGAGCGGACTTTAGAGCTTATAAAAGAAAACAAAGAATACGAGGTTATTATTGTGGACGAGGTTCACCGTTTCCGCAATCAGGACACCGAAGCATATGAAGCGTTAAGCAATATCTGCCGTGATAAAATTGTAATTTTGCTTTCCGCAACTCCTTTCAGCAATACGCCGGCCGATATCTTCTCGCTCTTAAAACTATTCGTTGTTCCGGGCAAATCAAAAATCAGCTTGGATGATGACCTGGCAAGCCGCTTCAGGTCATACAACAACGCGTTCAAAAAACTCTCCGGCATAAAAAAAGACTTCAAATCTCCAGATAAGCAAAAACGAAACCGAGCGATGGCCGATTACGAGTCGATGTTCGGCGAGAAAAAAGTTGAGGCGGATAAGCTCAAAGAACGGGTTCGGTATTTATCGAGCAGCATCCGGCAAGTTATTGAACCGGTTCTTATCCGCCGCAACCGTATCGACCTCAAGCGTGATCCGGCCTACTCAAAGGAAGTTTACGATCTCTCGGAAGTAAAAGATCCGAAAGAGCTATTTTTTGAAATGACCGAAAAACAGCTGGATTTCTACGACAGCATCACAAAGGTTTATTTTGGCGAAGATAAAGAAAGTCGCAGATTCACCGGCGCGATTTACAGACCGTTTTACTATGAGCTTGGGCAGGAGGAATTTGAAGAAAAAGACCTGGAGAAAAATCGCGAGTTCCTGATGCAGTCCAACTTGTTTGACTTCATGCGGCGACTTTTAGTAAAGCGTTTCGAGAGCTCCTTTGGCGCATTTACAAAGAGTATTGAAAATTTTTACAAGATCACGGATAAGGTTCAAAAGTTTATAGAAAATTCCGGCGGCAAATTCATTTTGGATAGAAACTTGATGGATAATATCTACGAGGAGGACGCTGATTTTATCGAAAAACAACTTGAGGAATATGAGCAAAAACTTGGCGAAGGAAAATATCCAAAATCCTACAAAATTTATGAGGTGGATAAATTCAAGCTCAAAGATCAATTTCTCCGCGATATCGAGTCGGATAAACAGCTTTTCAAGGAGCTCTTGGATATTCTCAAAAATCTCAAATTAGTTGACGAAGACCCGAAGTTTAACAAGCTTATTAAAGAGATGCGCTCTTTGATGTCAGCGGAACGCGCAGTTTCAGAGCCGCAAAGAAAACTGGTGATTTTTACCGAGTATTCCGATACCGCCAAATACTTGGAAGAAAAATTGGAAGCGGAGTTTCCGGGCAAGGTTTTGTCTATCGCCGATAATTTGTCTGCTTCAATAATCACAAATATCGTAGAAAATTTCGACGCGAGCTATCGTCAGCAAAATCAAAAAGATGACTATCAAATACTCCTTGCCACAGATAAAATTTCCGAGGGCTTCAACCTCAACCGGGCTGGAGCAATCATCAACTACGATATCCCGTGGAATCCAACCAAAGTTATCCAACGGGTCGGTCGTATCAACCGTATCGGCAAAAAGGTATTTAACGAGCTCTATATTTTTAACTTCTTCCCGACACTGATGGGTTCGGAATATGTAAGAAGCAGGGAGATTGCCGCGCAAAAAATGTTTTTGATTCATAATACCCTCGGTGAAGATGCAAAAATCTTTGAACCGGATGAAGAGCCGACGGCCGCTAAATTATTTCAGAAAATTATGGCAAACCCGGAGGAAGCGGAGGAAGAAAGTTTCCAGACCAAAATTCGTTCGGCATTTTCTAAGATTACCGAAAATCACCCTGAAGTGGTTGAGAAAATCAAAAATATGCCTATTCGGGTCAAGGTTGCCAAAGGCAATCCGGAATATTCCCTCTCCGTATTCATTAAAAAGGGCCTTGGATTTTATATCCGCACCACGGAAAATGGCGAACAGATTGATGAGCCGCCTTTTGAGTTAGCGTATCCAAAGATTGAATGCCAAAAAGACGAACTAAGAAAAGAATTAAGCTCGTTGTTCTGGAGCAACTATCAAAAAGTTAAAGAATTTAAGTTTTTGACCAAGCAGGTGCCGGGCGCGGTAAGTTTGGAAAATAGGGCGCGAAATAATCTTGAAACTCTTTTGAATAATCCTCCGGCCGGCTTTGATAAGCACTTATCTTTCGCAAGAATGCTTTTTGAAGACATTATTGATTACAAAACTCTTTCGGATTTCACTTTGCGCCGGATAGCCAATTTGAATACCGTAGCTTCCACCGAAAAAGATGTCGGTAGGATTATCAATGAACTCGACAAACTTAAAGACGATTTAGGCGCGGATTATTTGGATAAAATTAAACAGAAACTCGGTAGCATGCAAAGCGAAGTCATTGTCGCCATTGAAAATGTCCGAGATTAACTTCCTATGCCAAGAACCAAGCTTGAAGAAATTATTGAATCCTCCGACATAAAGGAGTTTGCTCAGTTTTTCCGGCTCAAAACGCGCGCGGAAGGAAATTTCCGCCCCAGCGACGAGCGTCTCACGCAATATGATGACGCCGATTTTTTTGATTTCACCAAACTTGGGCAAATAGAATTTTCTGGAACACAGCGGCTGCTAGTGGTAAGCGCGAGGGTGGATAAGGATTTAAGCGAGCGATCCGGAAAGAAAGCTCAATACGAGAAAGCAAAAAAGATATTGCGAGAACTCTCGGTATATTCCGCCGGCATATTTATTTTCTATGACAAAAGCGGAAGTTTTCGCTTTAGCTTGGTTTATCCGGAAGCGGTCGGCACAAGGCGCGAATGGAGTAATTTCCGCCGATTTACCTACTTCGTAAGCAAGGAGTTGACGAATAAGACATTCTTGCAGCGGATTGGCGATGGAGATTTTTCTACTCTGGATAAAATTAAGGATGCCTTTTCGGTTGAGAAGGTTACTAAGGAATTTTATCTGGAGTACCGCAAGCTTTTTGACAGCTTGGTTGAGGACTTATCTAAAAATCATACCTTTCTCAATGAGGCATCAAAACACCAAATCAACCTGGAGAATTTTGCCAAAAAACTGCTTGGCCAGATAGTTTTTCTTTACTTCATCCAAAAGAAAGGCTGGATAGGCGTTCCGGCCGGAAAAAAGTGGGGCGAAGGCGACAAGAACTTCATGGGCAATATATACAAAGAGGCCATGGCCAAGAAGGCCAATTTCTACAACGACTATTTGGAAAAACTTTTCTATAACGCATTGAATAATGCGCACCGAGATTCAGCCGACCCCAGTTTTTCAAAAGACTTCGGAAGCCGCATTCCGTTTTTGAACGGCGGACTGTTTGAGGCCGAATACGATTGGAAAAATAGCTTAATGTATTTGGATAACAAGATTTTCCGATCCATTTTTGATGTTTTTGAGCGATATAACTTTACGGTTGAGGAAGAAAGTCCGGACGACAAAGAAATTGCCGTTGATCCGGAAATGCTCGGTAAAGTATTTGAGAACCTGCTTCCGGAAAACCTGCGCAAGGGCAAAGGCACTTATTACACGCCCCGCGAGATCGTCTATTACATGTGCCGTGAATCTCTTGTGAATTATCTTGTTTCCAATCATTCCAACATCACGGAAGAAAATATCCGTAATTACATCTTTTATTCCGAAGGTTTTGAGAATTTCAAGAAGCAAAAGGGAGAAAGTTTTACGCCTGGCCAATGGAAAGAGCTGGACGATTTACTGGCAAATATCAAAGTATGCGATCCGGCGTGCGGCTCGGGCGCGTTCCTTGTAGGCATGCTCAATATGATTGTGAAGCTCCGGATATTTTTGCAGACAACTCCGGATCACCACTTAATCCAGCAGAAAAAAGAATACGAGCTTAAACGCGAAACCATACAAAATTGCATTTACGGCGTTGATATTGATCCGGGAGCGATTGAAATCGCCAAATTGCGGCTCTGGCTCGCGCTGGTCGTGGATTACGACCTTGAGGACATTGAGCCGCTTCCAAACCTTGATTATCGCTTAATGTGCGGCAATTCGCTTTTGGAAGAGTTTGAAGGCATAAAGTTCTATAACGGCGAGCAGGAAACACAAGCATCTCTACTGACTGATCCGGAAAAAGAGAAAAAAATTGAAGCGTTGAGAAAAAAAGTCAAAGAATATTTCAACATTCACGACGACAAGGAAAAATTAAAGAAGCGCAAAGAAATCAACGACATCAAAGATTGGCTGATCGGCACTGCTTTGGAAAGGCGTCACCGAGATATTTCGGCTCAACACAAGGTCGAACAGCAAAAAGCTAATATGCTCGATGAAAAAAGCCGCAAGCAGTATTTATCCGGTTTCAGCAAGTGGCTTGGTTCAAGCTCAAATATCAAACAGGCGCTTGAGAGCTTGCATAATCCCAAAAAAGAAAAACCATTCTTTATCTGGAAGCTGGAGTTTATTGATGTCTTTGAAGAAAAAGGCGGATTCGATGTGGTAATTGCGAATCCGCCGTATGTGAAAGAGTATGTTCAAAAATCGGCCTTCGATGGTCTCAGAAGCTCTCCTTACTATCAGGGCAAAATGGACCTTTGGTACTTCTTTGCATGTAGGGGCGTTGACCTATCAAGAAATAATTCAGGTATTATCACTTTTATTGCACAGAATAACTGGGTTACAAGTTATGGGGCGTCTAAAATGAGGGGCAAAATTATATCCGACACTCAGATTATGAGCCTTATAGATTTTGGGGATTTTAAAATTTTTGAGGCAGGGATTCAAACCATGGTAATGATTTTTAAGAAAAATACCACCATAGACAATTACCCCTTTGATTACAGAAGGCTTTCCGGTAACAATCTAACGCTCAATGATGCTCTGGCAGTTTTAAATAAAAGCGAAAATAATAAGGCAGAATATCTAACTCCTAAAATAAGTAGAAATGCGCTAAAAAACAGCACTTTGACTTTTAGTAATTCGGGTGTGGAGCCAATCCTTGGGAAAATTTTGGTAAAATCAAATTTTCAATTCAGCGAAAAAGAAGTTGCTAACGGAATCCACCATCATCACGATCGGGTGAACAGAGAACGCAGTAAAATTCTCGGTGGCCAATATAAAATAGGTGAAGGAATTTTTGTGTTAAGCAATGAGGAAAAAAATGCAATACCATTTACAAAAACAGAATTGGGATTGTTAAAACCATCTTATACCTCTAAAGAACTACATAGGTGGCATGGTAATCCAACAAATCAAGAGTGGGTTATTTATACCGATTCAAGTTTTAAAGACAAAAAGAAAATAGAAAAATATCCAAATATTAAAAAACATCTTGACCAATTTAAGGAAGTTATAACTTCTGATAATAAACCCTACGGCCTACACAGGGCCCGAGATGAGAATTTCTTCAAAGGCGAAAAGATTATAGCTATTAGAAAATGCACAAGGCCAACCTTTACTTATGTCGATTTCGATAGCTATGTCTCAGCAACTTTCTATGTGATAAAAACCAAAAGATTAAATCAAAAATATTTGGTTGGATTGTTAAATTCTGAGCTTGTTGCATTCTGGTTAAGACACAAAGGTAAAATGCAAGGTAATAATTACCAGATTGATAAGGAACCAATATTAAATCTGCCAGTTTATGGGGCACCAGAAAAAGAACAAAAATCAGTGGTTAATTTAGTAGATAAAATCCTCGCCATCACTAAAGACAGCGACTATTCAGAAAACTCCGCTAAACAGGCCAAAGTCCGCGAATACGAAAAACAAATTGACCAGCTCGTCTATAAACTCCACGGCCTCACCCCGGAGGAGATTAAAATTGTAGAAAATGAGAAATGAAAATTAAGAAAATCACCATACAAAATTTTAAGTGTCTGGGGCCCGATCCTATCGTTTTGGACTTTTCAGATGACATCTTGGTGTTAATCGGCGAAAACAATGTCGGGAAATCGTCTGTTTTGAAGGCATTAACGATTTATTTTTCCGGCACAAAAACAATGTCTGTTGAGTATTTTTTTAACAAACATGCTGATCAAGGACATGCGATTACAATTACCGTAGAATTTCATAATTTGTCTTATGGAGATAGGCAGCACCAGGCTGTCTCGCCATATATATCTACACAAAACGGTGAAGAATTATGGATTCTGCGGAAATCCTATTATTACTCGGAGGACGGCAAGGGGAAATGTGATTATGTGGCTATTGTCAACGGTGAAGAAAAAAGGAATCCATCCGGACTTCCACAAAATTGTGATGATTTATTTACGGATGAAAAAATGCAGAAAATTTATGTAGAGGCTGTAAAAAGTGTATCGGAAGTGACTGAAGGCGCGGCAAAAACCGTATTTGGCCAATTGTTTAATTTAATTTTACGCAACGATCTTGAAGCGACACCACAATTTACCGGATTGCTTGAGGCTTTTAATCAATATGGCGCTTTGTTTCGTGGAGAATCCCAGTTACCAAAAATTAAAGAAATTGAGAGGAAAATTACGGAAAAATTGTCCAGAATTATTCCGGCTAAAAGTATTATAGATGCTGATGTTCCTAAGGTGGAAAAACTTTTGCCTAGTCCGAATCTCTTCTCAAATGACGGAAGAGAAATCAATATTAATCCGGAAGAACAAGGACATGGTTTTCAGAGGGCGTTGATAGTTGCCTTGTTGGAGTTGTTTGCAGAAACCAAAAGTCCGGTCAGTAAAGAAGTCGGCCCTCGTAATATTCTTCTTATTGAGGAACCGGAAATATACATGCACCCTCAAATGATTCGGAAGATCGGAGATGCGTTATACAGCATTGCTGAGCAAGGCAAGGCTCAAGTGATTCTGACTACTCATTCACCATTTTTGATTCGCCTCGTAGATAAACAAAAGGCATTAATTCGTTTTGTCAGAACATCGGATAATCAGTTAAAAATCTTTCAGCAAAATGAGGAAGTTTTTGCCGACGGCAATACACAGGAAGCAAAAGAGAGATTGCAAATGATAATGCGATTCGATCCATCCGTAAACGAATTGTTTTTTGCAAAAAGAGTTGTGTTATTGGAAGGAGACAGCGAATCCGCTGCGATAAAGGAGTCCGGGGAGTTGTTGGGTTTTATGAATCAAGCAGAAAATATCCATAAAAAGGGAGACACCACTCTTATTAATTGCCGCAGCAGAGATTTTATTCCTTTGTGTCAGAAAATCCTCAACCACTTTCAAATAGATTATGTCGTGATTCACGATACCGAGGGTCAGGATTTGGGGATTGGCATAAATGGCAAGATTTTAAAGCTTTTGGGTAATCAAGAAGGCCGAAGAAAAACATTTGCACCCGACATAGAAACACATTTGGGTATTCAGATTTCCGGACGAGATTCTAAGCCATTAAAAGTCGTTGAGAAAGTGAAAAAGCTTAATCAAGGCGGACAACTTGAAAACAAACTTGGAGATTATGTTAAATTTGCCTATGGTATTTAAATTTATGTCATGGCTAACCAAAAATAATTTCTTAGAGATTTATAAAATTGCACATAATAATGCAGCAGATTTGTTACGAGAAGCGGAGTTGCTTTATAACCATAAGCACTTTCCGCGGGCATATGCGTTGGCATTTACTGCTCTCGAAGAAATATCGAAATCACAATTTGCCGCCGATGTTTTTACCGGTTTACACACCAGTGAAGATTTTGAAAAGTTTTATCGAAACCATAAACATAAAATTGATAGAATGGCATGGGCGCATGACGACGCAAATTCTTATCCCCACGATTTGAGGTTGGTTGGCCCCGATATTGATGATTTAGAACGAATAAATCCCAGCGAACCAGATTTCAAAAAAAGATCAGATGCCTTATATATTGGCGTTGATTTTAATAACAAAAAAATTATAAAACCTAATGAACAAATTACTGAAAAGGACGCCAAAGAAATCATGCGCATTGTAGAGGTTGCGTTGGAGCGGATATGGGAGGTTTCTGGAGAGTTTGGTGGTAATCAAATCGGGACAAAAGGTTTTATGAAATAACCATGACTGCTACAAAGAAAATTAAAAATGGAAGTATACCTAGAATCCTACGCTTAAAGATGATTTATGGGAACGATTTTATTGACTATATAAAAGACGATTATGGCGTAGAACGATTCTTGCGAGACATTTTTAAAGAGCGGGGCGCAAAAGGGACTTTTTTGAAAAACGATCAGAGGGTTAAAAAATTTTCTGCGAACTGGATCGTATTTACTGATTATTACAAAAATAAGCTTGGCCGGAATGTAAGGGATAAAGATGCAATAGATAAATTATCTAAAGAACCAAGATTTAAGGGGCTTAAAAGATTATATGCTTTTCGGTGTAGATTATTTAAGGCTGATTTTTCTTTGGATGAGGCTTTTTATGTTCGACTCGAGAAATACTTGTCGCTTCTGCAGAAATTAAATCGCGAGACACTTCAAGCCCGGCATAAAAGAGAGCAATATCTTATTAAAAACACAGATTGGTAATATTATGGACGAAGAAAAAGAGCGGCCCCAGTACTACAGCGAAGCTGAGTACGGGGCACGGCAAAAAGAAATAAGGGAAAAACTGGAAAGCGAGGGGCTCGACCCGGACGAATTTGACGAGGGCGAACAAGAAGAACTCGCCGATTTACTTTAATTCACTATGGTCAAAGTAATCAAAAAAGAAAATAAGGAATTATACCAATGCGAGGAGTGCGGTTTTCATTATGAAGATCGCGAATGGGCCGAGAAATGCGAGATGTGGTGCCGGGAACATCATTCCTGCAATCTTGAGATAACGACTCATGCCGAGGAAAATAAAAAGCAATAACTTTATGCTTCCAAAAAAGGCGATTGAAGAATTTAAGAAGATTTACAAGAAATCCTACGGGGTGGAACTTTCGGATGACGAGGCCACCGATAAAGCCAACAGATTGGTGAATTTATATAAGGCCGTTTATGCGGACGAAATATGGATACTACCTCCTAATTTCGAGAAAAAGCCAAAAACTGAAATATAAATATCAATATTTCAACTTTGGGGCAAAAGTAGAAATAAGGAGATGTATACTAAGTCGGAAGTTGGTTTACATTGGTTAGCCAGATGTTAATTATCTTGGCTGATGCGCAGGGTTGATCCTTAGCCACCGCAAGGTATCATCACCCCGCTATGAAGAAATCGGATATCGGGGATATTATCGAGGTGGTTATTGTCTTGGCGGTTCTTGTGGCCGGGCTTTTCTACACCGCTTACGGCTTTTCGATACGAGTTCTGTTTCGGGCTCCTATAATCGCTACTACGAGGCGCGCAAGGAGTTTTAAGAAGCTCGCACAGCTCGTCAAATTCGGGTCAATCTGGCGACAATGGTGCAAAGCTCTGGCCCGGGGACGATCGCTCGCCCTCCGTCGCCCTAACGGGCTATGGAGGGCAAGCCACGGGCCTGTCCGCCATAGCCTTGGCGTAGGCGGAGGCAAACACAGGGCAACCCGCTCGGCTTAAGCGGGTCAATGTCTTAACACTCGGTGTAAATTCGGTTATGCTGGTTGATATCCGTAAAATTTCAATGTTTCCGAGTTGATAACGGTGTGCCAATCGTACAATTCCTTCAAGACCCGGTTCCACTGGATTCGCATCAAGTCCACTGCGAGCCCACCAAAATCATGCGGGACAATCGGAGGAAGCGCCAGTTCGATTCTGGTTAGAACTTTATTCTTCCTTATTTTGCCTCTTAATCTTTGCCCGGTCGGTTTCTTTGAGGATCATTTTGCGGATACGGATGTTTTTCGGAGTGGCTTCCACCAGCTCATCGTTGCCGATGTAATCCAGAGCGTCTTCCAAGCCCATCTCGCGGGGGACCTCCAAAACTTCCTGCACGCCGAAGTTTTTGGTGCGGAAGTTGGTCAATTCTTTAGCTTTGCAGATGTTTACCCCCAAATCCAAATCTTTGGCATTTTCTCCGACCACCATTCCTTCGTAAACCTCAACTCCCGGCGCAATGAAAAGCTGGCCGCGGCTTTGCGCGTTGATCAGGCCGTAGCTGTTAGAAGTTCCCGATTCGGTGGCAATCAGCGAACCATGCGGATTGACGGCAAGATCGCCTTTATATTCCTCATAGCCCAAAAAGATGCTGTTCATAATTCCCAATCCCTTCGTGGCGGTCAAAAAAGAGTTGCGGATTCCGATCAGGCCGCGGGTGGGAACGGCGAAATCCAAAAAAGTCGTGCCGCGATCCACGCGCATATCCTTCATTTCACCCATGCGCTTGCCGAACATTTCAATAACGATACCGGCGAATTTTTCCGGAACTTCCACCGAGACCAACTCTATCGGTTCCGTCTTTATTTCTTGCCCCGAGCCTGTTGAACGGGCTTTATAAATTACCTGCGGTTTGGAAACTTCCAATTCGTAGCCTTCCCGGCGCATTTTTTCAATCAGAATTGCCAAGTGCAGTTCGCCGCGTCCGGAAACCGTCCAATGATCGGTGCCGGAGGAAAAATCCACCAAGAGCGCGACGTCGGTTTCCAGTTCTTTTTCCAGCCGCTCGCGGAGATTGCGGGAAGTGGTGTATTGCCCGTCTTTTCCCGAAAAAGGGGAGGTGTTAACACCGAAAGTCATCTTGATGGTCGGCTCATCAATCTTGATGGTCGGCAAAGCGATCGGATTTTCCGGATCAGCGATCGTTTCTCCGATGGAAATGTCGGGAATGCCGGCGATGGCGACAATATCCCCGGCAATCGCTTCGCCGGTGTCCACGCGGGAAAGTCCGCTGAACAGCATTACCGAAGTGATTTGGGTTTTTTTAATTTTACCGGAACGATCAATATGCGCGACCGCCATATTTTTCTTCAAAACTCCGGAATACAAACGGCCGATGGCAATTTTCCCTTTATAATTGTCGTAAGCGAGATTGACGGTCAGCATTTGCAGGGGCTTGCTCGCGTCAATTTTCGGGGCGGGAATAAATTCCACGATTTTCTCAAACAGCGGCTCAACATTTTTCATTTTGGCAAGATCCGCTTCGGCGCCCGCTTTGCCCTGCGCGCCGGAGGCGTAAATGACCGGAAAATTGGCTTGTTCGTCGCTTGCGCCTAGTTCCACGAAAAGATCAAAAGTTTGGTTTAAAGCCCAATCCGGCCGGGCTTCCGGCTTATCAATTTTATTAATGACCACAATCGCTTTATGACCGGCCTGAATGGCTTTGCGGAGCAAGAATTTGGTCTGCGGCATCGGCCCTTCTTTGGCGTCCACCAAAAGCAAAATGCCGTCCACCATGCTCATAATCCGTTCCACCTCGCCGCCGAAATCGGCGTGTCCGGGAGTATCCACGATGTTGATTTTGAAATCTTTGTATTTAACCGCCGCGTTTTTGGAGAAAATCGTAATGCCGCGCTCTCTCTCAAGCTCATTGGAATCCATAATCAATTCGTTGGCCGCGTCGGCCCTCACTTTAAAGTTTTCCGACTGTTTCAAAAGCGCGTCCACCAGGGTGGTTTTCCCATGGTCAACGTGGGCGATAATCGCGATATTGCGGATATTCATAGTCAGGGGATCAAGTATACCATTATTTTAGACAAAGTCAAAATAGACTTAACCCTCTGCGGTGATAAAATTAAAAGCGGGCACATTTATCGTTAGGGGTAGCAATGCGCCAGTATCTGGAGGTTCTTCAGGATGTTTTAGTTAACGGCGACGATCGGCCGAATCGCACGGGAATCGGAGCGCGCACTGTGTTTGTCAGGGATATGCGCTTTGATTTGAGTGACGGTTTCCCGATTATCACAACCAAGAAAGTTTCCTTCAATTTGGTGAAGGCGGAATTGCTTTGGTTTTTGACCGGCAGTTCCGATGTGAAGGAATTACAGAAGCTGGGTTGTCACATTTGGGATGCCAACGCCAATGCCGACTATTGGAAGCCAAAAGCGAAATTTGACGGCGATCTTGGCAGAGTTTATGGAGTCCAGTGGCGGAAGTGGCGAACTTACGGCGGTTTGGAAATTGATCAGCTAGGCGGAGTGATTGAAGGGATGAAAAAAGATCCCTTTGATCGCCGCTTTGTCGTCAGCGCCTGGAATCCCGGCGAGTTGGATGAAATGGCCCTGCCGCCTTGCCACATGATTTATCAGTTTGATATTTCCAGCAAACAGGAGATCAGCTTGCACATGGTGCAGAGAAGCTGTGATATGTTTTTGGGCGTGCCATTCAATATCTCTTCTTATGGATTACTGCTTTGCATGGTGGCGCAAGTGACCGGCAATAAGCCGCGGGAGTTGATTCTGACTTTGAACAACACCCACATTTATCAGAACCACTTTGAGCAGGTGAAAACCCAGCTCGCGCGCGAGCCGTATCCCTTGCCGAAGCTTTGGCTGAATCCGGAAGTGAAAAATATTGACGATTTCAAGATGGATGATATAAAATTGGAGGGCTATAAGTGCCATTCCGGCATCAAAGCAGAAATGGCCGTCTAGCGGGAAAGGAGGCAGTTTGATTTCCATTATCGCGGCGATGGCGAATAATCGGGTGATCGGCAAAAACGGCAAATTGCCGTGGCATTTACCGGAAGATCTGAAACGTTTCCGTCAGCTGACCGAGGATCACATTATCATAATGGGCCGCAAGACTTTTGAGTCCATCGGCAGGGCGCTTCCTCGGCGGGTGAACATGGTTATTACCGGCCGAAAAGATTACGATCCGGGCGGAGCGATTAGATCCCGCTCTTTGGACGCCGCCATTGAACACGCTATGCGAATTTTAGAAAATCGGGCGCCGCCGCCGGACGGAGAGATTTTCGTGATTGGCGGAGCGCTGGTTTACCGGGAAGCGATGGAGAAGGCCGAAAAGATTTATCTGACCCGAATTGACGCTGATTTTGAGGGCGACACTTTTTTCCCGGAGATAGATCCCGAAAAATGGGAAACCGAAAGCTGTGTTCTGGCCAGTCCCGACCCGTTTCCGTATTACTTCATTACGATGGTCCGCAAAATAAAAAACACCTCCGCGTAGCGGGGGATTTTTTTTGTTTGTCATTGCGAGTCTAGCGGTTTAACGCGTTAAACCGCTGGCGCGGCAATCTTACATTAATGCCTCTGTCATTCCAGATTTAATCTGGAATCCAGTTTTTGACGTCTAACGGAAAATTCAATTTTTTGACGTCTAACGGAAAATTCAATATATTAGAGTTGGAAGCGTGGCAGAGTGGACGAATGCGCCGCACTTGAAATGCGGTAGGTCAGAAATGGCCTCGGAGGTTCGAATCCTCCCGCTTCCGCCAATTTGAAAATTTTGAATTTGGGACGAATGTTGCCTCGTCCCGCCGCAGGCGGGGCTCGGCTTCTGTCAAGATTTTGAAGGGGTTTTTGAAATCCACAATCACATTCTGGCCGGACAA